>ERZ773054.188-NODE-188-length-49715-cov-13.244019_pt1 | contig 49715 bp, 45 predicted proteins | sample MGYA00580630_ERZ773054 | MGnify/ENA primary metagenome ERZ773054 (study PRJEB29015, sample SAMEA2737994) | human oral metagenome | biome: human oral; feature: human-associated habitat; material: dental | place: China | collected 2115 ... | reverse complement strand
AGTGCGGGCAAAAAAGATGCGTCAAGATGGCGTGGCTGAATTTATCAGTGCTTCCCTAACAAGCCATGCCCGAAAGAGCCGCTTACAGCGGATGTCAAACATGACAGCAGGGGCTGCTGCACGAAGTTTTTCGGCTCCGTGCAGCAGCCCCTCTCGGCTCTATGATAAATGTTGTGGAGATACAAAATGTATCTTCGCAGCATTTATTTTTTTGCCCGAAAAGAGGTGAGATTGTAATGATGAAGCCGACCGAGTTTGTCCGGTACGTCGATACGCTTCCAGATGACTGTATCGAAAATAGGACAGACAAGGAGATACGATTTCATCTTCCTCGCGGTGATAATGTGTGTTGCCCTGGATGTGGATCAGTGCATACCTATGTGCAACAGTATCGTCCGCAAAATTTACATGGCATCCCGAATGCAGACAAACAGTATGTTTACAATCGCCGCCGGTACCGCTGCCAGAATTGCGGAAAGACTTTTGTCGAGAGAAGTCCCTTTCTTGCGGGATTTCAGCGGCGGATTGGGAATCGGCTGCGGCAAATTCGTGCACAGAAGAAGATTACTCAGAGACAAGTAATCAAAGCTCTTAATATACCTTACCATACCTATAAGAGCTATGAAGATGATACTGCACCGGTAGTGCCGCCGACCTTGGTCGCAATGCAGATTGCCAACTATCTTGGCACGGATGTCTTGGAGATATGGGGCGATCAGCTGGGTGGGGGGACGGCATGATGATGTATGTACTTGAGAATCGCCTCAAGGAAATCCGCCTTGCCCAGGAAAAGGAGCAGGCTGAGATTGCTACTTTTGCTGGGGTATCGCGCAGTACGTACATACGCTATGAGGCGGGCTCGATCCTGCCGAATCTGCTTGCAGCACTGCGCATAGCCGATGCGCTAGGGATCGACAATCTGCGCGAGATTTGGACATATAAAAATCCGCATTGACCGTACATCAATGCGGATTGAAGGAGGTAAGGATGATAAGCTCTGCGACCGAACTGCCATCTCCACCACCAGTTTCGTGCATAGCGTAGCAAAATTTTATTAAAACTGCAAGGGTATTTTGCCATTTTCTGAAAAAAAGGAGGATTGCGATGGAAAAGCAGCTTTCCCGCTATGCACTGATGCAGCAGAATGCTGCGCTGGAGCAAAAGGTGGAATATCTTGAGACCCTTATCGAGGTGTATCACATATCGAAGTTTGAGGAGAATTTGTACCGATTGAAGCTCAATATCCGGTCCGGCGTGCGCCAGCTATCTTCAGAGTTCCTTGCGATGGAGCACGATCCGCAAAACGCAGAGCGTGTCTGTGATCTGATTGACTATATGCGGCAGGTCATCAGCGAGCTGGAACAATTTACCTATCACGACCGAGCGGATTTGTAGAGTTTTATAGCATAAGGAGGAATCTATGAAGACCATCAGTTTCATCAATCTCAAAGGCGGCGTTGGAAAGACGACGCTCTCGACTTGGCTCGGCTACCTCCTCGCTGAATCGTGGGACTTGCGTGTGCTGTTTATCGACAACGACAAACAAGGCAATGCGTCGCGGTTCTTCGGGGCGGATGAGAACCAAGGAACACTGACCAACATTTTGATGGATGGTGCATCGGCACGCGATGTGCTGCAACATTCGCAGTATCCGAACATTGACTTCATTGCTGCGGATATGGGGCTCGTTGAGGCGAACTATGCCGTGATCGGCGATCAAGAGACGCGGCAGGATGTCATTCTGAAGGACGCACTTACGGAAATCGCTGCAGATTATGCGATTTGTGTGATCGACAACCCGCCGGACATTAACATGAGTGTGTTCAATGCACTTGCTTGTACGGATGACGTTATTATTGTGACACTGCTTGAGCCCGACAGCATCGAGGGTATCCGTAAGATGCACGATCAGATCATCGACGTTCAACAGTTTAATCCGCACCTCGCAATTAAAGGCGTACTTGTAAATCAGTACATGGCGTACCCGGAGGCAATCGAGCTCGGCAAAGAGATTGAGCGGGAGGGCTTTCCGCTCTTCCAGTCGCGCATCTCGTATGCGTCGCCGTTGGCAAAACGTCATATTTTGACGGCTGCACGGGATCGCAAGAGCATCTTCGAGGTCTGCCCACATTGCCGCGTCGCAAGGGATGTCCTGCGCTTTGCAGAGGAGTTGGTACAATGAAAAAACATAAAGGCAGCATGCTCCCCTATCTCAACACGGCGACACAATCGGCTGCGGTGCAGCGTTCGGCCTATCGTGTAGAGAATATTGATGCCGAGAAGATCATCCCGAATGAAAAGAACTTTTATAGCATCGAAGGCATTGAGGAAATGGCAAATTCCCTTGCCGTATCCGATCATATGGCACCGTTGGAAGTCGTTGCAAACGGGGACGGAACCTATCGGCTGATCTCGGGTGAGCGTCGTTTATCCGCGACGCTCTGCCGCATCCGGCGCGGTGAGATTGACCGTGCCGATCTTCCATGCCACGTCTTGCCGGCGTTCACGGCAAAGGGCTCTCTCACAGCGGAGCAGATGGAGATGCTCTCGATCATCTTTGCGAATAACTATCGGCAGAAGACCGTGTTGGATCAGCTGAGTGAAATGCAGCAGTTAGAGCCGATCGCGCGGGTGCTCTATGACGAGGCAAAGGAGCGAGGGGAACTCGCGGATGCCAACGGAAGGACAATGAAGTTTCGCACCTTCTTCGCCGAGCACGTTCTTGCAATCTCTGAATCGACATTACAGCGGCTACAGTCGCTCTCGCAGCTTACGGATGTGGCGAGGGATGCCTTTGAGGAAGGGCGCATCAGCAAGAGTGTTGCGGCAGAGCTTGCCGCTTTGGATCAGGAGCTGCAAAACAGCTTCGTTTCCTCCATTCGTGCAGGACGACTTTCCGGAACGCTTTCTGATCTGGCAGCACACTTGAAAGCATCAAATCCGGCCCCGGAGGCAGAGACGGAAGAAGATGCAGCAGAAGTCTACTTAGTTGAAGAAGGAACAGTTTCTGAGATGACACATGAATCCTCCGCAGAGGATGAGGCTTTTACAAATGTGGAGGAAGCTCCCGATCAAGCACAGCAGCAAGAAGGACACACAGCGTATGAGGTCACTTCCCCTGTAATATCCTCCTATACAGATACAGAAGATGATTCGCGTGATGAGATCGCTCCAATCAAAGAGAATACGAGTGTTTCAGATGTCTATGAGGAGACACAGGGGAAGCCCCTTGAAACACTTCTTGAAGAGGAGGCGGGGCAGGAGAGATTGATTACAGATGCTCTGTCTCCATCTGAGACGAGCGATGATTTTCTGCCCACCACAGAGAATATGGATTCTTCAAACGAGCCGATCACTGCGCCGGAGGCGGTACGAATCCTTCGTGAACTTCTGCAATCCATGCAAGCAAGTGGGAGAGCGCATGAGGCGGCAGCCATTGATTTTGCTCTCGATACGATGAAGTATCGTTATACGTGGATCAATGATCCCGTGGAGGTGTGAGATGATGGAAAAAACAGGACTGACGTATTGGCTTATTTCAGCAGTCATTGGATGGTTTCTTTCGGAGGCAATAATTGCGATTTCCAATGGATCTCAACGTCGTGCATTAGTGATTTCACTTTCTACATTACTTACTTGTATATTAGCTTCGTTTGTATTTAGGTTGATGCAGTGAGGGCGAGTAAATAATGAAAACAGATCATCGGTTGCCCAACTAATAGGAGGATACACCATGAACCTTGAAGGGAAAATGGACGATCTGAGGCAGGACGCAAATGAAAGGCACATGCCCTTACGTAGTTTCTTGGATAAATGTATTGGCACAGCGAAAGAAGGACACTAATGAAAACAGAGGACATTTTACTGATTATTGCAGTTACCGGGTTATCTATGGGCGTTTATCGAGCAGATGATGAGAAAGAAGCCCTCATCTACGCTGCGGGAATCATTACCATATTTCTGGGGCTGTTGATTCAAATTTATCACAAAAGCATGGAGGTAGGCGATTATCGTCTATTGGCACAGGTGATAATTATTACTTTTGGGGCTATCGTCATACCATTTATAAGCCCTTATGTATTCACGTTCATACATTCTTTACACTGAAACACTTATAGATAAGGAGAAGCACTATGAATCTTGAAAGCGCAGTGAGCTGGATTTGTTATCTGCTTATTGGATGGCTATTGACATGGAGGATGGTTGTCTTGTTTGACGGAGCTGTCCTTTTTTATGCACGTTTTTCCGTGGCACTGCTATTTGCTTTTTTTCTTAGTCATATTGTTCCGTGGCTAATGTCATTATGAGAAAAGAGGAATCACCATGAATTTCCAAGGGAAAATCGTATTCATCTCCGGTGCGATAACTGGTGTTGATGGATATAGGAAAATTTTTGCTGCGGCAGAACGATGGCTGCTTGAGCAGGATTGTACTGTACTCAATCCTGCTGTGTTGCCGCCGAGCGGCTTGGAATGGGAGGCGTACCTGCGCATCACAAAGGCGATGGTACGCGAAGCGGATGCCATCTATGTGCTCCAAAACTGGGAGCACAGCCAAGGCGTTCGCGAGGAGCTTGCTCTCGCAGCACAGCTTGGCAAGGAAATCATCTACGAACCACGGGAAGCAGTTATTGTATAAGTGGTGAATCTGTTTGCTTTTTAGGAGTGGGTGAGTGTGCTCAAAGAAAACACTCTTTACGGCGTGGTAGATAAGGTTAAAGTTGCAATTAAGAGATTGCAGCTACATGTACCTCCCGAGGGGTACTATGTAGCCTTTTCTGGAGGGAAAGATAGCTGCGTCGTATATGACCTCTGCAAGAGAGCAGGGGTCATATATGATGCTCACTATAATGTGACAGGCGTAGATCCTCCTGAGTTGGTGAAATTCATTCGTCTCTGTTATCCGGAGGCGTGGGAAGGTCGCAATATGCCCATCAGGACAATGTGGCAGCTCATTCCCGAAAAGCGGATGCCGCCCACGCGTATGGTGCGCTATTGCTGTCAGGTTCTCAAGGAGGGCGGCGGCAAAGGTAGATTTGTCGTTACGGGTGTGAGGCACGCCGAATCTACGCGACGTGCCAATCGGAAAATAGTGGAGACGTGCAATCAGCACCGCAATAAACAATATCTGCATCCGATCATTGACTGGTCGGATGCGGATGTATGGGAGTATATACACTCCCGCAATGTGCCGTATTGCAGCCTCTACGATGAGGGATACAAACGCCTCGGCTGCATTATGTGCCCGTATCAGGGCAAGGCGGGGATGCTGCGCGACGCAGAACGTTGGTCTGCGTATGCGAGAGCATACGAGGCAGCATTTCAACGTATGCTTGATAAGAGACGTGCAGATGGTTTTCCTACACAATGGGAGACTGGTGCGGATGTTATGAAGTGGTGGATCGAACAGGACCACCATTTGAAAGAAAATGATAAGCAGCTCAGTTTGTTTGGGCTGCGGATGGATGAAAACTATGTGTGAGGAGGATACGATGGAATCCATTGATTTTCGTTTCATCGTAGCGATGCTTGGCGTAATGGGATGGGGACTTGTTTTTCACTATAAAGGACAGTCATGAACAGAAAACTTTTCTCTGTGGAAGCAGTTCTATTCCTGCTCCTGCTTTTCCCGTTCTGCGTTCATGCTGCTGATCTTCCTGTGACCTCGGCGTTCGGATGGCGCGTGCATCCTATTTCAGGGGAGTGGAAATTTCACACAGGCGTTGATCTCGGCTATGCAGAGGGGACATCGATTCCTGCGCTCTTTGACGGTGTTGTGGTCGAGTGCGGCAACAAGGAGGACGGCTATGGGAATCAGGTGCTGCTCTACCATCCGTACTATGATGTCTATACACGGTATGCCCACATGGCTGCGGTCTATGTTCGCGCCGATCAGTATGTAGTCCAAGGCGACATCATCGGACTTGTGGGCGCGACCGGCTACGTGACCGGCGCACACCTGCATCTTGAGTACATCGTACGGGATGCAGACGGGAACTATATCTATGCAGATCCTCTTGTGTTATGGCAGTAGGAGAAAGGTTGAGAATCATGGCAGCGACAAGTCTTCTGATTTCAGAATCCCCGCTTACCGTCCTTCCGCGCCTTGCCGTAGAGATCGGCTTGAATGAGGCGATCTTTCTCCAGCAGGTACAGTACTGGATCAGCCGGGAGGCGGGCATTTACTCCCATGGGCATCGTTGGATTTACAACACCGTCCGGCAGTGGCAGGAGCAATTTCCTTTCTGGTCGGAGAGCACGATCAAGAGGACGATCTCGTCCCTAGAGAAACAGCAGGTGCTTTTTTCGGCCACGGTCGGCGATGCGTTTAATAAGACGAAGGCGTATACGATCAACTATGACCGTATCGAGGAGATCGGTCAGCGTATTGCCCATGAGGAAATGCGTGCCAGCATCGAGAGTGCTGATCGCCGTGTCACATTCTCGGCGTCCGCTGCATCCTATTTCGACGAGGAACCCTTTGTCTATGATGATGGAAATATCCAAGAAAGTCAAAATGTCAAGATAGATGAACCGATCGAAGAGGTCAATTTGACCCAACAAGAAGGTCAATCTGACCCGATCGAGGAGGTCAATTTGACCCAATCGAATAGACCAGCCGAAAATCCAGCAACGACGCGGGTTTATAAGGCGTCCTCGCGCGCACGCGTAACAGAGACTACAACAACAGGGAACACACAGAGAATACGTAGAACAACAACAGGCGACGTCCGCAGCCGCTGCAAGACGCTCGGAATTTCGGACACATCGACAGAGAATTTTCTGCGTCGCTATGGAGTAGAAGTTCTGGAGGAAAAAGTCTGCCTCCTCGAGGCTGCGGCAGAGACGCAGAGCATTCGGAATCCGACGGGATGGTTGCACGCAGCACTCAAGAACGGCTATATTTACACACCGCCGCGTCCCGCTACACGAGAAAGATGCCCTGCGGTATCTTCCGAAGTGCCGCGCAGCAGGCCGCCTACACGGACTTATGGCACAGCGAAGCAATGCAGTATGCAGCATGATCTCACGACTATCCTTACCAATCAGCAGTGGGCAGATGGTGAAGGTGCAGACTTTGCCAAGGAATTTCTGCGCAGACGTGAACATGCCGAGGAGCGGGCAAGCCCGCCGGGATCCAAGGAGGACGCATGATGACACAGAAAAAAACACGAATCAAGTGCCCCAGGCTGGGGCTGACCATCGCCGCTCTTGCTCTTCGTGAGGCTCTCGAAGAGCAGAGAGTGGTATTGCCGGTTACTCTTGAAGAGCTGCAAGGACTGTGTGCGCGCGAGCGTCGTCCCCGTATCCTTGCGGGCTATCTGCGTTGGCAGCGCGAGGAGATTTCACGTCTTCTTGCGCGCTGCCTCGTCGAAAACGTCGACGCGATGGAGGCAGAGTTTCTGCACCGTCACTACCGTGAGGGCAGGAGTATTCACTATCTTTCTCTTCACCTCCCTGCCTCAGAGCGGTATCTCTATGCCATGCATGAGCGTATTCTAGGGCATCTATCTGCGCTGCTTTTTTACCGTGTGAGCACGGCAGATGCCTACGCCCCCGCCCTTCTTCAAAACCTCCTCTCTATTCTTGACATGCGTATTGGGACGTTCGTCCTGCGAGCAGAGCTTCCAGTTGCGGAAGGCTGGCTCGAATCCCTTTATGATGCCCGTGCACGCTGCCGAGCCCTACTCGATCTTATCGATACATTTATGCGGCAGGATGCGGAACAAACCGAGTACGAACGCATCATCTGCGCCAAAATACATCATCCCTTCGCCGCGCCGGGTGAGCTCGCAGAGCTCGCCGGTGTGGATTCCGTCGCTGGCAGCACCGTGCACGCTTATCTGCATCGCTATATCGACGAGGTACAGGGGATCACAGGGGCGATGATACCCGCAAAAAAAATGTCAGCTTAGAAAAATGTGCAGTATTTTAATACTGCATTCGGTTATGCTTAGAGAAGGCAATGTGCAGATGAGAAGATATTCGTTCACTCCACGGCAAACATGTTGGATTATCCTTGTACTCCTTTTTACTCTCCTTGCCGTCGTAGTAGATGTCTGCCGATTGTCACTCCCACGTCAGGATGTCCTCTTTTATAACGCAACGGAGAGCCTGCCGCGCGGATTTTATCTGCGTATTCCCGCTGCACAAATTCAGCGCGGCGATCTTGTCGTCTATGATCCACCGCCCGAGGTCTTGTCCCTTGCCCTTGAACGTGGGTATGCACAGTCCCATGAGGTGCGCTTCCTCAAGCGTGTGGGAGCAGTAGCTGGCGATGTTTACGCCATCAGGGCACATGGCGCATTTTGGATCAATGAGGTATATATCGGGGAAATGCGCCAAACGGACAGCAGGGGGCGTTTCCTGCCGCAGCTTCCGTCAGGCGAGTATACCGTAACGGATGGAGCGTTTCTTCCTGTCGGTGAGACAACGCGCAGTTTTGACGGTCGCTATACGGGGATCGTACCCCTCACGGCGGTAAGAGCTGTCGTTATCCCTCTGTGGACATGGTGGTGAGGAGGATTGATGCACATGGCAGGAGAGATGAGGATCCGTACGTGGACAGCGCACGGCTGGGATGATTATGCAGCGCGTGTGCAGCCAAAGATGCACGAGTTCTTCTCATCGCTCGGCGGCAACAGCATCTATGCAGAGCTTTCTGTCGCGGCAGCGCTGCGCTGCCTTGTTGGGATCCGCCAAGCGGATGTCTGCATCCGCGCTGCTGTCATTGCAAATGACCTGCGTCTTGTTCTGCGCTGTGCGGAGGGGGCATTTCCCGCAGAGGCAGTGTATCAGCATGTGTGCGAGTTTGCTTACGGACGCAAGGAACATCGGCCTGCCGGTCAAATCTTTGCAGAGCTGCCGTCAGAGCACCGCAATATATGGCGCATCCTCATGCCTGTGAAATTTGCCTGTGTGGATCGCAGCGGGAAAAAGGTGACACTGCTCTTTCAGCATCCGTTTGTCAAACGGTCACGGCAAAGTCTTGGTACACTTGCCGGACGGCTGCGTATGGAGCATGAGGCGATTATCCGCTAATCGGTATGCTAAGGAGGTCTTTATGAACATCTTGCCCTATTCATTCTGCCGCGATGATGCAGAAAAGAAGGTGTTGCGCCACGGTTTTATCTTGGGGGTGATGACCACGGCGGCGCTCACGGCTCCCCTCGTTCTGCTCGGCGGAGCAGTCCTTTGGAGCACCGCGAGCTCACAGGTGTCGCCTGTCCCGACACCTGTTTCCATCGAGGATACGCCGATTCCTGCGGACACTGTGCCGCAGGATATTGGGATAGACGGGACGGCAAAGGAGCAGCAGGTGGTCCAGGCAGTTCCGATCGGACAGATACCGCGCGTAGCGGCACAGGTACCTGCCGCCGCACAGATTCCGCTGCCAGCTGTCCCAGCTGCGCCGCCTGTGATCGGGCAGACGGCAGTACTCCTGCCCCCGAATCCGCCTGCCACACCGGCGGGCGAGGCAGAAACAGCAGAACATGCACCGGCATCGGTGATAACCGAGGGGGTGACCTTTTCTGACCGACGTATTGCATATTTTGGTGGGCAGGACGTGCCTACGGCTCAAACAGGGAGGTAGAACATGGCATTAAAATCATTTCGTCAGCCGGAGAAGTTCTCGGACACCGGCAGGACGCTCAGTCCGGCGGAACAGGCACGCGCCACAATCGATGCACGCATCGGCAGTGTCGTCGTGCAAAATTATAACTGGCGACGCATCGCCATCGGCTTGCTGGTCGCGTGCATCGCACTCTCCATCGGACTGACGGTACAGTCTCTCAAATCGCAGATTATCCCATACGTCGTCACCGTAGACAAATCTACGGGTGAGGTGGAAAAAGCAGGTGCTTTTGTCTCACAGGACTACACTCCACAGGAGGCGGAAGTCCGCTATTTCATCGGGCAGTTTATCCAGAATGCACGGAGTATCCAGCTTGATCCTGTCCAGCAGGAAAAGATGCAGGGCAAGGCGTACGCTTTCCTCACGCAGGCAGCTGCACAGAAGTATGCGGCGATCCAACGCAATGAGGGCTTCAAAGAAAAATATGCCACGTACACTGTCCAGACCAAGATCACAGGCATCAAGAAGATTCCGGACACGGAATCCTACCATGCAACATGGACAGAGGAAGAGTTCAATATCGCGAGCGGAAAGCAGGATATGAAAAAGTATGAGTGCGTCTTTGCCGTGACAACGATCCCGCCGAAGGACGATCAGACCTTGCTTGTGAATCCGTTGGGGCTTTACATTTCCGACCTCAACTTCTCGGCAGAGATCGGAACGAAGAAAAAAGCAGATCCTCTCCACTCCGGGACACAGACCGGAACAGTGCAGGAACAGGCAAAGCCATAAGAAGGGAGCATCACGATGCAGTTTCGAAAAAAGATGAAAAAATTTCTTGCCGCAACAGTCCTTGCCGGGCTGACCGTCACCCCGTATGGGACACTCTCATACGCCGCAGATACCACAACGGCGGAGGTGGGCACGGAAACAGCTTCCCCCTCCATGGAGGAGACGCTTGCAGAGTGGCTGGCATCGCACCCAACGCAAGATGCAGTGGAGCCCGAACGTGTAGAAGGATCCACAGCGGCCGATACGGCAGCGCAGCAGCGCAAGCCTCTAACGAAGTCTGAGGTGCGGGAGATTGGCGAGCTGCGTGACAGTATCTATGCCGTTAGCATGTCGCAGACCGAGATTCTGAACCTCATTGACCGCCTGAACGCGCGACTGGATCGTTACGAGCGGGAGCAGGAGCGTGTGCGTGTCGCCGTCCCTGCGCCAACGAGCGGGGCACTTGTGCATCCCGCGCCCGCATCCTATGTGAACGACACACAGGATGCGGTCAATGCGCAGGGCAACGCGACAATGACCTTCGCCTATGAGGCGAATCAGCTCTATAAAATCTACTGCCGGCGTGGCTATCTGACCGACCTCGCGTTTCGCAAAGGCGAGACGATCCAGTTTGTCGGCGGCGGTGATACCGCCGGCTGGGCCGTCTCATCGGCGACAGTGGACGGCATCCCGCATCTCTACATCAAGCCGGTCGTCGAGGTCTCCACGACAAACCTCATCGTCACGACGAATAAGCGCAGCTATCAGCTCATCGTCCACAGTGCGGACTGGTACAACCCAATGGTCTCGTGGACGTACGCGACCGAAGACCGTCAGGACATGCTGCGCAACGAGCAGAAAAATGAGGCAATGCGTACGGCATCCATCCATGCGACCGATGTCGAAAGCCTCGATTTCTCCTATAAAGTCAAGGGGAAGAACGCCGAGTATCGTCCCGAGACCATCTTCTCCGATGGAATGCGTGTCTATTTGAAGTTCAAAAAACTTCCGCAGCGGCAAGTACCCATCTTCATCCAAGAAAAGGGCAGTCGCATGATGACGCTCGTCAATTATCAGCAGAAAGACAACTATTACATCATCGATGCGCCATTTGATCGGGCGCAGCTCCGGATCAGCGAGCACGAGAACATCACCATTGAACATAAGGCGGGGTGAGACTATGGCGAATATGGACAAAATCACAAAATTCATCCAAGCCTTCAAGACGCACTTTAACCGCAACCGCACACGCAAGGGGGATGAGGATGAGGGGCAGGAAGACCCAAAAGAAGTCGTAGCGGCAGAGGAGAATCAGAACCCTGGCGACGTCCGCATGAACAGCGGCGTACACAAGAAAGTGTACGGCGTTCGGCGCAAGATTCTCGGGTTCACCGTCGTCGGGCTCCTGCTTACCTTCACGCTTAGTTATGCCTTCTTTCAGGACGATGGCAGCAAGACACCGCGTCGTCCTTCCGGCTCCTCGGCACAGGAGGCGAAGATGCCGTCTCATGTGGGGGAGGATGCGGCGAAGGAAGAACTCAGCTATCGTGATCTGCGTGCGCTCGATCAGCGTGGGCAGGCAGGACACAACGTGCCAGGGCAGCCGCCGCGCACAGGCGATCCGACCGTCGCTGCCGGTACAAACGATATGAGCCGTACGTCTGCTGCGACAGGGGCGCAGGCGTACGGAACGTCGGCACAGAGCAGTATGGTCTATGCCGCACCGATGCCCTCCGTCCCATCTTCGCCCGCCGCTGCAGACGGCAGCGCAGCGGGCGCGGGGGTGGGCGGCAATGCAGCAGCGTCGGCAGAGGCACGCGCAGCGGCAGAGCTGCAAAAACGCTTTGCCTCTGCGATTGACTTTGCTCTTGGTCGGAGCAGCGCCGCAGCGGACGTACCCTCCACCGAAGCGTCACTGCAGCCGGCGGTGGATGCGCCGACACCTCCCGCATCCAACACTTTGCAGACGGCAAATCTTTCGATGGCATCTGCAAGCCCTTACACACTTCAGGCGGGGACACTAATCCCTGCGATGCTCTTCACTGGGATTGATACATCTGTTCCGGGGCAGGTCATGGCGCAGATCAGCGCAGATGTCTATGACAGCCTGACGCGGTCGAATCTCCTGATCCCAGCAGGTGCACGTATCTTAGGGACGTACAAGTCCGACGGCGGTGCGTCAAACGGGCGCGTCAACGTCGTGTTTTCGACGCTGATCCTGCCCAACGGCAGTGCCTATGACATTGGGACGAGCATGGTCGCTGTGGACGGCGGTGGTTACAGTGGAATCGTCGGCAAGCTGCATCGGCACACCTCACGGGTGGTTGGGGCAGGCATGATCTCGAGTGCCATCGCTGCACTTGGCTCGCTTGCAAGCGGCAACACCTCGGCGCGTGACACCTACACAGGCGGACAGATCGCAATGCAGGGAGCACTTGCTAACCTCATCTCGACCACATCGAACTTGATCTCGCGCGGAGCTGATGCACAGCCGAACGTCACCGTCGAGCCGGGGCACATGTTTCAGGTCTATGTGATCCAGCCGATTGCCTTCGGAACACCGTAAATATGAAGAAAGATATAAATATATTCAGGTGTCCAAATTGAACACCTGAATAAAAAGGAAGGTTATTCATAATGATGGAGATGGATGAGAAAGACCGCAACAAATTTATCCTAATCTGCGCTGTCGTTCTCGCCGTTGTCTATGTCGGAGGGAACTGGGCGACGACGCAGCTGATCGCCGATGCTCTGGAGTATCATGAACTGCTGCCGGGACGGATCTTTGGGAACGTATTCCAACCCTTTGCAGTTGACCTGTGGCGATCTGATGCGGAACTCTATGATGCGATACAGAGGACGATTCGCAGCTACTTCTATGTGGCGTGGATTTTCTACGGCATGGGGATTTTTATCTGCTATCAGGTCTACCGCAGCATGATCCGCATGAGCTCCCACGGAACGGCAGACTTTGCAAAGGCGGAGGACATCAAAAAGGCGGGGCTAGCAGCCAAGGAGACTGGCTTTGTCGTCGGGCAGAACCCCTTCAATGACAAGATTATGCTCCATAACGGACCCGAGCATGTTCTGCTTGTTGCACCGACGCGCAGTGGCAAGGGCGTCTGCAACATGGTACCGACGGGGCTCTGTTGGAAGCACAGCATCTTTCTCTTTGACCCCAAGGGTGAGCTCTGGACATTTACTGCTGCATGGCGTAAGAACCACATGGGGCAGAAGGTCATGAAGTTCGAGCCTCTGTGCAAGGACGGCTCATCCGCGAAGTGGAATCCGTTCGCGGAGATCGACTTCCAGTCCTTCGAGGAGCTGACCGATGTCTCCACGGTCTCTGAGATGATGGTCAAGACCGGCGAGGGTGGGAGCAAAGATCCCTTCTGGGAAAACTCTGCCGTTGCACTTATCAACGGCATCATTCTGCATCTGCTCTATAAGCATCATCAGGAGAAGCGGCTGCTGCCATGTCCGTCCGATGTAATGACCTTCCTCTCCTCACCATCGATGAGTACGGAGAAACTCTTCGCAACAATGAAGATGTATCCGCACATCTCAAAGGAGGAATTTTTGGAGGTCACGGCGGACGGGGCGAAGCGGATGAACCCACTCAAGGACATTTACGGCGAGTACATCGAGGATTTTCGCCCCTTCGCAAAGGCCCTCCCTGCCTTCGCCAAGGCTGCCGAGGAGAACGAGGCACAGGCGCACCGCTATGAGGAGGCACTGTCCCAGGGAAAAACAGATGTCCCTCCGCCGAGAAGCAACCTCGAACTGCTGCGGGATACCATCCGTGCGGCAGAGAGCGATCCGGATCCGCAGAAGCGGAAGATACTGAACTTTGAGGCACCTGATATATCCGCTGCTGCCGACAAGAAAGAGATCAATAAGATCATCCAGGCGCATATTGATAAAGAGGGGCCCTGGTATCTCCTCCTCGTGCACCCGAAGGTCGCCGAGGCGGCAGCGAATATGTATAACGGTGCGGAACAGACGGCTGCATCCATCATGCAGACCGCGCAGACCTCTATGTCCGTCTATCAGGATCCACTCATCCGGCAAAACACTGCCGTGTCCGACTTTACTCTGCGCGATCTGCTCGATCCGTCGCAGGAAGTTTCTCTCTATCTTGTCCTCCAGCCGAACGACATCGACAAGCTGCGCCCAATTCTGCGGCTCTTTGTCAATACCATGCTCGCCAAACTCGTGCGTGACATGGAGTTCGCGCGCAAGGAGGATGCGAAAAAGGGCACAGCAGCGAAGCCGGAAAAGGCGAAGAAGCAGCGGCTGCTCCTCATGCTCGATGAGTTCCCACAGCTCGGTAAACTCGAGAGCATCGAGAAATCTCTGGCAATCTGCGCGGGCTACGGGGTTAAAATCTGCATCGTCGCACAGAGCATGGGCCAGCTCAATAAAATCTACACGAAGGACAATGCCATCCCTGGCAACTGCCACGTTCAGATTTACTTTACGCCGACCCTTGAGGACGGCGGCGGCACAGCAAAGACACTCTCCGATACGCTCGGCGATAAGACCATCCACTCGTATTCAAAATCAGACAATGGTAAGGTCTTTCAGAGCTCCACATCCACCTCGAACATGGCGCGCAAACTTATGACGCCGGACGAGGTGCGGCGGATGCCCGCCGACCGCGAGTTGGTTTTTGTCGCAGGCTTTCGTCCCGTTTACGGGAAGAAAATCCGCTATTACGAGCAGAAATACTTCATGGATCGCGTGCTTGACCCGCCGCTCTTTTCGGATACGGCTACGCAAATCCAGAGCTATGCGCAGCTCTTCGCCGTGCACGCCGCAGAGCGCAGAAAGATCGAGGCGCGGCAGGAGGAAGTTGCCCGCGCCCGCAGCGGCATCCCGGCAGCACCGTATGATGCGCCGGCGGAGATGCAGCAAACTCCGGCAGACGTGCACGCAGAGGACGGCGCACCGACAGAAGAGACCACGGAGATGCGTGATGCAGAGAGGCGTTCTGCGTATCTGCGTGCATCTCATGCAGCGATACTCGCCTGGGCAAAAGAACAGGGCGCAGACGAGCGGAAAGGAGCATAGTAATGAGCGAAATAAACCACGCGGTTGAAAATGAGGTGTGGGAGCGTCGTCTTCGCGTTTTGGAGACGTGTCTCGGAAAATCGATCATGCAGTATATGCACGACGACAATGTTACAGAGGTTATGGTCAATCCTGACGGCAGGCTATGGCTGGATACCTTTGAAAAAGGCATAGTGCCGACAGATGTTGTCATGAAGTCGGAGGATACAAAGCGTATCATTTATATGGTTGCCGATATTTCTGGGCAGGTCATCGACCTCAAAGTGGATCCTTCCCTTCAGGCGAATATCCCCGAATCGCGTCTCTTTTCCAACTGCCGATTTCAGGCGGAGCTGCCACCGATCGTCGCCGCACCGAGTTTTAATATCCGTAAGCACTCCAAGATCGTCATCACTCTTAACGACTATGTGCGGCAGGGGGCGATGAGCGAGATGCAGCGGCAGGTCATACTGGATGCTATCCACGGAAAGAAAAACATTATCGCTGCGGGCGGCACAGGTTCCGGCAAGACGACACTGCTCAACGCAATACTCGCCGAAATATCGACACTCGGCGACCGCATTGTCACCATCGAGGACACGAAAGAGCTGAAATGCACGGCAGAGAACTATGTCGCACTCTCCACGACGGACACCGTCGATATGGATAATCTTCTGCGCAAGACGCTGCGTCTCTCGCCGAATCGCATTGTCGTCGGCGAGGTGCGCGGCAAGGAAGCCTTGACGCTCGTCGATGCTTGGTCAACAGGACATCGCGGTGGCTGCTCCACCGTCCACAGCGACAGTGCGCATGACACGCTCTTTCGTCTTGAGGATCTCGTGAGCCGCGTGTCCATTTCATCACAGCAGGCGGGCATTGCCAGAGCGATTGACGTGATCGTCTACATCGAGCGCAGAGCGGTCTCGCGTACCATCGCCGAGGTGCTCTCCATCGATGGTTGGGACAGGGAGCGGCACGATTACACGACACACCGTCTCGACGCAGCGCAGGAGGAACAGATTTAGCACAGTTTAGAAAAATGTGCAGTATTTTTTTTCTGCATGGATTTACAATAGAAGGTGGAGTGTGGGCAGATGCTCACATAAGAGATTTTAGGGAGGAAATCATTATGAAGAAATGGAACGAGATCACAGCACGTGTGCGGGGCATCACAATGAAGGACGTACGCAGTGCGGCAAAAGCATCGCTGCCGACACTTGCTATGATGGGGCTCTATATGCTGCCGTCGGCAGTCGGGTTTGCTTCGGAGATCAAGACGGGTATCGACCCGCTCGATAAGCCGCTCAACGTCATTGCCTCTGCGCTGACGGGACCGATCCCGCTGCTTGTCATCGCCGGCTCGATCGGCATGGGTGGCATGAGCTGGGCGATGGGCTGGGAGCAGCAGATTATGATGCGCTGTGTCAAGGGCGCAGGCGGCGGCGCGATCGCGCTCGGTGTCGGAAAATTCATGGAGAATATGTTCGGCAACGGCGTGAATGGCATTATGTTCTGAGGTCGTGCTATGGATGAGACAAAGAACGAATCGGGCGCATCGTGGATCCATCTGCCGATCTACCGCTCGCTGACCGAGTACATTCTCTTTCTGGATGTTCCGCGTAGCTGCATCATCTGGAACGTCGGCGCGGCTCTCCTTATCCTGCTGACATTTGGGCTGTCCTATTGGTATCTTCTGAGCATCAATCTGATCGTCCATTTCGGCGTGCGCTACTTTTCCGTAGAGGATCCGCAGTTCTTTGAGTGCTTCAGCCGTTACTGGACAAAGCGCGATTACTACTCGACGTAAAAGGGGGCGCGTTATGTCTTGGAAAGAGTACCAGCTCGACAACAAGAGCATCGCGGATTGGCTTCCGTGGGGCGCATTGACCCACGAAAGTGTCATGCGCAACAAGGATGACAGCGTGCTCGGCGTCATCCGTTATCGACGGTTCTCGCCGCTGCGGAAGCGTCTGTTTTCCGAGTGGAAGAATCCGGTCTATGTACCGGAGTTCCGCAGGGGATGGAGCATTTGGCTAGAGGAGCAGCATCCTACAGAAGGGGAAGCTGCGTGCTTTCTTGCCGTCTGTTGGAATCCTTTCTGTAAAGAGGGGATGGCAACCAATGGGCTCGATTCTGCACCGCAGCCGCTTGATGCAATGGAGGACATCCTTGCACAGACACTGCGGCGCATGGCATGGAGCTTTCCAAAGGAAGCAGAGGCGACCGTCCTGTCGTACCAGGAGATCGTGGACTACCTCACATTTTCCCTGACACTCGGGCGCACACACGTTGCCATGCCGCCGGTGCCGGTCGACCTCGACGTCTATCTCACGGCGGGGATCGATCTGGACTTCTCACGCAACCACGTTCGTTTGGGCGCGGAGAAATTTCTCGTCCTGACACTGCCGTCCGTCGTCGGCTCGCAGGAGCGCGTCCTGCGGCAGATCGTCGAGGACTTGCACGGGGCGGACATCCCATGTCGTCACGTCCAGCGGTTGCTGCTCTTTTCGGAGAGAGAGGCAGAGAAGGAGCTGCGTGCCTACGCAGGAAAATGGTGTCCCTCACGGAAATACATCAAGGATATTTTAACCGGGCGCACCTTGCATCGAGTGAACGGTTACTACAACAATCAGACCATCGCCCTTGTCTCCGAGGAGGGCTATACACGTGTCGAAACCTATCTTGAGACATTGCTCGGGGATCTCGGTGCCCCTTATATCGTTGAGGACTACAACGCCAAAGATCTTTGGTGGGGCAGTCTGCCCGGGCTTTTCCGTGCAGCGACCATTCCACCGATCTGCGGCTTTCAGACATTGGATGAGCTGCTCGCCGTGAAGGATGCACCCCAGGCGACCACCCCTCCGACCCTCCCGTGGCTGGAGGAACTGGCGGACAAGATCAGCGAGAAGACAAGAGAGGAGGGAGAATATGTACCGACTTGATCTCTTTCGGCGGAGGGTGGATCGCCTCTCGGATATTATGCCGTTTGGGCGCATCACCAGTATCACTGTTGCAGACAGTCCCGTTGCTGTCTGCATCAACAAGGATGGTTCGCTTCTTGCGACGTGGCGGTATCGCGGACCCGACCTCGATTCCTCCGTGGAGGAGGAGCTCTCCGTCATCGCCAACCGTATGCAGGCGTCCATCGCAGCGATGAAGACCGACTGCACACTTTACTTCGAGGCACAGCGCGTCCCGTCTACCGCTTACGAGACGACAAACGCCTTTCCAGATGAAGTGACGCGCGGTATCGACGCGGAACGCTGCCGCCTCTTCTCGAGTGGTATGTACTATGAATCTCATTTTTATGCGACACTGCTCTTCCTTCCGCCGAAAGACCGGCAAGAGAAACTCAAAGAGTTCATCGTCGAAGGACGCGAGAAGAAAATGACAAAGGCGGAGGACGTACTCGAGAACTTCGGCGAACAGATCTACAAACTCTATCTCATGTGCCGTAGTCTGCGCATCGAGGCGGAGTTTCTGAACGAGGACGAGCTCTTTACCTATCTTCATTCGATGGTCTCAGATCGTCCGCGTGCGCTAAAGTATCCTGAGACACCGTTTCTCCTCGATAAATTTCTCTACGATACACCTCTTTACGGCGGGCTCGAACCGCAGCTTGGAAAAAAGCACATGCGCGTCATCGCGCCGATCTCCTACGGCAAAGAGTCCGTGTTCGGTCTTTTTGACGAGTTCAACCGTCTCGACTTTGCCTATCGCTGGATCACACGCGTCTACTGCATGAGCAAGAGTGATGTCGTCGGGGAGCTGGACGCCGAGCGGCGGCAGTGGAAGGGGAAGACGCAGTCAATCTCATCGACACTCGCCGACGTCACCGTGCGTGACAGCGTACAGAACGCAGAGAACATCGACGACGTCGCCGTTGATCGCATCGCCGAGATACGGGATGCGATGAACGCCGTGGAGGGCGATCACATCTCCTTCGTGTACTACTCGACGGCGATCATCGTCACCGATGAGAACCGCGAGGCGGTTGAGGAGAAGGCGAAACTCATTCGTCAGATCTTCATCGAGCGCGGTATGCAGCGGGTCAAGATCGAGGACTTTAATGCCATCGACGCTTGGCTCGGCTGCATTCCGGGGCTCGTCGGCGCGAACATTCGCCGCCCGCTCATCTCGACGGGAAATCTCGTTCACATGATGCCGCTCGCGCTTGCCTGGGCAGGCGACGAGCGCAACAAACACCTGGACGGACCGCCGCTGCTCTACACGCAGACTGATGGCAGCACGCCGTATCGGCTGAATCTCCACATCAAGGATGTGGGGCACTCGCTGATGATCGGTCCGACGGGCGCAGGAAAGTCCGTCCATCTCAACTGCATCGAGGCGGCATTCCGCAAGTACAAGAATGCGCGCGTCATCATCTTCGACAAGGGCGCATCGAGCAAAATCCTCACCATGGGTGTCGGCGGCAAATTTTACGACATTGGGCGATCGCGTTCGCTGTCCTTCCAGCCGCTCGCCCACATTGACGATGAGGATGAGCGGCAGTGGGCACTCGACTGGCTCTGTGACTACCTGCGCGAGGAGGGCGTTGACGTGACCCCCGAGCAAAAGGGGATCATGCGTGATTCCCTTGCGACCGTCGCGGGGGTCAAGGAGAGCGACCGCACCATGACGACGTTCATCAGCTTCCTTCAGAGCAGGGAGCTGAAGACGGCGTTCTACCCGATGTCGCTTGCCGACGATCAGGGGAATAAGGGCGAGTACGGCGAAATCTTTGACAGCAGCGAGGATCATCTTTCCATCACGAGCTGGCAGAGCTTCGAGATGGAGACACTCATGAACGCCCGTCGCATCGTCGGCACGACACTCATGTATATCTTTCATCGCATCGAGCAGGTCGTAAAGAGCGCGGAGAAAAAGAACCAGGAGCCGACGCTCATCGTCCTGGATGAGTGCTGGGTCTTCTTCCAGAACCCGATGTTCGCCGAGAAGATCAAGGAATGGCTGAAGACGTTGCGCAAGTACAACACATCCGTGCTCTTTGCCACACAGTCCCTCGACGACATCGCCAAGTCGCCGATCCTTGATACCGTGCTCTCCTCCTGCCAGTCGCGCATCTTCTTGCCGGACAAGCTCGCGATCACCGAGAGCCGCATGGAACTCTATCGGCAGTTCGGACTTAACAAGCAGCAGATTTATCTGCTCGCCCACGCGCAGCCGCAGCGGGAGTACTACTACGACAGCCCGCAGGGCTCGCGGCTTTACAACCTCGCACTCGACCTCTGCCCGTTCACGCTGTCCTATGCGGCGGTGGGAGACGTGGCACTTGCCAAGTGCCAGCGCATCATCGAGAACTACGGCGCGGAGAACTTCAATGAGCACTGGATGCGCGAAAACGAACTGACCGTGCCGGAATACCCGAGAAAGGAGGCGGCGGCACTATGACTGCCAGCATCATCTTCCTCTGTGTTCTCATGATTTGTTACTTTGCCATTCGGGTCAACCGTATTGAGATGCGAATGAACGCCCTCGAGAAAGCACTGAACCAGGCGGTCAAAGAGGGGAAACTTGACACCGAGATGCTCGGCAGACCGTTCGGGGGGAATGCAGGCGGTGTCGGCGACTTCTGGACGGCACTTAAAGCCGCATGGAAAGAACGGTGATGGCGATGGATGCAGTACACGCCTATCGTACAGCGGCAGAGAATATGCCGAACCTCATCGCAGCCGTGCGTCGCATCGAAGCCGATGTCCTGCGTAAAATGCGGGACGAGGGATACGGGATCAACCAGCTGCGCACCGCACTCAGCGAGAGCCGCTATCCGCTCTTTACGGAGCAAAAGGATGCTGTAAACGAGTATCTTGAGAGCATCCTGCCCGAGGGAGCAAGTGCGGCGACGAATTTCAGCCTAACCGCACCACCTGCACGCTTCAATATGCTCTACGAACCGCCGTTGCGGCAGATCGAGGGTGTCCTTGCTGCTGCCGATCAGAACATTCTCAGCGGGAAGGAGATGCGCCGCATCCCGCAGGAGGACGTGCGTGAGGCGTATATCGGCGGCAGCCTCTACGGCATACTCGCGGGTGATACGAAGGCACGCACCGCGTTCGAGCACCGCATCTGGCGTGCGCATCGTACGGCGGTGCGGGATGCGACAGCGCGCGAGACGGCAGAAATGCAGTCCGCCTTTGACGGCATTTGGGCAAGCCGCCGGAAAGGCCCATCCCCGGCACTTGCCGAGGAGAATGCAGTCATGACCTTCCTGCGCACGACGGGCGCACGGGAGGAGACAGCAGCACAGCTTCTTTCTGCCGTGACGGAGTATACGGGACGGGACAAGGAAGCCTATGTGCGCAAGACAGTCGCTTCCGCCGTGCGTGAGCTCGGCGTATATGGGGAGATCGCCGCAGTGGATGTCCCCATGGAGGACGGCGATGTCTATGCGGTGTGCCTGCGGGACGCCATGCGCATCCTTGGACAGGATACCCTACCTTATGGAGCAGAGCGACAAATCGTCCGTACTCTGCGTAATGCGGGCATGGACGAGGAAACGCTCAGCATGGCGATCCTCGCAGTATCTCCACTCATCCGCTCCGTGGGGCGTGATCCCGAGCGGACACTGGACGCGCTCCTCACGGGAAAGCCCGAGGAAGCGACCTACGTGGACGGGGACTGCGTGACGTGTGCGGACATCTACCAGCGGCTGATTACCGCATACGACGACGCACTCATCGATGCGGGGAAGAATGACAGCGTCGCCGCCGACCGTCGCCGCTACAATGTCAAGGCGGTGCGCGAGCTCCTCCTCACCTATGGGGCAGAGGAAGAGGAGGTCAGAGACATCCTCCGCGCCCTAGGCGGCATCCGGGAGGACGAGCGGACGGACACCTACATCGACCGTCTCATCACCGAGGCGAAGGAAGAGCCGCGCGCCGAAACGGTCGCCGCGAACGAGGACGCGGCAGTCTCCGACGGTACCGCATCACCGACCGGCAGGGAGGACTGGGGGCGCGTGCCGGCGGAGGCTGCCCTCGTCCGCAGAGAGCGAGCGGAACAACAGGAAGCGGAGCAGCAGGCGGAGCGCGCTGCGCATGATGTGGAGCATGGGGCGGAACATGATGCAAGGCGCGCGGAAACGCCTGTCGCTCCGCTCACCGATAAAAAGAGCATCCGTGAGGCGAAGCGGCGTCTGCGAGACTACACCTTTACCGCAGAGCGCGTGCGCACGCGCGGCGATAAGGAGGCGGACGAGATGTACGAGGAATGCCGGGCCGAGATTGAGCAGGACGTCCCGCTTCCGTTTAACGGACAGATGGACGAGCAAATCATCCTGCATCTTTTCTCCCTCGGCTACGAGGAGCGCGAGATCGAAAACGCCGTACAGCATAACTCCCCGCGCCGCCGCTCGCAGAAGGACTATGCAAAGAGCGTTGTGCGCGGTATGCGGGATCGGTGTCCGTCCGCCAAGAAAGTCATCAAGGATGCCGAGACGAAGTATTTGCAGACGAAGATGGAGCGGGGGCAGACGCTCACCGCGTATGAAAAGGAGCGCGTCCTTGTACGGGACGTACCCACCGGGTAGAGACGAAAGGAGATGCACCATGTTTAAGAATTGGAGTACCAAGCGTGTACAGATCGCTGTCGTCGCGGGACTACTGCTTGGCGTGACAACGCCGATTGCGGCGATGATGATGCGCAGTCATTCCACTGAGGCGGCGGTTGCCGTCATCGACGAGAAAAACATCGCCGAGGCGATCAAGACTGCGATCAGCACGGCAAAAATTCTCACGACGGAGGAGAAGGAGCTCGCCCTCATGATCCTTGATGCGAAGAAGATCAACATGGACATGCTGACGAGCTGGATGGAGAAGAACAAGGCAGCAGAAACGTTCTGCAAGACCCCGGACATCATGCAGGACATCGGCATCCTAAAGAGGCAGGGGAAAGTACCGAGCATCCTCAACACGAACACCTCGGCGACGGCGATCCTCATGAATGAGATTGGCTCGATTGAGGACGCGATGAACGGCAAGCAGACACTTGTTGACCTCTACATGCAGACGCAGAAGAATCACAAGGCACTTGACGCGACCTACAGGGCAGCGGCAGAGCGTGCAAAGGCATCGCAGAAAGTCACCGAGGCGACGAATGCCACCGTCCACGATGCTGTCGCTATGGCGAACAAAGCCGAGGGACAACAGCAGATCATGCAGGCGGGCATCCAGATCGCCGCTGCGGGTGTCTTGCAGGGTGCGGATCAAAAGGAGCTACTCGCGCAGCTCCTTGCCATGCAGTCCGAGAAGTGGTACGTCGAGAACACGGAGAAGGCACGTGATGAGGCGCGCGATCACGCGATGGCACTCAAGCTGCACAACTTTGCCGGAAGTCATTAAATGAATTTTATACAAAAATATTCAGGTGTTCAATTTGAACACCTGAATATGATGTAGGAATAATTCATTTTCATAGAGAGAAATGAAAACGGAGGGGCACATGGAGACAGCGGAAACAGAAAAAACGCCGAAAAGAGGGCTGCGCAGGAAACACATCCTTCTCATGCTCGCCGTTTTCGGGCTGATCGTCTTTCAGCTGACGGGGATCGGCTTTGCCGCGACCGGATCGGAAGACATCGCCACGGCGGGGACGGGGCTCGGCGGCACATTTGACCAGCACCTCACGACGCTCGCGAACGGTGCGGTCAAAGCGATGCATGCCATCCTCATCGTCATGACCGCGATTGCGGGCATGATGGTCGCCTTCGGCATCGAGGATGGGAAAAAGTTCATCTGGCAACTCATGCTGGGCGCAGGGCTTGCCTTTAACTTTGGTGCATTCCTCATGGGCTCGGGCCTCTGGGCGATGGCAGATCAGAGCGCGAGCACGCAGCAGGTTACGTACTACACGCCTGAGCTGAAGACCGGCACGGATGCAAAAGTCGCGGACGTCAACATCCTCGGGCTGTTTATGAACCACTACACAGAGCACGTGATCGTCCCCGGCGCGGAGAATATCCTGCCCTACTGCCTGCGTCTCCTCATCATCCTGACCGTCGTCCAGGCAACGTGGGAGTTGACCGTGAAGTTCATGTCGGGGGACAAGCTGCAATACCTCATCAACATGACGCTGAAACTCGGGTTCTTCATGTTCCTCATGATGAACTGGATTTCCCTCATGGGGGGGCTCATGTCCGGCTTTGAGACGCTCGGCTTCCGTGCGGGTGGAAACAATGCAGCAGCGGCGAACAACATCGTTGGGGAATCCTGCGACACCTTTGTACAGATTGCTCTGAAGATGTTCCAAGCAATCTGGACCCCGAACTCTGACAGCTGGATTCCCGATGCGGTGCAGACCATCGCGAATATGCTTTCGCCCGGCGTGCTCCTCATGGACATCATCTGCATTGTCGTGATCGGCGGCTGCCTCTTCCTTACAGCCCTTGAGATGTTCATGGCGCGCATCGAATTCTATACGATGGCACTTCTTGCGCTCCCGTGCCTCTCCTTTGGGACGATGAACAAATTCAGTTTCCTCACGGAGAAGGCAATCGGGGCGATGTTCAATCTTGCGCTCAAGGTCTGCGTGATCGCCTTCCTCTCAGCAGTCGCGAAGCCCTTCATCGAAGGATTCGCTGACAAGATCATCAAGGCAGACAATCCCGCCGAAGACCTTGCCCTCCTCTTTCAGGCGGTGCTCGCCTCGCTTCTCATCCTACTGCTCGTCAAGAAGATCCCACAGCTCGTCTCGGGACTGCTCAGCGGACAGCCCCAGCTCAGCAGCAGCGACATGACAGGCGCACTCAAGGGCGCGGTCGCGAGTGCGGCTGCCGCGACGGGGAACATCGCCGCCGCGCAGGCGGCAGCAGCTGCGACGGGCAAGGGCGGGTTCGGCGGCACGCTCACGCAGCTCGGGCGTAACTACATGATGAGCCGCAGCCCCGTGCGCAGCTATCGGGATGCGATCGGGAGCTTCCAACGCACGAAGGATAACTCCGGTTCGCGTATTCTACAGGAACTCCGTACGGGCTTGGACAGCCGCAATCGGCAGACGGCGAACGCGATGCAGCCAGAAAACAAACCACAAGATTAAAAGACGACGGACAATTTGTCGGTCCGTCGTCAAATCAGCGTGCTCTTATGATTTGTTGTTCTAGCTGTTCTACTCGTTGTTTTAATGCTTGGTTTTCTGTTGCAAGTCCGCGAACAAGGTCACGAATTTCCCGGACAATGCAGTTGTTTTTATAAGCCGCATCATCAATCCTGCGGATGAGGTAGGAAAATTCTGGATCGGCATTTGCGGGACCACATCCCGTGACATATCCCAAGCCCATCGGTGTTCTGTATTTCTGCTCGAGTTTTTCGTCTGGAGTTAGTTCGCGTTGTTGTGCAGGCTGCGGTGCAGGTGCTTCCTTCTTTGAGCCCCAGAACAGTCCCATAATCATCAGTCCTTTCGTTTTTCTTTAACGTAGCATAGTTCTCTCGCCGTGACAAGTCCCAATTTTGAGAGGAGGTTTCCTGTATGCGCCGGATGTACCTGCTGGTCGCACTCGTTCTCGCGCTCCTCTCGTTTCTCCCTGCATCCTCCGCAGCAGCGATGACGATGATCTCCCCCGTTGGTCAGCCGATGATCGTCAAGAGCCCGCAGGGGTTTCGTATCCACCCGATCACGGGCGAATACAAATATCATTCGGGCGTTGACCTTGCCGCCGACTACGGAGACCCGATCTATGCCGCTGCAGCAGGCACGGTCACTTATGCAGGCTGGATCAGTGGCTATGGCAATACCGTCATGATTAACCACGGTGGCGACCTCTATACGCTCTATGGGCACAATCAGGAGCTCCTTGTCAGTGTGGGACAGTCCGTCCCACAAGGGTTTGTCATCGCCCGTGCAGGCAGCACAGGGAACTCGACGGGACCACACTGTCACTTTGAGGTGCGCCCGAACGGTGAAAATGGAGAGCCAGTCGATCCGGGGCTCTATGTCCCTGGGCTCCTTGCACTCGAACAGGAACAGGGCGGCGGGCTCGGTCTCGACTTCCATGGGCACACAAAGGACTGGGTCGTGACGAACGACTTCGCGAAGCCCATCAGCGATCTCGTCAACCGCATCGTTGAACTGATTACGACAGGGCTGGAGCTCCTGCAAGATTACGTGGCGAAGATCTTCTTCGTCCTCGTCGCCATCGACCTTGCTCTCGGCGGAATGAGCAAGGCGATGATGCCGACGAACGAGGATCGGGAGGGGCTTTTCAAGTGGCTTGTACGGCGCGGCCTCTTCTATGGGTTCTGCCTGGTACTCCTCTACAACTGGGGTGATTTTGTCGGTAATCTGGCACTCCATGGATTCCCCGCGCTTGGGGCACTCGCAGGTGGCGATCCCTCGGGGGCGGAGGCGGCCGTCTCCGATCCGACGAAGATTGTGCAGAAAGGGATGAACATCATCGCGCCGGTCTTTAACGGTGTCATCCACTCGACCGGTGTATCCAATGTCATACTCCTTCTCCTTGGCGGTGCGGGCTCGGTTCTCCTCATGCTGGTATTTGCGGCGATCCTCTTTGTTCTCTTCTGCTTCATCGGCTACTACATCGCCATCGCCTATATAGAATTTTACGCGACGATCCTCTTCAGCTTTACCGTGTTCTCTCTTGCAGGACTGAAGCACGTACGGCATTTCGCGTCAAACGGCATCAATAGCGTCTTTGCTGCCGCGCTCAACCTCATGTTTTTCTGCCTCTTTGCGGCGATGCTCCAATCGACGATGGAGCACATCGTCGTCGAGAATCTCATGTCACAGGCGGTCGCCGTAGAGGCGGCATCGGGCGGTCCGGAGCAAAATATCGCAGGACGCCCGAAGGCGGAGCTCGCCTACCGCATTTCGCAAATCATGCAGGAGCGGTACGGGCGCACGCTCCATCCCTCGTGGATTTGGGCGCAGCTCGCCCATGAGACAGGGAACTTCACCAGCCGGCTTGCCGTCGAGGATCACAACTACGGCGGCATCAAGGCGTACGGCAACGCGAAGACCGCTGGCATCTCACCCGAGGGTGACTACTACCGTCACTTCGACAGCGATGAGGAGTTCGCACAGTATGCGGCATCGAACTACAACGCCTACGCCGAGGACGGCATCTATGATGCACGCACCATCGGGGAGTTCGCGGCGGCTCTCAAGCACGGCGGCTATTTCGGTGCAACGCTCGAATCCTATACGGCTGCACTGATCGCGTACGTCGGCGGCAGCGCGGGGGTAGCACAGCAGGCGGTCGCGAACAATCTGTTGCTCCTCCAGCTGATCCTTGTCGTTCTCATGTATATGTACTTTGCCGACCGCCTCCACAAGTTCGTCAATACCCAGTTCGGCGGAGCGGGCTTTAAGCTCTCCGAGCGTCAGGGCATCTTTAACTAAACGTGAATATGATAGGAGAAGATTCAGGTGTTCAAACTGAACACCTGAACAAAAAGGAGATGAGATTCATGTTTTTGCAGAAATGGAAGAAGCACCGCACAAAAGTTATGTTCGTTGCTCTCTTTACGGTATCGGCATCAGTCGGTGCGCTCGTCGCACATGTCCACGATGGCGAGGCGTGGGGCTCATGGCGTCCACTCGATCCACCGAACTACTACAGTCTGACGTCGATCTCGTGGGCGGACACGGCGAACCCAGGGCACTATTTTTACGGCGACGTGGCACAAAACGGTGGGAATGTCTACGACATCACACGCGAGATCAAGTCCATCCTCTTTGGCGAGAAGTTTACGCATATCCTAGAGACGATCACGGCGCAGCTCGGGATCGACATCAAGAATAAGATACCGCTCGATGCGGGTATCCTCCATGCGACGGGACAGGTCGCCCAGGAGAAGGGGGAGCGTACGGCAGCCCTCTATGAGACGATGCAGCGGGGGCTCCTCACGGAGAGTACGAGTTTTCACGACTACGAGGAGAGCCCTGCGAACTACGAGGCACAGCGCATCCGCTCACACCAGCGGCAGGAAGTCGCTGCAGCCGCGGGAAAATATGCGCAGCTTGCGAGCAATGCTCTCGCCGACAACAATGCGACGCGGGAGGCAGTGCACGCGCTTGTCGCAGCAGCGGCAAACGCCCAAGGCGAGACGGAGCTGCGGCAGATCATGGAGCAGCTGAATGCGCTCAGTGCACTTGATCAGGCGCAGGTGAATGCACTCCTCACGGCAAAGGTGCAGCTCGAGAACGATATGCGTCGTGTTAAGCTCGACCAAGAGATCGAGTGGGCAAAGCAGGCGGAGGACGCAAAGATTATCGTCACCGATCCATACAACGAGGAACGCAACGCTGTGAGCGGCTACACGCGCGAGAAGCCGCGCGGGTTCGTCGCCTTTAAGTAAAGAACGGCGCAGGAAGGATCGCTATGGTCTTACCTGCGCCGTTGTGGTATCATAGAAGGGAGGAGGCGATTTTATGAAACTGGATTATGATGTGACGCTTCATCTTGAAGTGCTGCATGAAGGCTTTTCCGAACTACTTTCGGAGATTCGGCATCTCGAAGACGCTCTGCATATAGATATGATGGATCAAAATGAGCCACTTGCCGAATTTGAGAAGCACGTCGCTACGGTCTATCATGGAATCTTCGGCGCAAACTATAATACAATGGATGATGTGCAACAACTGACACAGCAACTCGATGATGCCCGTGCATATCTGAGGGAGATGGAGGCACGTGGTGCCCGACAGCTGGAATGCGCAGGAGCTTAAGCGGAAAAAGGAGAAGATTAAGCGTGGTCTATTGATCGGTGTTTCACCTGTTAGGCAGCCGCGTGCTTATCTGCTCGCCGGACAGCCTGGAGCGGGGAAGTCCACCATGGCGAGGAAATTTACTCAAGAGCATCACGGCAATATCGCCTTCATCTCGGGCGACGACTACCGCAAGGATCATCCACATTTCCTTGAGCTACAAGCGCAGTACGGTGATGATGCTGTCCTCCATACACAACAGTTCGCGGGAAAGATGACGGAGGCTCTGATCGACGATCTGAGCAGAGCGCAGTATCATCTCATCATTGAAGGGACACTGCGGACGACTGAGGTGCCGTTACGGACACATGATCTTCTGGTCTCACGGGGATATGATGTCTCTCTGAATGTGATTCTCGTACGTCCCGAGGAGTCATACCTCAGTACCCTGAAACGCTATCGACTGATGGAGGAGGAAGGGCTTACCCCACGCATGACACCGAAGGAACATCATGACGGTGTTGTGCGTTCTCTCGTTGATAATCTGCATACGCTCTATGAGCAGGATGCTTTTCAAGACATTCGTGTCTACAACCGCGCAGGAGAATGCCTCTATGACAAGGCGAAAACGCCATTTCGCGATCCGTCCGATCTATTCCGTGAGGAGTTCTCACGGGAATTGACGAGCCGCGAGGAGACACGTATCGAGGCGAACTATGCGCCGTATGTGGGGCAAGCAAAAGTTGAAGAGATTCTGCGTGCCTATGCAGAGTTCTTCCCACAGGAGGAGCGCGGCAGAGGTGGCCGCTGAGGGCAGTAGATAAAACAGTATAAAACTAAAATCGGCTTACAGGATCACACCTGCAAGCCGATTTTTTTGTCTACCGGGCTTTCGCGGACTTTATTGCCCACGCGCTGCCCTCCTCGATCTGCGCCTCGATCATCTCCTCGACTTCCTCGTCGCTCGGAATCTCGTCCTCTGCGTAGGTGTTCGGATAGCCGAGATCGGAGCCGAACATCTCGACGGCCTCCTCCTGTGTGATGATCTCGCCGCCGAGAAAGCGCGGATCATCGGGCTCAACGTGGATGGCGCTACTCTGATACTGCATGGAAACTCCTCCTCCTTTATGTGCAATACGCCTTTTCTCAAGTATATCGGATTATCGGAAAGAAATCCATGTGCTTAGAAAAACGTGCAGTATTTTAATTCTGCATGCCTTTACAATAGAGGTATAGGCATAACAGGAGGTGCGCACATGGTCACAGCAGAAGCCCTCATTGATGAGAGGGAGCGGTTCTTTCAGGAACTGCGGAACAACAAGACGCGGTTCCGTGATTTTCTCGGCGCAATGGCTGCCCACTATCGGCAGCCGATCGCACGGCAGGTAGCGATCTTTTTCCATGCGCCGGCGGCAGGACGCGCCTATGGAGAAGAATCTCTATGGGAGCGGTTCGGCACGGATCTCCGTCACGATGCGGAGGGCGTCCCCGTCCTCAGCGCGGATGAGCGCAGCGTCATCCGTCTCTATGAACGCAGTGAGACACAGGACGCAGGGCATCCGCTCTTCGATCAGCTCGTCTGGACGTATGACGAAGCACGGGACGGCGCGGCCCTGCGGCGTGTATGCGGGGCAGAGGAAGGACAGACGGCAGCAGAGGCTGTGCTCGCGGGAATGTCCCGTCTGCGTGAGGCGGGATACAGCGAGCTGGAACTTCTGGGCGCGGGCTATCTGGCATTGGAACGCCTGGGACTGGACGCGGAGGAGCATCTCGGGCTGCCGCTCATCCTCGTACCGTACGAAAATGTCGATGCAGAGCAGCTGCTTAGCGGCATTCAGCGTGCGGCAATGACGATTCTCGACCCACTGGCGCAGGAGGTACGGGCGCATATTGTGCAGGAGCAGAAACAAGAGCAAGAAAGGAAGGCGAATGAGCATGATGCTGTTTACGGAGAGCGAGATGGCGCAGCTGACGGCGCATCTGAGGAAAGAGGCGGCGGAGCGCGAGAGAGCGGAGCAGGAGAACCAGGTGATCAGCAATCTGATGGAGCAGTACGCAGAGATGAACTATCTGTATCAGGTCGAGGAGCTGACACCGCCGGCGGCACAGCAGATCGAGAGCCTGCGCCTGACAGCGTTCGCAGGGGAGATGGATCGGTCGCAGCAGGAGGAGAGGGAAATCCCCGCACAGGAGGAGACACCACGCATACCGGGACGATGGGCAACGTTACGGAGAGCGTATCTCCAGTCCTACCGACCGAAGGAGTGGGCGACGATGCTGGTGAACGGGACAGCAGCGGCACATCTCCAGCAGGTGCAGGAGGAGACGGAGATGCGGTATCGGACGATGTATCGTCAGGAGGAAGCACGGCAGATTCTGGGGCAGAATCTGCGGGGGCTGGAGGAAGTGCAGCGGAGCAGGATGATCGAAGCGCAGCTGCGGGAGATTCTGACGGCAGAACTCGCGTACTAGCAGAGGAGCACGAGCCCCTTGCTGTGGATTTTTCGACCATCGACTATGATGCGGATATGCGTACGACAGCAGGAAAGCGCGCCGTCTTTCGACGCAACCTTGCCGCGATTCTGACACTCAAGGAGCTTGAGCGTCAGGGCCGTACAGCGACCTCAGAGGAGCAGCGCCTCCTCGCATCCTACAGCGGATTCGGCGGGCTCTCCGAGGCGTTCGACCCTGCCAATAAGGCGTGGTCGGCAGAGTACGATGCACTTCAGACGCATCTGACGAACGAGGAATACCGAGCAGCGCGCAGCAGTATTCTGGATGCCTACTATACGCCGCCCGATGTCGCCAAGGCAATCTATGAGGGCTTGCAGCACCTCGGCTTTACCAAGGGGAATATCCTCGAACCGTCCTGCGGGGCAGGGCGGTTCTTCGCCGCGATGCCTGAGGAGATGCGACGAGAGAGCCACGTTTGCGGCGTGGAGCAGGATACACTCTCTGCGCGCATCGCCGCCGCTGCGCATCCTGATGTACGTGTCGCAGCACAGGGCTTTGAGACGACACGTTTCGCGGATGGGAGTTTTGATCTTGCCATCGGCAATGTACCCTTCGGCGAGACGCCGATCACTGCCGATCCGCGCTACGGCGGCGCAGGGCTGCTGCCGCATGACTACTTTCTTATGAAAATGCTGGACGAGGTGCGTGACGGCGGACTGGTCGCCGCGATCACGTCGAGCGGAACGATGGATAAGCTGTCGCAGCGCACGCGCGATATGCTGTCTGAACGCGCTGACCTTGTGACAGCGATGCGCCTTCCTGCCGAAACCTTCGCAGGAGCAGGAACGGCGGTCATCTCGGATATCCTTGTCTTCCGCAAGAAGGGTGATGCGCAGGCTGCCGTAAAGGAGGATATACGCAAGACGACACCGCCGCATACATGGGTGAATGTCGAACAGACAAGTTATATTAACGGACAGGATTTTTCCGAGGAGCACGCCGTCAACCGATACTATACCGATCATCAGCCGCAGCATGTACTTGGCAGATGGGAGGAGCGCAAGGGACGCTACGGCACGGAGCTGTCTGTCGCGGCAGAGGAGGGGGCGGAGCTCCGAGAGCGGATTGCTGCGGTCTTTGACGAGATTTCCGCAGGAAGCGTCTACGCGCCGGCGGAGACGGAACTACCGATTCCTATGCAGGCAAAGGAGCCGGATGTGCGTGCCATGGGCTTTTACCTCTCGGGTGGTGCGCTGATCTACATCGATACTGACGGCGAGGAGACTGCGCCTACGCTCGATGAAAAGGTGCGGGCACGCGTAATCTCTGCTGTCCTCCTGCGTGATGCCGGGCACGCCGTCCTCGAGGTGCAGCAGAGAGGCGGCAGCGCAGAGGAGCTGCGCAGCGCACAGAAGACGCTCGGCGAGCTCTATGACGGACATGTCAAACGCTATGGGCATATCGCCGCCGACCGCACGCTTGCGAATGTGTTCTACGCCGATCCAGGCTATAACTTTATCCGCGCCTATGAGATCAAGGATGCGAAGGGGAACTTCGTGGCCAAGGCAGACATCTTCACGGAGCGCACCATCCTGCCGGAAATTCGCCCGGAGCACGCCGATACGCCCGAGGATGCGCTCGTAATCTCTATGCAGCAGAAGGGCGATGTCGATCTTCCGTATATGAGCGAGCTATGCGGAAAGCCTGTGCGAGAGATAGCAGACGAACTGGAATTTACGCACCTCTACTTTGACGACCGTACGAAAACGTACGTGCAGGCGGACGAGTATCTCTCAGGCAACATCCGCGCCAAGATCGAGGACATTGACGCGCAGCTTGACACCGTGCGCAGTGAGCGTGATACACGCGTTGCGCAGGTGCGCTATCCCTCCGCCTGTGCGGAACTCATGGAAGGTGCGCCGACCGTCATACCGGAGCCGCAGAACGCGCTCGAAGAGGGGATGCGCGAGATCATGGAAAGCCTGCCGACGGTCGGGCGCGCTCGTATGCGTGCGAATTTCAAGGAATACCTGAATACCATTGATGAGGCTGCGTTCCCTGACTGGCGTTCGAGTGTCGCACGGTATGCGGTGTTTTTCATCAACAGCGTGGATGGCATGTATAGCAGGTATGATTCATGGCTGCCGGCAACGCTGATGGAGGATCGCGCACTCGGTTTTCAGCTGATGCGCCGTGATCCCCGCTTTTTCTCACGCCGGGAGGATGAGCAATTTCCTGGGGCAGGATTCTCCTATGAGCTCTATCGAGCGCAGGAGCCCGGTAGAAGCAAGATCACGTTTCTGCAAGAGCTGCGCGATCCCATGAAGAGGCTGTCCATGCTGCATCTGATGGATACTGCCGAGCAGTATCTTGCGGCTTGCCAGGAGAAGGGAGAAACGCCGGAGCTCTCGGTGTTGGAAGAGCAGTACCGGGAGTCTCTTGACATACAGAAGAGCAGCACAGCGGGGCGTGATGAGGAGACGGCAATCCTCGACACCCGCATTGCACGGATGGAACGCAACCGAGCGGCACTCGAGGCGGTTCTCCCGACACGTGTGGAGATCGGCGACATCAGTGTCGGTCTCGGTACGTCGTGGCTGAAACCCACGTACGTGCAGGAGTTCATTCATGCGCTCGGTCTCGCCGAAGTGCGCGTTGACTACGTGGAGGAGACAAGCACATGGAAGGTCACGAAGACAGAGCGTCTTTCCTATGAGCTTTCCTCGGAGACGCAGTACGCAGCGGGCACGAAGAAGGCATACGAGCTGATCGAGCTTTGCCTCAATCAGCGCAATGCGCAGGTGCGTGTCCCCATTGCAGAGGGCTCGGATCAGACGGTTGTCGATGCAGAGCTGACGACGCAGGCACAGATGAAGCAGCAGGAGCTGCGCGACAAGTTCCGTACGTGGCTGCTCTCCGATCCCGTCCGCGTAAAGGAGATCGAAGACTACTATAACCGTCGGTTCAATAGCGTGCGTCTGCGTGAGTATGACGGCTCGAATCTGACCTTTCCGGGCATGTCGAATACGATCGCTCTCAAGCCGCATCAAAAGGATGCCATCGCGCACAGCCTTTTTGGCGGTAATACACTCTTTGCCCACTGCGTCGGTGCGGGCAAGACGTTCGAGATGGTCGCCTCGATTATGGAATCCAAGCGCATGGGGCTCTCACATAAGGCGCTCATGGTCGTTCCGAACCATCTCACGGCGCAGACCGGCGAGGAGTTCCAGCGGCTTTATCCGCGTGCGAAAATCCTCGTCGCGCAGAAGAAGGACTTCGAGAAGAAGAACCGGCAGGAGTTTATCTCGCGCATCGCGACGCAGAACTGGGACGCCGTCATCATCGGCGCATCCTCGTTTGAAAAGATCAAGCTGTCTGCCGGACGTGAGGCAGCGATGCGGCAGCGCAGCATCGATGAACTCGAGGATAGGCTTCTTGCCCTGCGTGCAAGCGGTGTATCGGCGAATGACTTCTCCATCCGCAACATCACGAAGCTCGTCAACAATCAAGCGGCACGGCTCAGAAAACTCGAGCAGTCGAACCGCAAGGGCATGGACGATGTGATTACGTTCGAGGAGCTGGGCGTTGACAAGCTCGTCGTCGATGAGGCGCATGAGTTCAAGAATCTTGAGGTCGTGACACGTCATGCGCGTGTCGCAGGTGTCGGGACGACCGATCATGTGCAAAAGACTTGGGATCTCTACATGAAGACGCAGTACATCAATGAGATCACGGGGAACAAGGGGCTGATCTTTGCCACAGGGACGCCGATCTCCAATGCCATGACGGAGATTTATACCATGCAGCGGTATCTCGCACCGCATGTCCTAAAGGAGCTCGGGCTCGAGAATTTCGATGCATGGGCAGCGGCATTTGCGGATATTGCGGTCAGCATGGAGCTAAAACCTGAGGGACGCGGGTATCAGCTCAAAGAGCGATTTGCGAATTTCCGCAACCTGCCTGAGCTCATGACGAGCTTTAAGGCGTTCGCCGATGTGCGGACGGCAGGTATGCTCGCGGGCGATGTCGCTGTGCCGACCGCCGAGATCATCGTCGATAAAGCACCTGCATCAGCGACGCAGAAGGCGATCATCGACGATCTGGTGCAGCGTGCGGAATATATTCGCAACAGACGTCCGTTGCGCGTTCAGCGTGTCGATGGGACAGCGACAGAGGACAGCATGCTCCTGATTACGCACGCAGGACGTGCGCTCTCCCTCGATCCGCGTCTCGTGGATGCGGATGCGCCGGACAGACCGGACAGCAAGGTGAACCGATGCGTGAAGAATCTGCTCGACACATATCGTGCGACGGATGCACAGCGCGGGACGCAGATTCTCTTCTGCGACGAATCGACCTCTACGGGTGCCGGGAAGGGCAGATTCAATGTCTACGACGACGTGCGCGAGAAGCTCATCGCAGCGGGCATTCCACGCGAGGAGATCGCCATCGTGCAGGAAGTCGCAGACAAGGACAAGCAGAAGCTCTTTGACAAGGTGCGCAGCGGTGAGGTTCGTATTCTGATCGGCTCGACGGGTACGCTCGGTGTCGGGACGAACGTGCAGGATCGCCTTGCGGCACTGCATGATCTCTCCGTCCCATGGCGTCCTGCTGATCTTGAGCAGCGTATGGGGCGCATCGTGCGTCCCGGCAACCAAAACGAGACGGTAAAGATTTTCCGCTATGTGACAGAGGGAACATTCGATGCGTACCTCTGGCAGACTGTGGAGAACAAGCAGAAGCAGATCGCACAGATCATGACAAGCCGCAGTCCGCTCCGCAGTCTTCAGGATATGGATGAGACGGTGCTCTCCTATGCAGAGCTCAAAGCTGTCGCGACAGGCAATCCGTTCCTGCGCGAAAAGATGGAGATCGAGAACCGCCTAGGGCGCATCCAGCTCGCCAAGATCGACTATGAGACTACACGGCAGAAGCTGCAAAAGTTTATGGCGATTGACGGCCCCATACGTCTCAAGGAGAAGGACGCAAAGATCGCAGGGCTGATGGAAGACAAGCTGCGCATGGACGATGCTGCGTTGAAGGACAGTGAGGGAAAGACCCTATTCCAGATGACCCTCGGCGAGAAAATTATCACAGATCGCGACGAGGCTGCAAAGATTCTAATGGCAGCAGCAAAGGGTGGGTTTACTGCCGCAAAGGCGGTCAAGGGGATATATCGCGGGATGAATCTGCGTATTTTGATTGATCCTATGGCGATGGAGCCCTATCTTTCACTCTCGGGTGCACGGACATACCGCATCGGCTTTTCCGAAAAACCGAAGGTTACGATGCGCCGTCTCGATGCTCTCCATGACGGGATCATCAAGGAACTGAAGGCGACGCAGGAGGAACGCAGCCGCATCGCCGAGGATGTCAAGGAAGCGGAGGAGAAGATCAAGAAGCCGTTCCCGTATGCAGCCGAGGAGGCGGAAAAGAAGGCGCGGCTCATTGAGATTGTGCAGCAGATGGAGCAAGGCTCTGACGTGGCGATTGCCGCGCGTGCAGCAGTTCCCCGTGAAGCCGTCAGCGAGGAGCCGGCACGAGCCGCCTATGCAAGATAAGAAGGAGAGAGTATCATGGCAAAGAAAAAATCCGCCGAGCAGCGTGCACCGAAAGCGGATATCTATGCAAAGACCACCGAGAAAATCATCGCGTTGATGGAGACAGGAAAACTTCCGTGGCAGCAGGGCTGGGATCGCAGTATCGGGGCATCGCTCGTCTGCCCGATCAATGGCAGAAACGGGAAACGCTATGCGCGGCTTAACAGTATTTTTCTTTCGTTCGTCATGGCAGAGAAGGAGAGCAACGACCCACGGTTTTTCACGATGGGGACGCTCAATGCACAGAATCGCATCTTTCGGGAGCGTGTCGCGCAGAAACGCGAGCAGGGGCAACCTGTCAATTCTGAGATGGAGTGGCAGTACGGCGTCCGAAAGGGTGCGAAATCCGTACTGGTCCAGATGTCCTGGAAGCAGACGAAGGATAAGTACGGCAATCCGCTGCCAAAGGATGAGCAATACTGGGCAAAGCGGTTCTGCAATGTTTTTCATGCCTCCGACTGCGTGCGGCGCGAGTATCTGAAGGATAAGGACGGAAATCCTGTCCTTGATGAAGATGGCAGGAATAAATATATCGAGCATCCGCTCAAGGAGTATGTGCCCAAGGAGAAGGGCTATACGCATGAGGAGCAGTATGAGATTGCCGAGGGCATTCTCGCAGCGAGCGGGGCGAAGATCGTCCATGACGTGCCGTCGCTCAAGCCCTATCCGTGTTACTCGGTGAGCACCGATACAATCCATCTGCCGCCGAAAGAGGCGTTCTCTGCCCTCGGTGAGTACTATGCGACGGCACTGCATGAACTCTCTCACTGGACATCTCATGAAAGCCGCTTGAATCGTGGCATGACGGGGGATCACTCCACGGAGGCTTATGCTAGGGAGGAACTGCGTGCAGAGCTTGCCTCTGCCTATCTCGCGCTCGATCTCGGGCTGCCGATGAATCCAACGAATCATGCCGCCTATGTGCAGCACTGGATCAAAGACCTCAAAGAGGACAATATGGCGATTTTCACCGCATCGAATGATGCACGAAAGATCGCAGATTATGTCAAAGGCTTTATGCCCGAGCGTTTCCGCAGCGAGGAGCTGACCATCGCAGAGACGGATACCGTCGATCTCGACGCCGTGCAGGAAACGGCGGCAGAGGAGAAGTCCGCAACCAAGGAAGAGCCTATCGCCAGCGGATATACGGCAGCGGAGGAGGAAAGCGCAGCAGTGGAGACCGAGGAATCGGCTGCTGCGACTATGGATGCGGTACATCGCGTCGCGGATACGGCGGAGCTGACCCTTCCGTCCGAGACGCTGACGCGTGAAACAGCGCGATTCTATAAGTATCTCCTAACGCAGCGACCGGCAGATGTTGGTGCACTCCCAAAGGAGCATCTCTATCTCGTCGATCCCGACGATTCTGCGGCGCGCTATGGTGCGGTCTACTATGAGAAACAGCTGCCTGCAAGCGTGGCAGCGGCACATGAACTGACACCGGACTATCGCTATTTTGCGAACAAGTCCATGCATGTCACGCTACATCAGCGGCGACGTGATGCCGAGCCCGAGGGCGGGCCGTCCTATTTGAAGCGCGACTATGAGGTTACGTTGCAGGAGAACTACATCCGCACGGATGCGATGCGCACCGAGGGACTTGACCGCATATTTGCGCATCTCTGCTTACACCCGCCGCAGGAAGGACGTTTCCTTGCAGAAGGGGATCTCATCGAAACAGATGGTCGTATCTTCCGCGTGGCAGATGTCGGATTTGTCGAGCAGGAACTGAACGCACATAAGGGAGATTTTGTTCTCACGCCGCTTGCGGATGAGCGTGTGCAGCAGCTGAGTTCCGCTGCGGAAGAAAGCATCGGCGCAGATGCCTACCGTCTCTATACGGAAAAGCTGCGGGAGATGTTCTATCGCGCAGAACAGGGATATGATTCGGTGGCGATGCACCCCGGGTGGTTTTCCGGTACAGATGACATGCAAGAGATGGCGCGTATATTTGGCGATCAGGATTATTCGAGCAATTTTCGTGAGCGTGCCTATCGGAACGGTCTCTCAAGCTATACGCCGACGGATGAGCGGGGATGGAAAAAGGCGGATACAGAGTATGCCGTTGTGGAGATCAAAGCTGCTCTTGCTGATGACGCAGATGTCTATCTCAAACTCGATCAGCTGCGCAGCTCCATTGCCGAAACAATTCAACGCAACAGTCCCTACGCTGCCATTTCTCAGGATCGCGCGTACGGGAAAGAAATTGTCCGCAATGCAGAAAAAGATCCGTCCATCAAAGAACTTCTCTCCGTGAACGAAGTAATCCAGCGTGAGCCGGCACTCGTCGAGGAGTACACGGCAAAGTACAGCCGATAAGGCGGTTTTAGGCAACAGAAAAGCGATACCCTTCAAACTCAGCTCGCTAATGGAAACCATCAGCAACCGAGAGGTATCGCTCTTTATAGACAAATAATAACAGATTTTTGAAAGGTGTCAACGGGAGTTTCTACCCCGAGCAGAAGGAGGATAAGAAAATGGCAGTATCAAACGCCGCTATGTATCATCAGGAAATCATCGACAGTCTTACCATCGCAGAGGAATCTCTGCGTGAGGAGGATGCTAAACACCTACATAGTGCTGTGAAGAATCTGCATGTGAGCATGGAGAAGGTTGAGGAGGCAGAGCAGACCTGCGGCGCGGATCAGGAGACATGGGACGGCTACGCTGCGCGCCACGAGAACATTGTCCGCCGGATCGAGGCAGCAGGTGACGCGAGGAGCGAGGGCAAGTCCGATGAGGAGTGCAGCGACGCACTTATCGATGCACAGGAATCTCTGCGCGAGGGAACGGCGTATATGGAGGAGAGATGTGCAGCGATCCTCCAGCGGGAGAAAGAGTACCAAGAGGAACTCGCAGGACTGAGAGCTCGCATCGAGGAGCTGGAACGCGAGCGTGAGGTACGGGTACAGTCCCCTGAGGAGCTTGCCCGCTGCCTTGCTGCATCGATGGAGTTCCTTACTGCCGTCGAGGAACTGCGCCGTGAAGCGAAAGCGCAGCCGCGCATCATCGCATCCGAGATGTATTCCGCATCACGCAGGGCGGTCAAGGATGCCTACTACAGTGTCAAGCTCGCACCGACCAAGGTGAAAAATTATCTCCGTCAGCGTGCACAAAAGGCAGTTGATGGCGTGCTTCACAGCGTCGCAAGCGTATTCGACAAGGGAATTGCCGCACTCGAACAGAGACGTGCAGGAATTCTCCGTAAATCTCATGAGATGCAGTCAGCATCGGAGTTCTATCGTGATGCACTGAAGGACGCATTGGAGAGCAACAAGGCGGAGCGCAGCATGGAGACAGAGCGCACGATCGCGCGCAGCATGGCAAAGGCGGGCTTCGGCGCATACGCCATCGAGAAAGTCCTGCGCGCCGAATCGCCCTATCGCAAAGAAATGGAGCAGGGCGACGCCAAGAACATCGCAAAGAACGCCGTCCAGGAAACGAAAGAGCAGCGCGAAGAAAAGACGCGGTGACACGTATAGGGACTTTGATGCATTTTCTGACAAATGTATGGGGTGTATAATGAGAAAACTGGATGATGATGCATTTGCCGAAGAGCTTGAGGCGTGGGTAAGTAACGGCTATAGTTATGGACATCCACCAATTCGAGTTATGCAAACCCCATTTTCTTTGCAGTTAATAGGGATGAAGGATCTTCCCATTTATATTGATCCATCGAAATTAAGCAAAATCATGCTTGTCGATCATCCTGAAATTACATTGGAGGTACTCAAACAGCTGCCACAATCTTTGAGGAATCCTATGATGATCTTTAGATCGAAGACCCAATCAGATCGCATTGTCGCATCACTTTCGTTAAAAGATACATCAGGCATAGAAATTCTCGTCCCCTTTGTCCTAGATCAACCTAAAGCATGGAAACAAGCAAATGTCATCACATCAATCTATGCTAAGGAAGACCATGGACATCCACGCTATAAATGGTATATAGATTGTATCAATGCTGGGCTTCTTCTTTATGCGCATAGAGAAAAAGCCGCTCAATTTCTCACATCCGCCGGGGTCCAATTCCCCATGGAAGAGCAAACTAACGGCTTTCTTACGTATAGAATAAAGGATGAAAATGATCTTGTCAAGTATAAAAAAGAAAAAGAACGCCTGATTTCGAGCGTGCAGGGGAACGACGAAGAACTCTGGCGAGAGAAGGACTATCATGAGCAGCTTTCCGGGATTCGTGGACGCATCGAAGAGCTCGGTCGAGAAACGCAGTCACAGTTTCCCGAAGAATTTGTACGTTGCCTTTCCGCATCGGAAGAATTCTTTGCTGCACTCGATGATCTTCGAGATGAAGCCGCAACGCAGTCACATGACATTGGTGATCAAATGCTTGCCGCCTCTCACACGGCAGCAGAGGAAATGTACTACAGTATAAAACTTGCGCCGACCAAGGTACGAGCGCATCTGGATCGTTGTGCACATGATGTGGTCAGAGATGTTCTCTCTGCCGTTGCAGATTCTTTTGCGTATCATACAATGGCAGTGGAGCACCGTCGTGCAGAGATTCTCAAGGCAGAGGATCACACCAAGGACGCTGTTCAAGAAACGAAAGAGCAGCGCGAAGAAAAGACGCGGTGATCTGTCAGCGACCGTGCGAGGATTCCTCGGCGATCTCGTCGCGCTCGAACGTCGAGAGCAGTGCCCAGTTGTCATCCATGCGATCCTTGCGGTCTTTGGCAATGAGCTGCACGGCACGCGGCACGCTGCGCAGATGATCGGCAAGTGCGCGTGCATCATCCATCGGCGAGCCGCCGCTCTTCGATGCAGGGCGATAGCGAGCACTGCCGCCGCGACGATCACGCTCTCCATCGACGGCGTCGATCTGTGCATCGGCTGCATCAGATTTTTCCCGCAGGGCATGAAGCTCTGCGGTTATTTTTTTGACCTTCACGACGGCAGACCAATTCTTGCGCATGACACCGACGGCGATCTGCTGAATTTTCTGCTCTGCCTCGGGCGTCTCACGGCGCTCCTCAATCTCTTGGCGCAGACGTGCACAGTCGTCACGTTCCTCGGCAAGGTGACGCGCACGCTCCTCGATTGCTGCACGCCGATCGGCGAGTTCCTGTTTTTCCTTCGTGTAGTCTTCGCGCTGGTTGTCGAATATGGCAAGTGCGCTAGGAACGGGTTTTGCCGCAAAGGCACGCTCGTCACTCTCGAGTTTTTCCTGATCGTTTGCGAGATAGGTCTCGTCTTTTGCGAGCTTTCGCTCACGCTCACGCAGCCGTTTGATGCCGCCGTGCTCGTAGACGTTCTCGGCGATCTGGATGATGCGCTCATAGGAGAGCACTTCTTTTTTCGCCTCGGCAAGTTCAGTTGCCTTCATGCGCACCTGTTCGTCGGCGTGCTGTTTCGCATGGCGCAGCATCGCCGCAGCATCGTCGAGCGTCAGCGAGAGATCATCGCGCATGAGGGTGTACTTGTTCGGCACGGCGAATCCGGCGCGCACCTCATCGAGACGGCATCTTGTCTTCTCAACGAGCTGACTGTATGCCTTCAGTGCTTTCATGTAGCGTGCTTTTGGCAGCTCGTTCCGGAAGAGATATTCGTTGATGCGTTTCTGGATATTTTTATGTGTGCCGCGTTCGCTGAGTTTCTTTAGATGCGGCTGTAATTTTTTAGCGGCTGCCTTGTAGTCGCGCGTGAGCTTTTGGATGCGCTCGTGCATGGCAATCTCGAGTTCGCCCATCGCCACATCCTCGTCCTCCGTCGCATCCGGCGGCAGGTGGAACGATGCACTGAACTCCTCCGCCTCGTGGAGATCTCTGCGCAGCGTCATGACATCCTCCCACGCAGCACGCCCTTCCTCGCCGAGAAAATCGAGGCGGGCTTCTTCGAGCGCGTCCTTTCCCCATACGAGAGAGGCAGAAAGAACGTCGAGCTCTTTCCGTGCAGCATCCATCTCCGCGCGCAGAGATTCGATTTCCTCTTTGTCCTGTTTGCTGTATTGGGCGATGATCTCCGTGTGCAGGAGGTCATGCGTTTTTTGCGCAGCAGAAAGCATCTGCTCCGCTTCGTCTTCTCTTTCTGCATCCTCATGAAGTGCACGACGGATAATTTTATCCGTTCTCTGATCGTTGAATTTGCGCAGCTGCTTCTGCCGGCGCACGACATCGTCGTCACGCACAATGGAGGTCGGCGATGTGTGATCCTCGGGCAGACGGTCAAGGATCTCGGCGAGTACCCAGTCGCCGCGCATCTCTGCCTGCATCTTTTGTGCTTCGAGGCAGAGGTGACTGACGCGCACGGGGATGTTGTATTTTTCGAGCACCTCGTTCTGGATGCGCGCATAATCCTCACGCAGCGTGAGGAGATAGTCCCGCCGATCCTTGCCGATCCACTTCTCCGCCTTTGGGCATCCACCGCGTTCAGGGTGCTCTGCATTCGCACGACGGAAGAAATTTTCGGGCGTGCGCTCTTTTGTCCGCTCGACGGCATCCATCTCCCGCGTGGAAAACATGATGTGCACATGCGGGTGACGTTCGCCGTCTGACATCGCGCCGACTTTGTCGTGAACAGCCCATGCGTAATAATGTCCAGCGAGATGTTTCTCCAGGAAGCGATCAAGAATTTCTCTGTTTTGCTCGAGCGTGAGTTCCTGCGGAAGAGAAAAAACAATCTCCTTGTACCGCTCGCCGCCGACGCGCTCGAAACGATCAGCGGCATGGAAAAAGCGCAGCGGCGAATCCTGCGCCCACTGCGGAAGATGATGACCGACGGCGAGACAGCCACCGCGACTGGTAAAAGCTGCCTCGCGGTTGATGTACTGTAAATGAGCAAACGCCAAGTCGCCGTCGATGTTTTTTTGCAGCACGCCGAGAATGGAGTTGGCAGCTTTTTCTATCTCGCTTCTTCTTCGGCGAGATAGGGACCATCGCAGAGCAAGACAGGCACGCTGTCTTCCTCCGCCGAGGTAAATATCTCTTTTCTCATCATCCGACAAAAGCAGGTGACGGCGTCTCCTTTGACGAGCCACATCGCCGCCGGGCAGAACATGCAGGTGAAGTCTTCCTTCGGCTTTAGCTGCGGTGGGAGATTCATCAGCGTCGGACTGGAATAGCTCTGCGCCATCTCTGTCGTCGAGGTCGGAGAACTTTCGGATACCACAGCGTTTGCTCCATCCGTTTCCGTCGTCTCTGCGATCTCTGTGCTGCTGTCCAGCATGGACAGCATATCCCTGAGCGAGTCCTCGCTGCCACTCAATTTCTTCACGCTCCTTCTGGAGTTTTTCATTTTCGCGCTCGAGGTCTGTGTCCAGAAAATGAACGCCGAGGGAAAGGTCACGCTCGGCGATCAGCAGTCTGCGTACAAACGATGTGTCGCCCTGGACGTCGAGTTCGTCGCCAAAGATTTTCTGCGCGACGCTCAGTGCGATTGCCTGTGTTTCGGCAGATGCACGGTGACTGACGTGGATGCCGCTTGCGTCGAGTTTGATATTTCCGTACGGGCTGCTGTAGAGCAGCATCGGTTTTTTTGGAAGAGCGATGATCGGATGTGTGCCGTAGATCGTATTTTTGTAACTGCCAATCTGTAAAACACGCCGGCTGTCGATGTCACGAAATTTTCCCTCGCGGCGCACATAGGCGATGTGATCGGTCGATAAAACTCTCATGCCGTTCGGCTTCTTATCCGACTTCAGTCGAAAATGGTACGACGCCATGAGATCATCTCCCTTCATTTTTTCGTTCGCCATGATGCGTGACAGACGCGTTTTTCATCAATCGTCGTTTTTGTCTTTCGTTACTTTTTGCCAACCGCAGGTTCAGGGAGCGCAGGCGACCGACAAAACAGCATCATTAAATTTTCGTGAGAATCACGTTTTTGTGATGCTGCGTTTTCTGCCGTTCCTGCGCCGAGTTTCTCCTCCGGGAGAAACTCCTAAGTGCACCTCCAACCTCTCGTAACACCTTGATTATACTATCGGGGTGATACTACATCAAGTGTCAGATATGACACTTGGCACTATATGTTGTATCTGCCGTGAGCACTATGCTAAGATATGAAGAGAAGCGGAATATCTTTTTTGCCGCTGAGGCAAAACTTTTACAGGAGGCGATTTTCATGCCGGAAGAAAATGTGAAGGATGGGACGAAGGAGATGCTCGAGAAAATCGATGCACAGCTCGTGAAGCAGAAGGAAGTTCTCGCAAAAGCGGAGAACAATCTCGCAAGCACGCGCGAAAAAATCCGCACCTGCAAGAAGATGATTAGCGACATCGAGCGGATGCGAAGCGCGGTCATCGGCGAGAGAGTTGTTGCGATGGGATTTGATACACCGCAGGAACTGGAACGTCTGGAAGAAATCGCGCGCGCGAAAAAAGAGAGTGAGGGCGTGTCGCAGGAGATGAATTCGACGGAGATGAACACGTCGCCCGAATCGCATGAGGGGGCGATGATGTGAGACGGGTTTTTGTTGCGGAGAAACCCAGCCTCGGCCGTGCGATTGCCCAGGGACTTGGCAAGTGCACGCCGGGGGATGGCTGCATCTATGCCGGCGGCGATGTCGTGACGTGGTGCTTCGGTCACATCTTGGAGCAGTGCAGCCCCGAAGAGTATGATGAAAAGTATAAAGCGTGGCGTATCGAGGATCTGCCGATTCTTCCGTCGCAGTGGAAGATGAAGGTGAAGAAGGGAGCCGAAAAACAGTACAAGATAATCCGTGCACTCGTCAAGGATGCGGATGAGATTGTCAACGCCGGCGATCCGGATCGCGAGGGACAGCTGCTTGTCGATGAGGTGCTCAATGAGCTCGGTGTTCTTCGCACAAAACCAATTCAACGGATTCTCCTCAATGCACTGGATGAAAAATCCGTCGCTGAGGCTCTGCGGAATTTGCGTCCGAACGAGGAGTTTGTCGGGCTGCGCAATTCCGCACTTGCACGCAGCCGTGCCGATTGGCTCATCGGAATGAACCTTTCGCGCATCTATACGATTCGTGCGCGTGCGGCAGGGTATCCGAATACGGTCAGTGTCGGACGCGTGCAGACACCGACGATGGGGCTCGTTGTTCGGCGTGAGATTGAAATCCGTCAGTTCCGTCCCGTTACTTTTTTTACACCGCGTATTACATGGCAGCATGCCAATGGAACTTTTCTTACGAAGTGGAAGACGCGCGAGATGGATGGCGTCGATGCGGAAGGGCACATCATTGATCGTGACGTTGCAGATCGTATTTTATTAGAAGGAAAAAATTCTGCGGCATCCGTTGCACATGTGGAGCAAAAGAAGGGAACATCTGCGCAGCGTCTTCCGTATTCGCTCTCTGCGCTCCAGATCGAGGCGGGGAAGAAGTTCGGCTACTCGCCGCAGGATGTTCTCGATACGCAGCAGTCACTTTACGAGAAGAAGTATACGAGCTACCCACGATCGGATTGTGACTATCTGCCGGAGAATCAGCTGGCGGATAAAGAGACGATTCTCAAAAATCTCGCGTCACTCGGCGCACCGTTTTCGTCATTTGCCGAAAATGCGGATCAAAGCATTGTGAGCCGTGCATGGAATGACAAAAAGATTTCTGCGCATCATGCGATCATCCCGACGACGGTTTGTCCGAACTATGCTGAGCTCACAGAGATGGAGAAGAATCTTTATGATCTTGTCGCACGCGCCTATATCGCACAGTTCTATCCGCCGCAGGAATTTCTCACGACCAAAATCGACGTCAGTGCCGGTGCGGAACAATTTACGGCGAGTGGAAAAGTCGTTTTGCAGGATGGGTGGAAGGTGCTCTATCAAAAGGAGAGGGAGGAGAGCGCGGAGGCAGATGCCGATGAAGCGCAGAATCTCCCGGCTGTCCATGAGGGTGATCCCATGCAGTTCTCCGATGGGAATGTGCAGGAGGGCGTCACGAAACCACCGCTCAGGTTCACGCCGGCGACACTTCTCAAAGCGATGAAGGAAATCCATAAGTACGTCAAGGACAAGGAACTCAAAGAAGCGCTGAAGGAATGCTCCGGGATTGGAACAGAGGCGACGCGCGCCGAGGTGATCGAGATCATCCAGAAGCGCGGGTACGTCCGCCTGAGCAAAAATTTTTTCGTGCCGGACGAGATCGGCATATCGCTCTGTCAGATTCTGCCCGAGCAAATTATTTTCCCTGACATCACGGCACGCTGGGAGAATGATCTCGACGCGATCAGCCGGGGAAGTATGTCGGTGAAGGATTTTTCTGCCCAGCAGGAAATCTATGTGCGGGAACTGCTCGAAAATGCGAAAACCTCGGCAATCGCACCGCCGAAGAACGTCGTAAAATGTCCGACGTGCGGGAAGGCGATGCTGCGGCGAAAAGGAGCAAAAGGATTCTTTTGGGCGTGCACGGGATACCCGGAGTGCAAGACGACGCTGCCGGATAAAAATGGAAAGCCGGATACTGCGTCGAAGAGCAGCGCGCGAAAAGGGAGGAAGTTCTGATGAATATTGTTGCTTTAAGTGGTCGCCTTGCTGCCGATGTTCGCGATCACTATACCAAAGCGGGAAAACACGTCGTTCATTTTCCGCTGGCGGTGCAGAAAAGTTTCAATAAAGATGAGGAAGGGAAATATCCCGTCAATTATTTCCAGATCGAGCTCTGGAATAAGGTCGCCGATTCTTGCGCTGCGCATCTTTTGCGCGGCGACCGTGTCAACGTGCAGGGCTATCTGGATACAGAAAGCTATCGTGGTGATGATGGAAAGACCAATTACCAAACGAAGGTCGTCGCCACGAATGTCGAATTTCTGACACCAAAGAACCGTGATGAGCCGTCAAGCGAGAAAAGCGAGGACGAGGAAAGTGTAGCGGCTGCTGCGGAGGAACACGGTGAGCTCTCGGAAGAACAGCTTCGTGATGTGCCGGCAGCAACATCACCGTCTCCACGAATTTTTTCTGACGTTCCGAATGACGAGATTCCCTTTTAGAAAACAATAGCAAAAAAAAAGAGCAGCGGATTGTACGGCTGCTCTTCTTTTTTTCATGGAGAAATTCCGCTATACTGTTTACTGGCGAAAGAAAATCAGAAAGGGGACTTCTCCATGTACGAAGACTTTAACACATTCTTACTCAAACTTCCAGAGGGCTGCAAGAATTTTATCGCGGAGGACTGCCTTGTTTTCCATCTTCCGCGTAAGCGACATCGGTGCCCTGTATGCGGATCGACGCACACATATGTACACGACTATCGAGAGCAGCTCTTATGTGGCGTTCTTTCCAATCTGAGCTATGTCTATCGGAAGAGACGGTATCGCTGTCAGGATTGTGGAAAGGTATCGGCTGAGGAAAATCATTTTCTTGAACGCTATCAGCGAATGCCGAAAAGTGAAATCCATACTATTGTCCAGGAACACGGTGAGCTTGTCTCGTCCTCTCTTATTGCACGTCGGCATGGCATCTCTGCGACCACAGTCATGCGTCATTTTGCGCGTGCACAGCAACAGGAAACTTTTGGTGCGCTGGATGTAGCCGTGTCCTTGGACGAGTTTTGCGGGCATGTCGGCGCAAAGTATCAGGTCGTTATCAATGCGTTGTGCATGCGACGCTGCTGTAACGTCATAGATGATCGATGTGCTATGACAATTTATGATCGTATCCTTTTGTATCCGTCCTCCGAACGGGAACGGGTCAGCATCGTCAGCATCGACCTCTCGCCATTCTTTCATAAAATCGCAGAGGAATGTTTTCCAAGTGCAAGAATTGCCGCCGATAAATTCCACGCCGTACGCCTTGCTGTTGACGCACTCGACACAATCCGCCGAGAAGTTCAGGCGAATCTCCCGGCGGGGGAACGCAAACATTTCCGTAATGCCCGGCGTATTCTCTTGGGACGTGAAACGAAACTCAGAGCATGGGAAAAGAACAAATTCATACAGATGCTCTCCATATCGGAACGTCTGAGAACAGCACATGCACTCAAAGAAGAATACTGCCGTCTGTTTGACAGCACTGATCGAAAAGACTTTGCCGCACGGCTGCATCAATTTCGTCAGCACGTCCTCGCTGCGGGACTTGCACCGTTCACTCGTGTCTTGAAGACGACGGAGCAATGGAAAGAAGAAATTTGGACAGGCATCGAAAGCGGCTACAACAACGGATTCACCGAGGGCTGCAACAACACAATCAAAGTTCTAAAGCGCGTCTGCTATGGCTTCCGTAACTTCGAGAACTTCCGCCGCCGTATCCTATTCATTCTTAATAATGAGGAACGTATCGCTCGTCGCACAAAAAAGGCCTAAAACATCAAATTTTTTCTCCACAACTATTGACAAAGAGCCCCCCTCTCTTTTTTCTTCCCCTTTTCGCTCCTCTATGCTATAATAAATCATTATTAAAATGAGGGAGATGAGTGAATGAACACATTTCGCAGCCTCATCACCGCGCTGGCACTCGCGCTCTTCCTTGCATCATCCGTGTCTGCAGCGCCGCCGCCACCGCCGAGCACACCGCCCCTCGTGACCCCCATAAAAACGGAGGGGAACAACAAGGACGTGCGCCGCGCCTACTACCGCATCGGCAAGACCGAGGTCAAGGCCACCATCGCGCAGATGGGCGGGCAGCAGCATTTCACCCTCTGGGAGGGCAAAACGAACGTCTT
>ERZ773054.184-NODE-184-length-50333-cov-9.321552_pt1 | contig 50333 bp, 42 predicted proteins | sample MGYA00580630_ERZ773054 | MGnify/ENA primary metagenome ERZ773054 (study PRJEB29015, sample SAMEA2737994) | human oral metagenome | biome: human oral; feature: human-associated habitat; material: dental | place: China | collected 2115 ... | reverse complement strand
GGGTTGCGAGTATGATTGAATTATACGGAGTTTTTTATAAACTAATAACCACAAATTATTATAATTGTTTATGCTGCCAACTCCCCTACAAATCAATTATCTGTAAATTATATCCTTCACCACCTCTGAGGCTATAATAAGCCCTGCCGCAGGAGGGACAAAGGCGATAGAAGCAGGTATCATTCTTTTTTTGCTGCTTAAGCTTTTTTCATCAAGCTCTGCCTCATGCCTTAGAGCATTGACTTCTTTTGAATAAACCACCTTTAAGTTCCCTATTCCTCTTACCTTAAGTTCCTTCCTCATAACCTTAGCCAGCTTGCATACGGAAGTATCATATATATCAGCCACCTCAAAATCAGCCGGATTTAATTTATTGCCGGCTCCCATACTGCTTATAACAGGAACATTAAGTTCCTTGGCTCTTACTATGATATCTATCTTGGCACTTATAGTATCAACCGCATCAACTATATAATCATAAAGGGTAAAATCAATCTCATCCCTGTTTTCAGGCAAATAAAAACATCTATGCTCATAGACCTTGCACTCAGGATTGATATCCTCTATTCTTTCCCTCATAACCTCAGTCTTAAACCTGCCTACAGTACTGCTTAGTGCAATTAACTGCCTGTTAATATTGCTTATATCAACAGTATCATTATCAATCAGATCAAGACTTCCGACTCCGCTCCTGCAAAGAGCCTCCGCCACATAAGCCCCCACTCCGCCTATGCCAAAAACCGCAACCCTTGCGCTTGCAAGTTTCTCTAATCCCTCTTTACCTATAAGTAACTCTGTTCTTGAAAACCTCATAACCTACCAACTATCCTAAACTTTAACCATTAAAAAAAGCCAACCTGCCAAAAATACACAGATCGGCAACATAAATCCTACTACATAAAACATTAAACACACTACACTTTGCTCACTCCAACACTCCGACCGAGTATAAATTCTTCTCTACACCCTCTTTCTTTAAGTCGGTTTATTGTATCAATAATTACATAAATATGCAGTCTTTAAGTAAGTACACAACAGGATACAATCAAACTATCTTGCTAAGGACAATCTGAGACCGCCGGTACTTGCTTTACCAAGCCCCAAGGCGAAGGGAAAGCTTAGTACCGCTGCGAGTCGATATTAGCAAAAGCGTGTCCGAGCAAGATAGTTTTTAATTGTACCTGTTGTGGGACTGTATATAAACCTTATACATAGGTTAATTATATTGATACAATATACCGACTTTTACTCGCCCAGCCCCGACTCTATAGCCGCAACTATCTCAGTCAAAGCCTTTTCCTCATCATCACCGGTACAAACAATTGTAACTGTATCACCCGGCTTGATACCTGCACCCATAACATTAAGAACGCTCTTAGCTATAACTTTCTTATCTCCCGCTTCAATGATTATCTCACTGTTAAACTTCATAGCAAGCTGTGATAAAACTCCTGCCGGTCTTAAGTGCAATCCTGACGGGTTACTGATTGTTACTGTTTTACTGGTCATACGAACCTCCCTAAAAATTATATATTACTTGAGTTTCTGCATTTTCTCCATAATAAATGGTAAACTATATTCTCTAAATTTATACTTACTGCTGTAGTATTTGTTGAGTGATAATTATATTGCACAAATTTATACTTACTGCTGCAGTATTTGTTGAGTGATAATTATATTAAACAAATTTATACTTACTGTTGTAATATTTATCAATAAGTAAACTACATATAAAACTGAATCTTAGCTGTTTCTTGTGCCAACCTCTAAGCAAAAGCCTATTTATCTCAGTTCTTGTGAACTACCCATAGTCTAAAGCCTATGGGCTTCCTGCTTCGCTGACCTCGCAACCTACTATCTCCACAGGCGTTAATTCGGGCAGTCCCTGCCCTATTGTTTTTTCTTATACTACCTTAACCCACCGTCTAAAGCCGGTGGGATTGCGGTAGCATTATTTCAAAAATGCACCCGGGCTAAAATATGAAAAAAATGCAGAAGCTCAAGTATTTTTATACTCTACTTCTTCTCGAATATGAGCAACCGCAGTAATCCTGTCTGTATAAATTATACTCATTTGATAATTCAACAGACCTCTTATAACCGTTTTTCTTTTTAAAATCCGAAGGTAGATACTCTACTCCCACTATTTTCCCCACCTTCTCTCCTATCTCACAAAGCACCTGTGAACTTTTCATAGGGCTTATTGACAGAGTGGTCGCAAAATAATCAAAACCTCTTTCCTTGGCTTCCTGTGCGGACTTGAGCAGTCTCATTTCATAACAGCTAAGACATCTTTTGCCGCCCTCCGGCTCAAGTTCCATACCCTTGGAAAGTTTATGGAAATTCTCAGGATCATACTCTCCTTCTAAGAATGAAACCTGCCTTACAAAATCCATCTCGGATATGAGTCTTTTTTCTTCTTCAACCCTTGTAAGATATTCATTTTTATTGTCTATATTAGGGTTATAGAAATAAATTGTTATATCAAAGTACCTGTTGAGGTACTCCATGCAATAAGAAGAGCATGGAGCACAACAGGCGTGTAATAAAAGCTTTGGAAATATACCCTTTTTAGAATTATCGGATATAATAGCTTCCAACTCTTTTTGTAAATTTCTTTTATTCATAGTCGTTTATAAAAAATCCCTTATTCTCTTAGAGCGGACAGGGTTTCTAAGCTTTCTAAGTGCCTTAGCTTCTATTTGTCTTATTCTTTCTCTGGTTACCTTGAACTCTTTTCCTACTTCTTCCAAGGTTCTGGGATGCCCATCCTCAAGTCCGAATCTCAACAAAATAACCTGTCTTTCTCTTTCTTTAAGCTCGGATAAAAGTGAGTCTATATGTTCTCTTAGCATCACCGACTCTACATTGCCCTCCGGACTTACTACATTGGCATCTGCCACAAAATCCCCAAGATTGGAGTCATCTTCCTCTCCTATAGGAGTTTCCAAAGATGCCGGTTCTCTGGCTATTTGCATTATCTCCATAACCTTTTCTTCCGTCATCTCCAAGGCTTCAGCAAGCTCCGCCACAGTCGGCTCATAACCAAGCTCCAAGGTAAGTTTTCTTTGCATCTTGCTCATCTTGTTGATAGTCTCAACCATATGCACAGGAACTCTTATAGTCCTTGCCTGATCGGCAAGTGCTCTGGTAACTGACTGCCTTATCCACCATGTAGCATAGGTACTTAGCTTAAATCCCTTGGTATAGTCAAACTTTTCTACACCCTTTATAAGCCCGAGATTACCCTCCTGTACCAAATCAAGAAAGCTCATACCCCTTCCCGTATACCTTTTTGCTATACTTACCACAAGTCTTAAGTTAGCCTCGATAAGCTTTTGCTTGGCGTACTCATCACCGTCTTGCTTTCTCTTTGCAAGTTCAAGTTCTTCCTCGCCTGAGAGCAATGCAACCGTACCTATTTCCTTTAAATACATACGCACAGGATCTTCAGTACCTACGCCTTCAAGTATATCTATAGCACTTAAGTCGATATCCTCATCTTCCAACTCTTTCTCAAAGTCTTCAACATCGTCATCTATAGAAAGTAAGTCATCATCTATGCTTATATCTATATCTCCAGGTATATCTTCAGGCATATTTTCCACTATCTCTATACCCTTAGTCTCAAGATATGATATGATCTGCTCTATAGCTTCCGGACTTAATTCCTGTTCCTTGAAGTAATCATTGATCTCGTCATAATCTATCTTGGAACCTTTGGATGAAGCCACTTCTACAAGTGTTTCAAGCCCTGATAAAAAAGCCTGCTCACTATTTTTTTGTTCACCTGCGTCAGTTTCACTGATTTTATTTGTTAAATCCTTATCTGCCACTAAGCATACACCTCCTTAAATACGGTTAGCATTTAATTATATAATGATTTTACTACTTTTTCAAGTAGCCTTTCCTACAATCGTATACTTATTTCTCCCGAGGATATACTGTATTCGCCCTCTTTATCTGAAACTATCAAAAATCCTCTATCATCAATACCTTTTGATAAAACTTCTTTTACAGAATCTTTGCCGAGAATACTTATGTATTTGTCTTTATGTATAAGCCTTACTTCATACTCTTTTTTTATAAAAGCAAGACTTCTTTTTTTCAGGAATAACTTATAATATTCCAAAAAGATTTTTATAATCTCTTTTATCAAATACTTTCGTATACATACTTTTTGAGTATGCATATATATAGATGTTGCCACAGTTCCAAGTTCTTTGGGAAAATGCTCTGTATTGGCATTAATACCTATACCGCATACAAGATAACTTAAGCCTTCCATATCTACACTCATTTCAGTAAGTATACCGCATAATTTTCTGCCATTTAGAATTATATCATTGGGCCACTTTATATGTACTTGTAATTTTTCAGTGTTTTCTACGGCTTTTGCCACCGAAAGAGCGGCAATTATAGTAATCATTGAAGCAAGTTCAGGGCTTAGTCTAGGTCTTAACAAAAGGCTCATCCATATACCGACCCCTTTATCGGAAAGCCAACTTCTGCCCCGTCTTCCCCTTCCCTTGGTCTGCTTATCGGCTATGTATAAACTGTTTTTTTGCTCTCCCTCTTCCGCACTGTACTTTGCCCAAAGGTTGGTAGAGTCAACTTCTTCTTTGTAATAACAATTTATATCGTGCTCAACTAAGAGTTCTCTTAATTCCACCTCATTAAGTACATCACTTAATTGCATTAAGCTATAACCTCTGTTATTGACGGAACTTATTTGGTAGCCTTGCTTTTTTAAGGCTGAGACCGCCTTCCACACGGAAGTTCTTGACACTCCAAGCTCCCTGCTGATAAGCTCACCCGAAATAAATCCCTCTTTATTACTTATCAATATTTTTAATACTTCATCTTTTAGCATAAGCGGCTACATCCTTACCAAACTTATCAAAGCAAACAGTACAAAAAATGCAGACATAAAAGCATAAAAACACAGTGCCGCCCTCATGTATCTATACTCGGCTATTCCCTTATATATCTTGACAATTTGCACAATGCAGATCATAGCGGTACAAAGGAAGATAATAGGGAAAAACATTATATTGGACTCCGCATCCAAATATACCAATATGGCAAGTAATATTATCAAAAAGGCTAAAATAAAATGTATCGTGTCTAAAATCAAAGAAATAAAGTTATTATTTTTATCTACCACCAAAACCTCCTAAGACCCTTTGTCTGGCAGCCTCATATAAAAGTATGGCTGCTGCCACGGATACATTTAAGGACTCCGTCTGTCCTTGCATAGGTATATGCAAAGAATCGTCCGCCAACCTGCACAGATCCTCAGATACTCCCCCTGACTCATTTCCCATAATAAAAGCATGATCCAAGGTATAATCAAAACTGTCATACGAGCTGCTGTTTTTCAAGGTACTGGCATAAACTTTAATATTATGCTCCTTAAGATTTTTAACAAGAGCTTTTAAGTCACCGGCACATATAAAAGGAAGCCTGAATATAGAGCCCATAGTGGAACGAACTACCTTGGGATTGTAAATATCCACCGTATCCTCACTCATTATAAGCCCGGATAGTCCGGCAGCCTCTCCTACCCTAAGCATAGTACCTAAGTTCCCGGGATCTTGTATATTTTCCAATATAAGAAGGCTTTTTTTACTTTGCTCTAATATATCCTCAAGCGAATAAGAAAGACGGCTTACCAAGGCGAGTATTCCCTGCGGTGTCTTGGTATCGCTTATGTTCTCAAAGCTTTTGTCACTTATGACCTCGTAACCTCCAAGTTCTTTTTTCGCTCTCCCATCCAAAGTATCTTCAAAACTTTTTGATATATAGGTTTTTAGTAATAAATCCTTAGGTATTTCCCTATACATCTTTATTCCTTCTACTATGAAAATGCCTTTTTCCTTCCTGTATGAGGCTTTCTTTTTCAAGTTATTTATGTGTCTTAGTTCTTTGGCAGACAAATTTATCATAAACTTTCACCTATTTGCTCAAGTTCTTTAAGCCACAGCTTCGCACTTACATCCGAAGGCATGGAAAGGTCTGCTCTGCCTGAAAGACTAAGTACAGTTGCCTTGGGAGAGTCCGGCATACAGGAACGCTTGAATTGCTGTGAGAAAAATCTCTTATAAAAGGTATAGAGCCACTTATATATTTCCGCTCTTGTAAACTCGTTGGCAAAGGCTCTGCACGCCATTCTGTATATTTTAGAAGCTGTAAATCCGTATATCAGGCTGTAGTATATAAAGAAATCATGTAATTCATAAGGTCCTACTATATCCTCTGTCTTATGCCCCTGCTTGCCTCCATCTGAAGGGAGAAGTTCAGGGCTTACAGGAGTATCAACCACATCTTTAAGTATGTGATTTAATTCATTATTTTCAGAACCTTTAGCAAGTGCATTAAGCATCCTTCTCATAACAGTCTTGGGAACTGAGGCATTGACTGAATACATGGACATATGATCTCCATTGTATGTAGCCCAGCCAAGTGCAAGCTCCGACAAATCTCCCGTTCCTACTACAAGTGCCGCCCTCATATTGGCTATATCCATAAGTATCTGGGTTCTTTCTCTGGCTTGTGCATTCTCATAAGTTACATCATGCATGGTCATATCCTGACCTATATCGCTAAAATGCTGCCTTACCGCTGCGGAAATATTGATTTCTTCTAAACTCACTCCTAAAACCTTTGCCAATTTGCAGGCATTATGATAGGTTCTTCCTGTAGTTCCGAAGCCCGGCATGGTTATAGTGTAAATATTATTCTTATTAAGCTTCATAAGTTCAAAAGTTTTTACCGCTACAAGCAGGGCAAGGGTAGAATCCAAACCTCCCGATAAGCCGATAACCACAGCCTTAAGTCCGGTATGCTCCATTCTTTTTTTAAGTCCAAGTGCCTGTATAAGTAAAAGCTCTTCATACTCTTCTATACTTTCATTTCTTATCCAGGGAAACTTTTCTATATACCTGTTTAACTCAAGTTCCATACACTCAAGCTCAAAGTCAACTACTGTGTAATCATCTTCCCTTACTTTATAGGTATTTAACTTCCTTCTTACCGCACTTATAAGTTCCAGATCAACATCTGTACATATAATTTCCGTTTCAGGATCACAGGACTCTTCAAGTATAGTTTGATCCTCAACTATCAGTTTAGCGGATGAGTACACTACATTCTGTGTCGACTCCCCTGCTCCGGCGCTTGCAGATATGTATACCGTATGCAATCTTGCTGCAAGCGCCTTTATATATTCCTTTCTTTTCCTACCCTCTCCTACCAGTCTCTCCAAGGCTGTGGGATTTACTATTATGCCGGCACCGTTAAGCATATGTTTCATTGACGGTGTGATAGGGGCAAAGGCATCATCTCCTATTTCCACAGCCACTGACAGGTTATCCATGCTTTTGCAATTGTATATAATGTCTGTACCGAAAGGCACCCTAACTTCGTTAAAGTCTACTTCACACACATTTTCAAAAGCTTCTTGGAAGTATCTTTGATCCGAATGATTGGAATAGCTTGGCAAATGCTTCTTTGGCGTAAGACCTAAAAGACTTCCTCTATGTATGGCAGCTACACAGTTATAAAGCTTAGACTTATACTCCCATGGAAGCCCTATAAATATAAGCATATCCAAAGACTTAGTCTCTTCCAGTATGTGTATTAATTCTTCTTTGGCATTTTTAATCAATGTTTTTTGTAAAAATATATCTCCACAGCTTACTCCGGTAAGACATAGCTCGGGAAATACCAAAAGTTTAACTCCAAGTTTTGAAGCGTTATCTATCTGCTTTAATATCTCTTCTCCATTATATACAGTATCGGCAACCCTAAGCCTTGGACTTACGGCTGCAACTCTAAGAAAAGAATCTCTCATATTACATTCCTTTCTAAGGCTTTTTTAACACTTACAAAGCCTTGGCCTTAATTTAAAATTTATATAGTTATTACAGCGGATACCTCATAGTTTTTCGGCTGTCCCAAATCTTCATTGTTGTTTTCAGGATACATTTTCCACATCGGAGCCTTCGGCATATAGTCGGCAAGTACCGCATAGAAGTTATACATACTTGCACCCAGTCCTAATTTCTCATCTTCTTTTGAAGTATTTTCCTCTTTGGTGGTAAGTATGTAAATTTTGCTGCCGTCATATATGTATCTGTAAGGCTGACGATTAAGAAAGCTTGGTGCAAGGCTTGCCGCATAGAATGCCTCATCCATCATAGGATCTTGCATTGTATCATCCCAGTTCATTTCAACTCCCCACTTGGAATTATACACAAGCTCCTCCTGCGCTATCTTAGGTGCTATATGTCCTTCTCTTTTTCTCATAGTTACATTAGAAGGGCTTTGTATATCAAGTCTTACCAGGTCTTTTTCTTTTTTGCCGTAGCCGCAGGCTATTATTGCGGCAACCTCCCCTTGGTCTCTTATATCCAATGATAACTTTGCCTCTTCGCTGTCGGTAACTGTGATAAAACAGGTATTAAGATCAAGTTCCTCAGCCTTAAGTATTAAAGCCTCAGCTACGAATCCGGCATTCTCAAGATAGTGAGGTTTATTCTCGGATAACAACACAAAATATACCGGCGCATTAAATACATTACCGCTATATCCTACAACTTTGTCAAGTTTTTTATCCGCACCGTCAGTCATGCTTAAAAGCTTAAGCTCTATATCATCAACAAGTCTTGCGGAATCAGCAAAAGAATCCTCAAGCTCCTTAAGTACCGCATCAGGCAACTTCTTTTTTTCATAATCTCTTATAGACTGCCTTTTTTCAATTTTCTCAATATTCTTCATATTAATCTTCCCCTTACTTTTAGGCTATCAAAGCCCTTTTATATTTTTGAGCTTAATGTTTTACTTGCAATCTTAATTTTAGGCATTTTTACAGACACAGCTTTAGATGAGTTTTTTAAGTTGTGTAATACGGATAGGAGTAATGCCTGAAAATAAAGAAGTGCCACACATTTATGCCCTATATTTTAGCATAATTTCGAATTTAATTCTATATATAGTATAAATTTATATAAATCATTTGACAAAACAAGTTTTATATGCTAATATTTCATGGTCAAAAGCTGCTGTGGCACAGTCGGTAGCGCATCTCATTGGTAGTGAGAAGGTCACGGGTTCGATTCCCGTCAGTAGCTTAAAAAGGCCTTGTATATCAAGGCTTTTTTTGTTGTATAGAAGTATAACTTCAACTCTATGATTAAATTTTATGAATTAAATACTGCAACCAATTATCCAACTTTTTATTTAGGTGTTTCTTTTACTACTTGCACAAATATCATGCTCTTTATCATTCCAGATAACATAAAAAACTCCGTCTTCCAATATACCTATAAGTCTATGTTTCCCATTTATTCTAAGTGAAAACACTTCATCTTCATACAGTTTTATTTCCCTCGCTCTGTTTTGTGCCGCTTTACTCAAATCACTAATTTTTAAATAATGTGAATTAGTACCTATTCTTTTGCCACCGGTTGCTAATTTAATTTTTCCCCAAGTCATTTTCTCGTATGCGGATAAATGATCTAACAACTCTCCTACTGCTTCTTCTCTTTCATGTTTTATCGGAAATTCCTTATCCCACCTATTAAATCTCCATGAAGGGGATTTCACATCCTGATTCAGCAAAGAACTATCAATAACAGTTTTCCTGGTATTTCCGGTTTTTTCTACTATTTTTATTTTCTTAGATTTACTCATCTATCAAACCACCATAATATTGCTGCATACTCTCTTTGCTTATTATATTTGATGAAGGCTCGCCATCTCTACATCCTGACCTTGCCACTTTCCATGGCGCTTCTTTATGAGTCAACTCGCTCAACCAATGTGGCGCCTTATCTCCATAAGTATCTAATACAATGTCTATGTTATCTACTTCAGCCGGTTTAAGATTATCCTTATTACCTTTAGATATATCCGATAGTTCAAATACACCTTTATGAAGGTTGTATAGTTCCCTGCAAACAGGACCATTAGCCCATGCTTCAAACTCTTCATCAAAAAGCGGCTTATCATCCCACGCCAATGTCCATGCCTGAGTATAATATAGTAATTTTTGTAACTTCATTGTGGTCAATTGACCTTTTTTATCTAATATATACTTAGCCACATCATATATTGTTGCCATATTGACCTCCTATATGTTTATACTTTTTTATATTTTTTTCAATGCCAATATAACATATATAAATAAAACTGTATATATACATCTTATACAAACTCATGTTCTAGTTTTGATATTTTTTTACTGTTTTTATTAAAAAAAAGCACTCCCCTATGTACCGTTTTCTAAGTGTTATACTATATTTGATAAGCCCTTGGTATTGATACCTGAAAAGTACCTTTAGTAATTCCCCTAAATTTAATTATTTATTCCTGTATATGGCAGTATTTGCAAGTAGTTTTTATCTTGGCTCCTAACCAATAATCTAAAGCAAAATAAGTTTGATAATATTGATTACATCATTAAAAAGCGGTGGAATAGCAACCCTCATTGCCTGAGGAATTATTATCCTCGTAACTAACTGCATATTGCTCATCCCAAGCGAGTACGCCGCCTCCTTTTGACCTTCATCCACTGAAAGAAGTGCCGCTCTGATACTTTCTGCCATAAAAGCACCTACATTAAGACTTATAACTATGGCTACAGCCGTCATAGGAGACATATCCCTTACTACGCTCGAATATATTGCAACACCGAAGTAAAAGAAGTAAAGCTGTGCAACTATGGGAGTACCTCTCATAATCGATATATAGACATAGGCTAACTTATCCAGAACTTTTACCTTATAGTAAATCACTACAGCAAGCAAAGTTCCGATAATCAAAGCAAAAAATATAGATATCAAGGTTAAAGTCAAAGTAACATCTAATTTCAAAAAAATTTTTGGTATCATTTCCAAAAAATAACTAAACTTAAACATTTATTCTCCCTTAATGTTTTTATTATTCTTTTACATCTTCTGAAATTATACAATATTATTTTCCTTAATTCTATTCTTTTTGTTGGTTTTTTTGATTTTTAGTAATTTTAAGAAATTTTATTTTTACTAATTTAATTTATATAGGTATTTATGACAATCTTATAAAGTTAAACTTTCATTAAATTTTAACTCAAACTTCCTACACTCAAAACCGGGTCAGTATATTAAAAATCATTATTTTATCAGCTAAAATGTCGAAGTTTCAATGTACTGCTCCAATTTTGGGTATGGGAAGTTTGAATTATTTTATTCTTCTTTACATTTACCAAGGCATGGCTGCTACAAAATCGTATTTACTAAGAAACCCCTTGGGGTAGAGCCATTCCGGTAAAAGAACAGTTTCTCGTTTTATGGGATATATGGGGTACCAGTCTATTACTTTAAATTTTTCATAATGCGTATCATAAATAACAACTTCACCAACTTTTTTCTCCACTTCACATAAATAAATATTATCAGACTCTGTAGGAGAAGTTATTATGGGAATATCTGCGTTCTCCAACCAAACTTCGGAAATGTTATTTTTATCATAAAATCCATTATCATCTCCTACTTTTACCCAAGGAGCTCCGGTATAGACATTCTCCTTAACTAAAATATAATCTTTATATTCATCAAAGCTATCTTCTTTCACAGCATATTTAACAGGTATCCAAGCCGGAATAAGGTAAATTATTATAATTACAGTTAGTACTGACAGCAGTGTAATAACAGTTTTAAGCACTCCAATTAATCTTTTTTTTAATAAATTTTCTTCCATAGATATATTACTTCCTTTTTGTTTATTCAGCACAATTGGTTCTAAATAAAATTTGCTTAACGCCTTCAAATAATATATAAAGCTATAGCCTCTAATTTTTTTACTTTCCGCCGGTATATTTTACTTCATAAGTATCTATCTTTTTAATACTGTAGGTGTTTTTAGCACATTACAACGCATACAAACCGGTAATTAGTTTATATGTTTTTAAGATACTGATTCCCTTTTATTGAAAATATTCTTTCAAGTAAATAATTTCCGCTTCAGGATGCACTGCCGTATCATAGCCTTCTACTTTAATATAAATATCATCAGGATTTCTCATACATAAAGTGAACTCGGCATTGTATTCTACCAAGGGTAATATTACGGTTTTATCTTTTTTAACGATAAATATAGCAGTGCCGGACTTGCTCCAGTCTACTTTACTAAGTCGCCTAAGCTGTATGTTTATTTCTTTTTCCCCATTACTTAGTTTGTATGTAACTCCTGTTTTAAGTTCCATATCTCCTTTTGTAACCTCTACAACCTCTTTAGTCATATCTTCACATAAATCCAGTATTCTTTTATCTCTGTCAATATATTTGGGAGCATAGCGAATTTCAAAACCCTCTACTATATTATTTTCATCAAAAAAAGTATTTGTACCATAATAATAGTAGTACAACACATCATGATCATCGTAATATTTACCTCTTATCAATTGTTCACCCCTTTTTATATCATTAAATAACTCAAAATCTACATTTGCCCAGTCTTTTCCCACCTGTGTTTTTAAATCTACAACATACCAGTCTTTATTTTTATGTTTCCATAATATACAAAAAATCTTTTCTCCTTCTTTTTCAAGTATGATTTCTTTCCTATCTTCATTATCCGGCAGTTTTTCATTTGCCACCCAGCCATTTTTAAGCACTTCATCTAAGGGAATGGGCATCTTATACATGGCACCGTCTAAACTAAAACGGTATTCATCAAAGGATGAACCGAAATTCATTGGGGTTTTATATTCATTTTTTTCAAAATCTGCCAAGAAACTCTTTTCGCTCTCGACAGGTTCTACAGGACTTAACATCATATAATCTGCCGTATATCCTCCAAAGGCACTTTTATCATTTTTATGAAATCTGACTTCCATATCATAAATATCACCGTACACCGGTTCATCATTGACCCTGCACTTAACCTGCAATACATCATCATTAAATGTAAACTGCCAGTCCTTATACTCCTTATATGATTCCCCACCCCATCTGTTTTGATCTGAGAATATAAAACTATCCCCTTCAACTTCATACCTTTCTTTATAATCTAAGATGTACTCCCATACACCCATATCCTCTTTAGCACCTGCCATCTTCAAAATATTTACAGCATTTGCTTTATCTATTTTCATGCTGTCTTCTTTCATATGCATATAGTTTTTAAGAGTAGATTCGGCGGACTCATTATAGTCGATTTCATTAATAGCTATCAAAAATCTAAACTGTTCTTCTCCCGTACTTAATATCTTACCCTCTCCTATATGGTTAGAGCTGCCTGCTGCATAGTAGAGCATCTTTGCCAACAGTTTTATCTGCTCTATTTCAGCTTCTGAACAGGTATCAAAACTGCTGCCTATTGTGGCTTCTACCACATAATCTTGGCTTTGTGATACAGTTTGTTCTATGGTATCAATATTATTATCTGATTTTACCTTGCAAGAATATAAGATAAATATTGTCAGTAAACTAATTAATCCTATGTATATCTTTCTCATTTTCCTATTCTCCGATATCCTGATTTTCTTCCAAACAGTTTTTTAGTACTTTCTTCATACTTAGAGATTAATATATCATTACCTACAAACACAACACAGCTTTATGCCTATCACATAACAGCTGCTTAATTTGGAAAATCTGTATTAAATACTTCCGATTTTAACATTTTTTAACAGCATACATTTACCAAGGCATACCTGCTTCAAAATCATATTTACTAAGAAATCCCTTGGGGTACAGCCATTTCGGTAAAAGAACAGTTTCTCGTTTTATGGGATATATGGGATACCAGTCTACTAACTTATATGCTTCAAAATATTCACCACCCTCTTCCCAATATTTACCTTCCTCTATCTTTTCCACAATGCACAAATAGGTATTACCATATTCCGAAAGCGGCATTTCTCTTATCGGATTATCATCAATTTCAAGCCAAATATCATGAATATGTTCTTTGTCATAAAAACCATTGCTATCTCCTACTATTTTCCAGCTTGCACCTGTTGCATAAAATGTTTCTTTAATTAATATAGCATTCTTATATTTATAAAAATCTTCCTCTGTTTTTGCATATTTAACAGGTATCCAAGACGGAATAAGGTAAATTATTATAATTATAGTTAATACTGACAGCAGTGTAATAACAGTTTTAAGCAATCCAATTATTCTTTTTTTTAATAAATTTTCTTCCATGGATATAATACTTCCTTTTTATTTATTCAACATAATTGCTCCTAAATAAAATTTGCTCGACAACTTCAAATAATATAATCGCTATAACTATCAAGCTTTTATTTTCCGCCGGTACATTTTTCTTCATAAGTATCTATATTTTTACGACTGTAGGTGTCTTACCACTTTACAACACATACAAGCAAGTAATTAGTTTAAATATTTTTAGATACATAGTCCCTTTTATTGAAAATATTCTTTCAAATGAATAATCTTTGGTTCGGAATATACTGATACATCATCTTCTTCCACTTCAATATACATATCTTCAGAATTTTCTGTATATAAAGTAAATTGAGCTGTATCCTCTACCAATGAGTGTATTGTCGTTTTATCTTTCCCAACAATAAATATAGCAGTCATAAATTTGCCCCATTCTACTTTATTAAGTCTTCTGAGTTGTATTTTTATTTCTTTTCCGTCTTTGTTTAATTTATATGTAACTCCTGTTTTAAGTTCTGTATTTTCGTTTGTAACTTCTGCAGACTCTTTTGTCACATCTTCACACAAATCAAGTATTCTCTTATCTCTGTCAATATATTCTGGGGCATAGCGAATTTCAAAACCTTCTACTATATTGTTTTCATTAAAAAAAGTTCTAATACCGTAATAATAAAAATATAAAGCATCTGAAAAGTTATATTTCTTGTTTTCTTCCTTCTTATCGCCTTTTTTTATATCATTAAATAGGTGAAAATCCACATTTGCAAATTTTCCATCCACCTGTGTTTTCAAACCTACAACATACCAATCTCCACCCTTATGTTTCCACAATACACAAAAGATTTTTTCTCCTTCTTTTTCGAGTATAATTTCTTTTCTATTTTTATTGTCAGGCAGTTTTTCATTTGCCACCCAACCGTTTTTAAGTATTTCATCTAAGGGTATGGGCATCTTATACATAGCACTGTCTAAACTAAAACTGTATTCATAAAAGAATTGACCGAAATCTGAAGGTGTTTTATATTCTTCCCATCCATAATCAATTATAAAACTATCTGCTGTTTCATTAGTTTTATCCGGACTTACCATCATATATTCAGCCGTATATCCTGCAAATACACTTTTCTCATTCTTATAAATTATACTTTCTACACTGTAAATACGATCATAATTAGGTTTTATACTTACCTTGCATTTAACACTAAGTGTTCCATCATTATTAAACACCATATTCCAATCATTAAATTCCCTATATGGATCCTGACTTTCTCTACTGTAAAACGGTAAAGAAAATTTATCACCCCTTTTATAATAATCCCAGTTATAATGTTTAAAATCATTTTGTAAATACTGCCATACTCCTTTATCTTCCTCAGCTCCTGCCATTTTGATAATTGCTTCTGCCTCTTCCTTGCTTACAATCAGTTCATCATCTTCAAAAACAGCATAGCCTTCAAGTGTATTTTTTAATAAGTCAGTATACTCTTCCTTATTTAAAATATATAAAAAGTGAGCCTGCTCTTCAACAGTACTAAGTACTTTGCCTTCTCCCATTCTCATCTATTACCAAAACAGGGTTACTGCCATCTCGGTTGAGCCTTATAATACAGTTTTTTCATAATCATCACTATATTCATATATAAAAATATGATTATCTGTACAAAAAAACTCAGGATATTATTCTCTGCAAATGTAATCAATAGGAACTACTTTTTTTCACTATATAAGTCCCATTCAACAGGAAATTGATAATATCTTGAAAGGTCAAGAGTATATGTTATGTATTTAATTTTATTTATATCAAATAGTATTCACATTCATACAAACCCTTGATACAAAAAGAAGTTTTAGCAAAGTAGGACTGTAAAATTACTACTTTTTTACTACTTTAGCAAGAACCTTGATATGCAGATATAAAAACTTTTACAGATATAATAAACAATTAAATATGTATTGTCAAAAGAGATATTAGTGCAGACATCTCTTTTTTCGTATCATTATAAATAAATTTAAGGAGATGTAAATATAAAGCATGATAAAATTAATGGATAAATATAGAACATTTTGCTATTCTATAGGCATAACAAGGGGATGTATTGATAGAAAAACTTTAGAATCGTAACTGTCCTTGATTATAAAACTAAATTCAAAAATTACTAAACTCTATATGGAGTTTAGCAGAATATATGAAAGAATGAGAATGCTATGAAAAAACAAAATCCTCAACGATACAAAAACGGATATATATAATGAGAAGAAAAAGCAAGATCCTAACTGGACTCCTCGTAATCCTAGAAAAAAACCTTAGTATTACTTGCTTTTAAAGTATATAATATTGTGATTGGAATATAAAAATGATAAAGCCTAATAATAAGAATGTATTACAGGAAATATATACTACCAGTAAAGAAAGTTTTTCAGTCGGCTATGTGATTTGTGAAAATGAAACAGAAATTCTTTTCAAGATTTTGGATGAATTAGGTAGAGAGTGTGCTTTATACTTAATAAAAAAAGAGAGAATTACGGCTTTAGCTGTGAATACAGATTATCTACAAAAAATAGAAGTCTATATGGATTATTGGAATAAAAAGCATTATTCCCTAATGTCAAGTATGAAAATGCCAATAATTAATGAAAAGTTTATTTTAAGTCAGATTTTGGAATTTGTTATTAATAATAATTCTATAGTAACTATTAGGAGTTTGGATTCTGATAATATAGAAACCGGCTTTATTTCAAAACTTGATAATGAAACTGTTTTATTGAGATGTATAAACATAGAAGATGCCACCATCTATAATGAGGTGAAAATTTTAAAAGATAATATTTGGCTAATTGAATTTAACAGTATTGAGAATGATGTTCTTCTATATGCATATAAAAATCTTCGGAAATAAATACCAATATAGGGCTATACTCTTAGCTTATAATGTATGATTTTTAATGTAATCGTAATTATTTAGTAGAGTATAATAATAAACAAAGAGATTATATATATTATGCTTTTGTTAGATATAGTTAAAGGCAGACGAGCTTTGCAATACTACTGACAGGTAGAGTGATATTCATGTGTATAATAGACAAGGTGATTATCGTGGTGTAGCTATACACACAAATTCTACTATTTGTGAATGCTATTTTCAGGAAACAGGTCAAAATATATCTTGTTTCCTGATTTTTTTAGCATAACCAATCTATGAAAAATTAACCAAATTCAAAATAGGGGATGTGGTGTTAGATAAAAGTGTGCCTACACCTCTCCTCCACCGCCGACACCTTAGGCACATAAACCGTTAAATTATCTTGCCAAAGGACAATCTGAGACCGCCGGTACTTGCTTTACCAAGCCGTCAGGCGAAGATAAAGCTTAGTACCGCTGCGAGGCTTTAGTTAAGGGAGCGTGTCCAAGGCAAGATATGTTTGTAACGGTTTATGTGATAGATAAATTAAGACTTTTCTTTCTTTTTTTTCAAAATTTTGGCAACCAACATAAATACATATATAAATGTAGGTAAGGCTATATCAATGTAAAACATAAGCATCAAAACATTCTTATCCGCTCCCGTAAATGCAAGTATGGCTGTCATTATATAGGAGGCTGCCAGAATAATTATAACTATAATTGCCAATATTTGCTTTATCTTCTTCATACTTTTTCCTTTTGTTTAAGACTCGCTTGAAAGTTCTTCCCACAAGTTATAAAGCTCTTCAAGCTCCGGCTCGATCTCCTCTTTTTTAAGCTGTAAGGCATGTAACTTTACGGCATCTGATTGGTTTTCCTCTTTCAGGAATTCTTCTTCTATATCGGATAATTCTTTTTCCAAGACGCTTATTTTATCCTCACAGCGTTTTATGGCATTTTGCCTTTTTTTAAGCTTGGCTCTGTCTTCCTTGGCACTCTTCCAATTAAGTTTGGTCTCGGATTCCGCATTTGCATCCGCCTCGGGCTTATTATCCGCCTGTGCAGCATATATAAAACTTGACTCTACATCTGCTTTTTTTTCAAGATAATAGTCGTAATTTCCTATGTAGTTATAGAATTTATTATCTTTTAAATTAAGTATTCTTGTAGCTGTTTGATTAATAAAATACCTGTCATGGGATACATAGATAACCGTACCCTTAAATTCCCTTATCGCATTTTCAAGCACTTCCTTACTGACCATGTCAAGATGGTTTGTCGGCTCATCAAGTACTATAAGGTTGGCAGTGCTTAGCATAATCTTTGCAAGAGATACTCTTCCTCTCTCACCTCCGCTGAGACTTGAAATCGGCTTAAATACCTCATCTTGGGTAAATAAAAAGCTTGCAAGCACATTTCTTACTTCGGTGTTATTCATATCGGGATACTCGTCATGTATCTCATCAAATATAGTCTTATCCTGATTAAGTACCTGATGTTCCTGATCATAATATGCCATATATACATTTGTACCGAAATGTATATATCCGCTGTCAGGCTCGATAATATTATTAAGTATCTTTAACAAAGTAGTTTTACCTGTGCCGTTATCTCCAAGTATGGCTACATGTTCTCCTCTTTTTATATCAATATTTACATTTTCAAAAAGTTTCCTATGTCCGAAGGACTTGGACAAACCTTCTATATGTAAGACATCCTGACCGCTTTCTATGCTTTGACTAAAGAAAAGGTTCATATCAGACTTTTCTTCTACGGGCTTGTCTATTCTTTCTATTTTATCCAAGGCTTTTTGCCTGCTCTCGGCTCTTTTTACAGACTTTTCCCTGTTAAAACTCTTAAGCTTTTCTATAACCTCTTCCTGCCTTTTTATTTCAGCCTCCCGATTAAGGTAAGCCCTCATGGCAGCTTCCTTTAGTTCTTTTTTCTTTTTTGTAAACTCTGTGTAATTGCCGTTGTAAGTCTCAACTTTTTTATTGTCTATATCTATTACCTTTGTAACTATTTTATCCAAAAAATATCTGTCATGCGATACTATAAGTACAGCTTTTTTATAGTTATTAAGGTATGATTCAAGCCACTCTATACTTGATAAATCAAGATGGTTTGTAGGCTCATCCAAAAGTATGATGTCAGGCTCCGAAAGAAGTATTTTTGCCAAATATACTCTGGTCTTTTGACCTCCTGAAAGAGTTGAGACCTTTCTTGAAAACTCTTCTTCAATAAATCCCAACCCCTTTAATATACCTATGAGTTTGCTCTTAGCCATATAAGCGTTATTAAGCTCAAGCTCATGTTGTAATCTGTCATACTCCGAATACAACTCTTCAAGACCTTTCTCATCCGCCTTACTTATTTCTTCCTGAAGTTTTATAAATCTTTCTTCCATATCAAGTATGGGCTTAATTACTGTAGTAAGCTCTTCTTCTATAGAAAGGTCGGTGTCTATGTCATTAATTTGCTTAAGGTAGGCAAAACTTGAGTTTTTAGCAAAGGTTACAATTCCTTCATCAGGGCTTAATTCACCCGCTATGATTTTTAAGAAAGTAGTCTTTCCGGATCCGTTTATGCCTACTAAAGCTGCCTTTTCTCCTTCATTTATCAGTATACTTGCACCTTCTATAAGTTTTTCTCCCGCAAAAGACTTACTTATATTACCTGTACTTAAAATCAAGCTTACACCCCCATTTCATAATATTTATCTATATACTATATTTTAATTGTTAAAGTTACCCTGTTAGGCATGACAGTAAGTGTCAGTTGCAGAGTTTGTTAAATATAACAGCCGGCTTCTAATTAATGACTTTTTACATCCGATCTGTCATTAAATGCATCAAAACTTTGCCGTAGTATTTACTTACACCTTGCTTATTATAGCAAATACTATGCACTGATTTTCTATCTGTATATTATCTCATCACGCCCCGGACCGTTACTAATCATAGCTATAGGAACTTCCAGTTCTTTTTCGATAAATTCTATATACTTTTTGCAATTTTCAGGTAATTTATCATATTCCCTTATACCCCTGATATCACACTTCCATCCCGGAAGGTAAGTGTATATAGGTTTTGCTCTTTTTAAAAGATTGGTAGTCGGGAAGTCTTTGTAGATTTTTCCGTCTATCTCATAAGCTACGCATATAGGAAGCTCATCCAAGTATCCAAGTACATCCAAAACCGTAAGTGCCGCCTTGGTAGTTCCCTGTATCCTACAGCCATATCTTGAAGCTACCGCATCAAACCAGCCCATTCTTCTCGGTCTTCCGGTAGTTGCTCCGTATTCACCCTTGTCACCGCCTCTTTTTCTTAACTCTTTAGCTTCTTTCTCATCAGGAATTTCACTTACAAACTCTCCGCCGCCTACAGCACTTGAGTATGCCTTTACAACGGTTATGACTTCTTTGATTTGATAAGGTGCTATACCGGCACCTATGCTGCCGAATCCCGCCAGTGTAGAGGAAGATGTAACCATAGGATATATACCATGATCGGGATCTTTAAGAGAGCCGAGCTGCCCTTCTAAAAGTACCTTCTTACCCTCTTTTAATGCCTCGTATAAGAACTTGCTCACATCACATACATAAGGCTCTATCATATCTCTATAGCTGTGTAAGGTTTCCATCAACTCTTCTTTTTTAAGCTCCTCTTTGTTATATAGATGCTTAAAGAGTACATTCTTTAAAAGGCAAATCTTTTCAACCTTTTCTTCAAGAATTTCATCATCAAAAAGCTCACTTACCTGTATACCTATTTTGGCATATTTATCGGAATAAAACGGTGCTATGCCTGACTTTGTTGAACCATATGCCTTGCCTGCAAGTCTTTCCTCCTCATAGCTGTCTTGGAGTATATGGTAAGGCATAAGAAGTTGCGCCCTGTCCGATACCAAAATCTTAGGTTTCGGCACATTACTGTCAACCAAGGTTTTTATCTCATTTATAAGATAAGGTATATTCAGCGCCACTCCATTTCCTATAATACTTGTAGTATGCTCATAAAATACTCCTGAAGGCAGCAAATGAAGTGCAAACTTTCCATAATTGTTTATTATCGTATGCCCTGCATTACTTCCTCCCTGAAATCTTACTATTATATCCGCTTTTTCAGCCAACATATCGGTGATTTTACCCTTTCCTTCATCACCCCAGTTAGCTCCAACTATGGCTGTTACCATAAAAACCTCCTTATACATATATATCTAACAGGCTACTGCCGCATTCATCTTCGTCTGACTTATAAATAAATTTGAAATACTTTTAAGTTTGACTAAGATGAATGACCTGCCTAAACCCTAACTTTAAAAAGGAATATTATTAAGATATGTGAATTCCCAAACTATAATCAATATATTCTTATTATATCAAATATTTTACTCTACATACTACACCTTGATATCAGGCTTTTCTCCCAGATCAGCACTGAATTTTTCAAGTATGGGACTTATATACTCATCTATAAACTCAACTACCTGCTCACTGCTTCTTCCTACATAAAGTTTAGGATTCATAGCCTCTTTTAATTTATCCTCACTAAGATTAAACACAGGATCGGCGGCAATCAACTCAAGTAAGTTATTATCCTTACCTTCCACCTTTACTCTTTTTCCTGCCTCCATGGACAATTCTCTTATTCTTTCATGAAGTTCCTGTCTGTCACCGCCATGCTTTACAGCTTCCATTAAAATATTTTCGGTAGCCATAAAAGGAAGCTCAGAGAATAGTCTCTTTTCTATAACCTTAGGATATACCACCAAACCATCTACCACATTAAGATACAAATCAAGTATTCCGTCTATACTAAGGAAACCTTCTGGAATAGATAACCTCTTATTTGCAGAATCATCCAAGGTTCTTTCAAACCATTGTGTAGACGCTACAAGCATAGGATTCATGAGATCACTCATTACATAATTGGCTAAAGAGGCAATTCTTTCGCTTCTCATAGGATTTCTCTTATAAGCCATGGCAGAAGATCCTATTTGATTTTTTTCAAACGGCTCTTCTATTTCTTTCAAATGTTGCAAAAGTCTTATATCATTTGAGAACTTATGTGCGGATTGTGCAATTCCTGCAAGCACTGAAAGCACCTTGCTGTCTATCTTTCTTGAATAAGTCTGCCCTGATACCGGATATACCTTATCAAATCCCATTTCAGCGGCAATCATCTTATCAAGAGCCTTTATTTTCTCTTCATCACCGGCAAAAAGCTCCACGAATGAGGCTTGAGTTCCGGTAGTACCTTTACATCCGAGAAGTTTAATATTATCTATTGTATAATTTAAATCTTCGTAATCAAGTAGGAGTTCATTTAACCAAAGCACCGCTCTTTTTCCTACAGTAGTAGGTTGAGCCGGCTGAAAATGAGTAAATGCCAATGTTGGCAGATCCTTGTATTCCAAGGCGAACTTACTGAGTTTTTCCATAACATTTACAAGTTTTACTCTTACAAGCTCAAGAGCCTCTCTCATAAGTATCAGATCCGTATTGTCTCCTACATAGCAGCTTGTAGCTCCCAGGTGTATAATTTTCTTAGCCTTAGGACATTGCAAACCGTAAGCGTATACATGGCTCATTACATCATGTCTTACTATCTTTTCTCTTTCTTTGGCTTCTTCATAGTTTATGTCATCCTTAAAAGCCTCAAGCTCTGCAATTTGCTCATCACTTATATCAAGTCCGAGCTTTTTTTCAGACTTTGCAAGAGCTATCCAAAGTCTTCTCCATGTCTTAAATTTTTTCTCAGCAGAAAAAATATATTGCATCTTGCTGCCGGCATATCTTTCCGATAAGGGGCTTATATACTTATCATACATATATTATACATCCTTTCATCAAGTGCTGTTATAAATCATTGGGTAAATTTCGTTATTTTAAAAATTCAATTTATCGCACCCGTTTATGATACTATAGCTTAAGTTCACTTGCAAGCTTGATAAGAAATTTCTTTATTTATTGTTATAATCAACATTACAGTTCAGGTAGGTCATTCATCTTCGTCAAAAAGACTAAAAATATTTCATTTTTATCTATAAATTAGACGAAGATGAATTCCGGCGGTAGCCTGATAGATATACATGTATAATATACACCTGAAAGCAAGCTTTCATTTGGTATATGATACATGTATATCTAACTACCTAAACTGTAACATATTATGAAAATTAATAATTGACAGTCGGTGGAACACCTTGAAACTGTCTTTTTGATATGTTATCATGAGCTTGTAAAAAATATAAAGATTAGAAAGTTGAATACTGGTTTTTATATTAAAAAACTTAGGCTGTGATGACATTTATTGTCATGCGGCTTTTTTTGTATAACAGTAGCAGCTGGTGTTTTGCAGTAAACGCATTGGAGAACAAGTAGGAAGTGCAAATCTTTCTTACTTGATTACTAAAAATTCAGATACCGAGGAGAAGAGTATATGATTAAAACCGTTGTATTTTCTATGATTACATTTCTTTTGATTAGCTTAACTTCCTGTAGAGTAAATAAAGCGCAAGATAGAATTAATAGTGCGAATAAAGAAAATTATAGTATTGCAGATAAAGAGGAGCATAGCAGAATAGGAGAAGATGAACATAGTATCGCAGATAAAGAGGAGCTTAACAGCATAGATGAAGAAAGAAATAGCAGCACAGATGAGAAAGGATATAATATTAAGTTCATAGATTATGATATGACCTACGAAATAGATATTGCTAATGACGGTATCATGGATCATGTATCTGTAATTGTTGATAAAGATCGTTATGCATATTTGATATTAAATGAAGAAAAGAAATATGTATGTTACAGTGCAAGCTGGGTGGAAAGTGTGCTTATTAGTGATAATGAGGGGAATTATTGCATAGGTATAGCTGAGAATGGTGATAACGATATAATGGGTACTATATTTTATGATCTTAAGAAAGACGGCATAGCATATAAAGAAAGTTTAGGCGGACATATAGATAAGGAGTACAAAAATCAGGGCTTATATGTGGAAGACAGAAGATATATTATAGGTTTCCAAACTACTACAGACCTATACTTAATAAACCCCGATCTTAGCCTTAGCAGCGGAGAGAGAAACTGTACTATCAGTACTTCGGGTAATACTTTAGTAAAAGATATGACAGCATATAAGTACAATAAAGAGACAGGTAAATATGAAATGAGTACATATAAGGCAGGGGAAGTTATATATGTGTATGAAACGGATAAGAAAAATATTATTTATTTTAGAACTGAGGATAATGAAAAAGGCTATATATATGTAATAAAACCTGAGGAGGATTATGAATTTTACATAGGAGATGAAAGGCTGGTTGATTACTTTGATAAAGAAGAAATATCATGGGCAGGTTAATGTCGGGAAGTTGGCAACATGAACAATTTTTATTGTGGAAAGTTTAAGAAGTTAAATAATATCTATTAGTGTATTGCTTGCAAAACAAACATATAAAAAGCTACAGATTAAGCATTGTAATTATAATTGGAAAAATTAATAATAAAAGCTTTGAATAGAGTCGGGCAAGTGATTGTAAAATTAAAGTAAAAGGCTAAAAGTATTGAAAATTTACAAATTAAATAGTATCTTTATTATGAACAATTACAAAGTAGTTAAGTTACTAATAACTAATATGAAGATGATATTATGGAGAGACTAAAATGGAGAACAGTACAGTAATAGTTAAATCCTTCGGTAAGATATTGCCGAAAGAAAAAATGAATATAAGATCACCCTATCCACACCAAATATCCGCAATGAAAAATCTTGACCTTATAAATACGAATAAGCAGTATAGTACATTGGTAGTGTTACCTACAGGAGGAGGGAAGACTTACACAGCCTCAGTATGGTTATTAAAAAATGCTATAAATAAACAAAAGAAAATATTGTGGATCGCACATAGAAAGACATTGCTCGATCAAGCCGTAGAGTCATTTCAACAGTATGCTTATAAAGATTTTATTCCTAATATTTCTTCCTTTCAATATAGGGTAATATCTGGAGATGCAGAGCATGATAAAACTATAAATATTGAAAAATCTGATGATTTGCTTGTGGTAAGTAAAGACAGCATAGGAAGAAATTTAAAAAATATAGACAGATGGCTGGAGGATGAGGAAGAAGTTTTCCTGATTATAGATGAGGCTCATCATTCAACTGCAAAAACATATAGGAAAGTTATTGACTATATAAAAGAAAAAGTACCTTATGTAAAGCTGATAGGTCTTACAGCGACTCCATTTAGAACTAATGATAATGAAAAGGGACTTTTGTCAAGAATATATAAAGACGGTGTTGAATTAGGAGATGTAGTAAATAATGATATAGGTATCGCATACAATATAAGCTTAAAAGAACTTATAAGTAAAAATATTTTATCAAAGCCAATTTTTGAAAGTTATTATACAGATGAGTCATATGGCAGATCTTTAGGTATAAAGGGATTGGAAAGTATTCAAAATTTGGATATTCTGCCGGAAGATATACAAAAAGAGATGGCACAGAGTGCTGCCAGAAATCAATTAATTGTAAAGACATACAAAGAAAATCAAAAAAACTACGGTCAGACAATTGTATTTGCTGTAAATATCGTACACGCTATTCAATTAACAACTTTATTTAAAAAAGAGGGTATTAATTCAGCTTATATTGTATCAAATATAAAAGATATAGTAACAGGGGTAACTGTAAGCAGTAAAGACAATGAAAAAAATCTCGAAGATTATAGAAGCGGAAAGATAAAAGTTCTTGTCAATGTTAATATATTAACTGAAGGAGTGGACTTACCGCAGACTAAGACTGTGTTTTTAGCAAGACCTACAGTTTCAACCATACTTATGACACAAATGATCGGAAGGGCTTTGCGTGGAACTAAAGCCGGAGGTACCGACTTAGCCTATATAGTTTCATTTATTGATAATTGGAATGAACATATTGCATGGGTCAATCCGGATAGTTTGTTTATTGGAGAAAATGAATTTGTAGACAATGTAGCTGAGAGAGTTCAACATGAGCTTAGGTTAATTGCTATTTCAAAAATCGAAGAGTTTGCAGCTATACTTGATAATTCTGTAGATACCTCAAAGCTTGAACAAATTGATTTTATAAAAAGAGTACCTATAGGAATGTATTCATTTTCCTATATTGATGAAAATGGTATGGAATCTTCGTACCAAATTATGATATATGACAGTACGAAAAAAGCCTATGAAGAGTTTATAAATGCATTACCTGAGGTCTTTAGCGCTTTTTCCTGTGAGGATGAATATCCTTCTCAAAGTATACTTGAAGAAATGGAAGCACAATGCAGGGATACATTTTTTCTAGGCGATATGATACCAAACTATGAGAAAAAAGATGTAATAAGGTTATTAAAATACTATGCTCAATACGAAAGTGCACCAAAATTTTATTTGTTTGATGATATAGATAGAGATAAACTCGACCTTGGTAAAATAGCAAAGTATATTTATGAAGAGGATATGGGAATATCTAAGAAAACAGAGTATATAAACTCTCTTTGGGACGAAGCGCAAGATCCTATATTGAGGAATTTCTTTGGTAAAAAACTATATTTTAAAAGTCAGTTGGAGATGGAAATCATGAAATTAACAGATGAGGATCTGTTTTTAAAAGAGGATAATGTTGAATATGGAGCAAGACCTTTGGAAGATTTAACTTTACATAAATTAGGGAAAATTAATCCGGATCTGGAGAAAAAAATCAGAGCTGAGGTATTTGAAAAGTCAAAGGATAAAGAAGGTTACTATACTTGTGCTGTATGCACTAAAAAAGCTAAAAATCGTATATATTTTCAAATAGATCATATTGTGCCTATGAATAAAGGGGGAAAAACTAAAATTGAAAATCTGCAAGTTCTTTGTAGAAAATGTAATGGCACAAAATCTGACATTGAGGTTATTTGATATGGAGAGATTGCTTTATTCACCTTATGATTTAGCCTGTATTATATGTGAGCATAAAATGTCGGTTCAGGAAGGGGCTGCATTTCTTAAAACAGTTTGGCAAAAGGATAATACTTTTCTTCAAGATCGTTATCGTGATGATTTGAAAAGATTGTATTTGGATGTAGCCTATTGCTCTGATTACTTGTGTAATAAAGGTGATGTTTGTGAGGAATTGTTTGAATTAAATAAAGAAGCGGATTTTTTTAATAAAGTGATTAAAGAAAATAAGTTTGAAAAAGAAGCTTTTGAAATAAATTTATTCTTTAAAAGTGAAAGATTAAAAATTTTATATATCAATCAAACAAAATATACAAGATTAAAACTTAAAACCATGATAAAAAAATTCGGATATGAAAGACGCAGTAAAATTTTAACAAGGTATATCAATAAACGGATGATTTTTTATCATATGCAAGCTTATCTTAGAGGTAATGAAAAATGCAATATAGAAGATATAAATCTTGATGATATGCTGACTATTAGAATTGTGTAAAATTGTAATATTAAAAAAGAAGTATTATGTTAAAATCCGAAGTAAGGCAGCATTTATGCAAAATCTGAGGTATAAGAAATGAGTGAATTGAAATAATGCTACCGCAATCCCACCGGCTTTAGATGGTGGGTTAAGGTAGTATAAGAAAAAACAATAGGGCAGGGACTGCCCGAATTAACGCCTGTGGAGATAGTAGGTTGCGAGGTCAGCGAAGCAGGAAGCCCATAGGCTTTAGACTATGGGTAGTTCACTTAAATGCCGCTACATCTTGTGTATAATCTTTATTTTGCAACAGCCCTATTTTTTATTACTCCGTAGCCCATGCCGGGGTCGCCCTGCCGCCTTAAATAATTCTCAAGTTTTAGAATAAGGCGGCTTTTTTTATTATAAGCGTATTCGCCTATTACTCTTTGCTCAACTTGTGGGAAGTCATAGCTTATATATTTTATATCAAATAGGGCTTGGAAGTGTCGTATATTGCTGTTGTCATCAAGTAAAGGAAGTATATTGGGGCTTAATAACCATGATAGACAGTCAAAGACCGGATATTCACTGAAAAATTCTTCGGCTGTTTTAATTGCAGCTTTACATTTTTCACTGTCAAGGCTTCCTCCCTCGGGTATATGTATATGAACGATATTTACCTTGTTATCAGGCTCAAATTGCAGTCTGCCGAATCTATAAAGCCTGCCCTTTACGGCATTTGATACCCACAAAGGCTCTATAAGTCCTATTTGACCTGTATTTCTTTGATAAACCTCCTGCCAGATGAGAATATCCGACATGGTATCAAAATATATTTGTGTCAAATCAACATTTGCCAAAGCAGTTCTTTTTAAACTCAGTTTGTTAATTATACTGTCAAAATTATCAATCGCAAGCATAACGAAAAGTTTCAGTAAAAAGGCTTTTGAATCTGTTTTTTGCTCTGAATATTTAAGCAAAGAGTCTGTATTACTAAAAAATAACTCCTTACAATAAAGGTACTCACTGTCAGTTATATTATAATTTAGCAAAAAGTTAGCTGCTTTTTCGTTAAAGCCTATATTATATATAAATTCATTAAGACTTATCATTATCCCTTGACCGATCCTTTCATAATTCCGGAAACTAAGAATTTTCTAAATACCAAAGCAAGCAGTGCAGGTGGGATTATTGCAAGTATGCCGGCAGCGGCGGTAAGCCCGTAATGTACGGTGTCCTTAGTGATAAATTCCGAGGTGATGATGGCTATCGGCTTGGTATCGGTATTGGAGGCAAGTATAAGAGGTATCTGAAACTGACTCCATGTACTTAAAAATATAATAAGTACGGCTGAGGCTATAATAGGGTAGGAGAGAGGCAGTATTACATATATAAGTGCCTCCGGCTTTGTGCAGCCGTCTACCATAGCCGCCTCGTCCAAGTCCTTCGGTATAGATGAAAAGTAATTGGACATAAGCCAAACAATTACCGGTAGGTACGAAGTTACATATACCAAGCTTAGGGCATACATATTGTTGAGGAGCCTAAGTTGCATAAACATTTTGTATATGGGTATGATGGTAGCCATTACAGGAATTGCCATTGTTATAAGCAGGGAATTTTTTATAAAATCTTTTCCGAAGAACTTAAACCTGCTGAGTGCGTATGCAGATAACAATGCTATCGGTATACAAAGTACAATAGTTACAAAACTCGCATAGATTGCATTTCTCATGCCTGAAAATAATAGCTTTCCCTGTCTTGAAGAAATATCAAAAAGCAGCAGATAATTTTTAAAAGTTGTGCTTTTAGGCAGGAAGTTTAAGGACTTTTCAAGTACCATGGAATCGGGTGTTATGGATATAATAAAAGTCCAAATAAAAGGTCCGAGATAAAAAATCAAAAATATCAACAAGGCAAATACATATAATACTTTTTTAAAAATTTTCATATTTGTAATTACTTACTCCTAAGTATAAACACAAAGAAACATTATTATAAAAATATGGTCATAAAACATTGTAATAAAAGTACTGTTATAAAAATACTGTTATAAAATGCTGTTATAAAAAATATTACCATAAAAGTATATTCATAAAACATTGCAATAAAAGTACTGTTATAAAAAACATTACTATAAAAGTATATTCATAAAACATTGCAATAAAAATACTATTATAAAAAATATTGTTATAAAAACATTATTATAAAACTCAGTGTATATACTTTGGTTAGTATTCGACCTCCTTATTTAAGCTTTTTATATAGGTTATACCGAGTATGCCGGCTAATATCATAACTATATAGGTGTAGGCACTGCCCTTTCCGAACTCAAGGAAATTAAAAGTGGTAAGGTAGCTGTCTATAAGTATGCTTTTGCCGGTGTCTGAATATCCGTTAAGTGCCACAATTTCATCAAATACATTTATAGCTCCGATAGAAGTCTGGGTAATGCCTACTGCTAAAAAAGGCAGCATAAGCGGAAGTATTATTTTTATGAATACTTGCCATTTACTTGCACCGTCTATTTTAGCCGCTTCTATAAGACTTTCATTTATAGACTGTCTTCCTGAAAGACAGATCAAACTCATAAAGGGTATAAGTTTGTAGGATACGACAAAGGAAACTATAACAAGTAAACTTATTCTTTTATCAAGCCAAGATATCGGAGTATCTATAAGATGTAAGTTTAGTAAAAGTTTATTAAAAAAGCCGTAGCCCGAATAAAAAACAAACTTCCAGAGCAGGGCGGTCACAAATGGCGGAACAGCCCAAGGAATAATGGAAATTGCGAGTAACAGCCCTGAAAATTTCACCTTAACATTAAGGAACAAAGCCACCAATATTGAAATGACAGTTGTAAAAATAACCACTAAAAGCAATATAAAAACAGTGTTAAAAAGGCTTTGATGAAATGATTTTGAACTTAATATATTAATATAGTTTTTTATTCCTATGAACTTTATCGAATTAGGCTTGCTGAGTTTCCATTTTTTTAAGCTATATGAAAATGTAATTATAATAGGGTAAATAACCAAGGCAAGCATTATTAAAATCATAGGAAGTAATAAAGTATAAGCGAATCTTTCTTTTTTCATAGTTGTATCTGTTTTAAATTAAGGTTTTACCTTAACATTTCCTCAAGTTTTTTAAAAGTCTTGTCGTTTCTTATTGTAATAAAAGGATAAAAACTTTCCTTCATCAGCAGTTTGTGATAAGAAGTCTTTAAATACTCTTTTTCTGTATATTTGCCCCAAAATACAGCCTTTTTTCCAAAATAAACAACTTCATCATTAAGAGGCATTTTATTGATACAAGTTTTCATTTCCTCATAATCAACTTCATCTGTGTAAAAAAGCACATCTTTTCTCGCAAGAGGCTCATTCCACCATACAGGAAGGTGTAAGGCATCTTCCAGATATTCTTCCCTTGTAAGTATTACATTTTTTATATCGAATGGAAAAGCCCTCAGTATTTTGTTTATTTTAATTTTAACCGTTTTAGCATCATCATCTGCATCAAATACTATATTTCCGCTGTTGACATAGGTAAGCACATCTTTATAACCTATATCGGCAAGTTTTGTTTTAAGCTCCCCCATGGATACCTTGTTTTTTCCGCCGACATTTATTCCTCGAAGCAGACACACATATTTCATTTTGTTAGAACCTTCGCCTTTCTCTTATAGTTTCATATTATATTCTTATTACTACAGGTTTTATTTTGATTTTGTATTGACGCAAATTATTGTATCGCTCCTTACGACAAATACAGATGTTAGTCTATTCAACTAATGAAGGGACAGTATAATTTATAAATACATCTATATGTACAGAGAACGACAAGGACTCCTAAGCTATGTAAGCCAACATATCCGGGTGTAATTAGGAGGGTCAAAGAGTATATAACTACAGCCTTGAACCGATAATTATTAAGTTTTAAAGTCCTTAACAAGATTACAGTTCAACCGCAATTTCCCAGTTTTCTATATCAGGTATCAGATTTTCTTCCAAAAGCTGATTAATTATTTCAAAAACTGAATACTTACTTAAGCCGTCTTTTCCATAGATTATAATATTTTCTTTAGAATCGGCTTTAATTGTTCCGACTTCAAAGTGAAAAAAACCGGCTTCCTTATCCTGACACAGTTGTACAAAATTACACACACGTCCAATTTGAGGTATTGGAATCGGATGTGAAGGAGTTAAAATTATAAAGTCATTGTAATTGTTATAGATTGCTGTAAGGTGATTTTTTATAGCTTCAATTGTAACATTCTCTTGTTCTTTGCCGTCAACTTCAAGAGTCCAATCAGTATATTTCTTTTCAAAAAAATCAAATAATGCCATAGTTTACTCCTTTGTAAAATTCATTTATAGAAGCTGATAATAGAGGTATAGAAACTACCTTGTATTTCAATCTTTTTAGCGTTTAGACCTTTTGAAAAAACGAGTTACAAATTTCACAGACGAGGATGTCCAAAGCGTCAGCTCGCTACGAAGTAGCGAGCAAGCTAGTTTTGCAGTCTGTGAAAATTTGTCGAAGTTTTTTTGAAAGGTCTGCGAGTATGATTGAAATGCAAGGTAGTTTCGTAAATACCCCTAATACCCAACTACTCATTATCAGCTATAAGCGCCTTGATCTTCTCATCCATCTGAGTAAATGCCTCATCAACACTCAAATTCCCAAGAGCCAAACCATTTACCGCATTATAGATGGCATTGCTCATTTCATTATAGTACACCGGTACACCGCCCGGGAAAGGAGAGCTTATAAGCTTAGCCTGCTCTATCATAGCACCCGGATTTTCAATCTTGCCGTCTGCTACAAGCTTTTCTAAAACAGAGTTTCTTGTCGGAAGATTACCAAGCTCCTCATTAAGCTTCTCCTGAACTTCGGCAGAGGTATACCAGTCAATAAACTTCCTTGCAGCTTCCTTATTCTTTGAAAACTTTGTAATTCCAAGAGCCTCGGGAAGTGCCATAGTATGATGTGCATTAGCAACAGTTCCGGGCATAAGTATAGGAGTAACCTCACCTACGACCTTGCTCTTTTCAGGGTTTTGAACATTACTTATATAAGAGCTTGGTCCTGTCATGAAACTTGCGCTGCCTTCAGTAAGCCTTGTGTAGGTCTTTCCACCGTCTGCGGTCTTGTCAGCCGGATCAACCAATTCTTCTTTGATAAGCTTATCATAAAAGTTCAAAGCATCCTTTAAAGAAGATTCATTTAAGGTGCCGTCACCATTGAATACCACATCATTCATAGTATAGGCAGTCCAGATAAGTCCGGTACTTGCCTTTTCCTCAGCGGTAAGTACAAGCGGATATGGATGCTCTGCAACACCTGCCGCCTTTATAGCCTTGACCGCCTCATAAACCTCATTATAAGTCTTAGGTGCTTCTGTAATGCCTGCATCGGCAAAATGCTTGGTGTTGTAATAAGCTATTCTGTAATCATTAGAATAAGGCATAGCAAGCACCTTATCTCCTATAGAAAAGGTTGAAATAGTAGGCATGTCGGCTTTAAGCTCGGCATCAACCTCAAGCGGTTCAAGCCAGTCGGCTTCACCGAACTCACCGACCCATGACCAGTCAACCTCAACTACATCGGCACTTGCCTCACCGCCGCTTGCAGCTATAGAAATCTTATCCCTTATAGCATCCCAGTCAACTTGACTGATATTAACATTTATTCCACTTTGGTCGGTAAATTCTTTTAGAAGTTCATCTGAGGGAACTGCCCACTCGGGGATCATAACCGTAATGGAATCAGAACTGCTGCCGGTTTGTGCCTGACCTTCCTGAGAACTTTTGTTAGCAGCTGAACCGGTTGCCTCGCTTGAACTGCCTGTATTTGAGCAGGCACAAAGTGCAAGTGCTGTTAAAGCGGCTGCTCCTATTGATGTTAATAATTTTCTTTTCATTGTATTTATTTCCTTCCTAATATAATAATTACATAGTATATAGTATCATTGATATTTAGCCTTATTACTGCTTTGTTAATAGATTGTAACAAACGCATAATAAAGGGAATTGAGATTTATTCTACTATTACCTATATTAATTAAATATCAATGATACACTACAATAGTCAACTTGGACTATGCATAGAAATACCGATTAAGAACCTTCTCTTGCAAGAGTTTTCTGCACAGTGATGAATTTCTTCATAAGTTCCTATTATCCGTTTTCTAAGTAGTATTGATTTAATAAGTGCTTAAGCGGTCAATAAATTTTACTAACCCTTAAGACTGTCACTTATTAAGCCCTTTATCAAAAATTTTTGTATAAAAATAAATATGATAAGCGCCGGAATCATAGACACAACGCTTGCTGCCATCTGTGTCTCCCAAGTGGTCTTATAAAGAGATTGATAATCCGTAAGAGCCATTGCCAGGGTTCTGTTCTCGGCAGATAATATAAATGTCCTTGAAAAAAGCAAGTCACCGTATGCTCTTATAAATGCAAAAAGCCCTGCGGTTATAAGCCCCGGAAGTATCAAGGGTGCAAGTACAAACCGCACTCCCTGAAGCCTTGAGCAACCGTCAACCCATGCGGCTTCTTCTATTTCCTTTGGAATATCCTTAATATATGAATATAAAAGCCAAAGGCTCATAGGCAGGCAGACGGATATATTGGCAATTATAAGCGCAAGTTTCGTATCCAGCAAGCCTAAGTGTTTGAAAACCATATATATAGGGGCGGCAAGTATGACTTCGGAAAACATTTGTGTCAATATAATTAATAAAAGTACGCCCTTCCTTAACCTGAATCTATACCTTGCAACGGCATAGGCAGCTAAGATTCCTATAATTACACAGATAAAAGCGGATGCAAAGGATATAAGAAAGCTTGTTCCAAGAGCAGGAAGTATGCTTTTTTCTCCAAACAGCACAGTCTTATAATTTACCCATTCCAATTTGCCGCTAAACCATGTCGGAGGCCATTTGATTATATCTTCATACTTCTTTAGAGAGGTATTTAACATAATAAATATGGGGCTGATAAAGAGGAAAATATAAAAGGCATAAATCAAGGTTCTTAAAAGTTTGAACATCCTTTTTTTCTTAAGCATATCAGTTTTCCTCCTCCACATCCAGTTTGTAGTAAATAAGTGTAAATACAAACAGTATCACCACTGCTATGGAAGACAGTGCATAGGCAAGCCCTAAGTTGAATTTCGCAAAGGCTTCTTCATAGATTTTCAGGATAAATGTTTCCGTACTTCGCATAGGTCCGCCACCTGTCAAAACAAAGATGACATTAAAAGAGTTAAATGTCCATATACCTACCAGTGTTAATGTAACCAGGAAAACTCTTTTGATACAGGGACAGGTTATGACAAAGAAGCGCCTTATAACTCCGGCACCGTCTATTTTGGCACTCTCGTAAAGAGAGGGGTTGATGCTTGAAAGCCCTGCCGAAAACATCATGGAAACCATAGGAAGTCCAAGCCATGCGTCTACAAAGGCGGCAGCAAAAAATGCAGTAATAGGATTAGAAAGAAAACTGATGTTCTCGCTTATAAATCCCAATTTTTGCAAATAAAAGTTAAGGTATCCGTAGTTTCCGTCTAAAATCCACTTCCATATGACTGCAACCGTAACCTGTTGCAGCGCCCAAGGGAGTAGTGAAAGAAACTTAAGTGTTTTTGAAAAATACAGCTCGCTGTTCATAAAAAGTGCCATTATAAAGCCCAAAGAAAGCTTTAAGAATACAGCGAGCAAGGTATATCTGAAGGTAAGCCAAAGTGTGGGAAGAAAAACTTTGGAGCTAAAAAGCTTTTTATAATTATCAAGACCCACAAAGGTCATATCTCCATTTATAATAGCTATTTTATAAAAAGACCCCAATATAATTCTATATATAGGATACCCGAAAAGCAAAGCTACCATGACAAAAAGCGGTAGCAGTAAAAGATAGGGCTGAATGCTCTTTGTCATGGTAAATTTTGAAAAATTATTATTATTGTGTGATTTCAGCCTGCGCTTCATCTAGTGCCTCTTTTGCTCCCATTTCACCTGTAACAGCCTTTTGTACCGCTGTTAAGAATGCCTTGTTAAAGCTGTCCCAATCTTCAACTTGAGGTTCACTCACACCGTAATCAATGCTTGCGGCAAAGGCTTGCATAAATTCGGTCTTAAATCTCTCATCATTATACTCTTCTTTTAAGATAGGGAACCATCCGAATGCCTCTGATACCGGTCTTTGATACTCAGGCTGTCCCATAAACTCAACAAACTTCCAAGCAAGCTCCTTGTTCTTACTTATGCTTGAGATAACATAAGAGTCGGTAACCAAAGTCTCTGCCTGCTTAACTCCGGCAGGAAGTGCAGCTACCTTATAAGGTGCCTTATCAACCGCTGCATCAAGTGTTTCCTGCTCCCACGGACCTGATACGAACATAGCAAGATTACCGTTGGCAAAAAGTTTAGCCTGATCGCCTCTTGCGGTACTTACCACATCGGGAACCAATTTTTCATCATTGAACTTTTTAAGATACTCTAAAGTACCTACATTGGCGTCGGTGCTGAAAGTGATTTCGCCCTTATCGTTAACTAAAGCACCGTCATTTTGATAAATAAAGTTAAGTAACTCATCTGTTCCGCTTGTTACATCTGTAGGTATGGCAAAGCCGTACACATCAGGATTACTTGCATGAACTGTCTTAGCTGTTTCAAAAAGTTCTTCCCAGTTGGTAGGAGCTTTTTCGATTAAATCACTTCTATAGTACAAGGCTCTTGAAGAAAATGCCATAGGTATACCGTACTGCTTTTTGTCTACCTGACCTGTGGCAAGTACAGACTCAACTCTCTTTGACTTGAATTCATCTGTGATATTGGCACTGAGATCTTCTGCTATACCTAAAGACACAAGCTGTTTTAAGGTTCTTGAGCCTGTAAGCATGATATCTGGAGCATCTCCTGCCTGATAGAGTGAAACTATCTTTGAATTAAGCTCATCCCAGCCTACAGAAACTATTTCTACCTTAACGCCCTCATTGGCTTTTTCAAAGCCTGCTATACCGTTATCAAGTTCTTCCTTTAAGTAACCTGAATCATAACCGGGTACAAGCATTTTAAGTACGGTGCCTTCACCATCTGCTGTCTTTGACTCGGCACTTGATTCAGATACTGACTCTGCTACAGTGCTCTCGGCACTGTTTTCAGACGGTTTTGAACTTGAAGAACAGGCTGCTAAGAAACTGCTTGCAAGCATGATACTTGCAATGCTTAAAGATAAAAACTTTCTCATAAAACTTTGATGTATGTTAACATACTCTCCCTTCTTGTATTGTTTGCTAAACGCACAAGAATTATACCAAATATTAAGTAATATATCTACATATATAGTTACTTTAAGTTGAATAAAATAAATAAATACAATAATTAGTAGTATTTTTTGTTTTTTTAGGTTAAGATAATGTTGGAAAATGATATTTTAAGAGGAGTTATATAATGAATATATATAGCAGTACACACAGTTTTAATACTTTAAGTACTTATGATTCGGGGGCAGATTTGCTTAAAGAGCTCAGGGTAATTAAAAATGAAGAGTTCGGTTTCTTCGTGGCTTTCAATGTTGAAAAAAGAGCCTATGTAAGCCTTGGCAGACATTATGATTTGCCTTGGTGGGGGCTTTGGAACAGATACCGCTTTGAGACCCTTGTTATACATGGTGAAAATCACACAGCTGCCAAGATAGAGAGCTATCTGTGTTCTTATATAGAAGATGATGATAAAAGCCTATATGCAGATGTGATAAACAGTGAAAAAGCTTTGTATTATGAAAAAGGAGCAGTGCCTATATATATAAGCGGGAGTATAGCCGAAGGTTTTGGTGCCGCTACCTTAAGTCTTAGATTTAATTTGTATAAAAGCAGTGCCTACGATGCAGAGGAGCTGATCGAAAGTAGGGATTTTAATATAAATATTATGGATTTTGCCCTTGAGGAAGAGGATAGGGTATTCTTTCTCGATCTGTGGCAGCATCCTTGCTCATGGGCGAGGGCTTACGGTTTGGAATACTTTAGCGACAGACATTTTGAGCTTATAGAAAAGTATATAAGAGAATTGTCAAAACTCGGTCAATGCGTTACAGACCTTATAGTATCGGATTTTCCATGGGCAGGTCAGGCTTGTTTTATGATAGAGAATAATCCTTCTCGCTTGTATGAGTACAACATGGTAAGGATAAGTAAAAGAAACGGCGAATTTATATATGATTTTAGTATAGTTGACAGATATATAGAACTTTGCCTAAAATATAACATTTGTAAGGAGATAAATCTTTTCGGCATCTGCGGCAACTGGCATGGCTTTGATTTCAAATCTCCTATGACGGACTATGAAGATCCTATACGGGTAAGTTTCTATGATGAGGACAGGGCTTGTTATGATTATATAAGGAATAAGGCTGAGCTTGGAAGATACTTAAAAGCCTTATTTGCACATTTGGACTCTAGAGGCTATATGTCTATAACAAAGATACTGGGTGATGAGCCGAGTGATTATAAAAAATTTACAGGCTTTCATGAATTTTTAAGCTCCTGCTATGAAAAGGAACTTAAGTTCAAGTATGCCTTACACAGTGCTACCTTCCTTAATGATTATAAGGGAAGTTTGGAAAGTTTTTCACTTAATTCAGCCTATATAGGCTACTATGTAAAGAATGGAAGGCTTGAGGGAATATTAAAGGAAAATTCCAAGGAAATGACATGGTATCCTTGCTGTTTTCCTAAAAAACTCAATACCTTTGTGTCAAGTCCGCTTATAGAATCAAGGTATCTCGGACTTTACACATATTTGTGGAAGTTTAAGGGAATGCTTCGCTGGGCTTACGGGCTGTATACGGAAAAGCCGCTAAATAATATATCCTATAAACCGAAAAAGTGGCAGGCGGGAGATATGTTTTTTGTCTACCCGAGTAAGGATATGGAGATCATACATAGCGTAAGAGAAAAAAATATGCTTTTTGCCATACAGGATTTTAATATTTTTAAAAAGCTTGAAAAACAGGGTGTAGATGTAGAAAATTATCTGCGTGAAAAGATGGAAATAAAACTGCTTGCAGGAGTAGGAGATAAAGAGCTTAGCCTTAAAATTGACGAGTATAAAGACTATGAGTACTATAAAGGTATAAGGGATGAATTGATAAGGAGTTTTTATGAGAAGTAAAGAGGAATTGCTTAAATTACTTGCAGAATATGTAGTGGAGATGGAAGATGAAGATATAGTTGATATTGCAAATGAATATCTTAAGGCAGGTTATCCGGCTAAAGAAGGCATACTTGACGGACTTACTGTAGGTATGGTTGAGGCAGGCAGACTCTATGACGAAGAAGAGTATTATATAGCGGAGCTTTTGCTTTGTGCCGATGCCATGTATGCAGGTATCAATGTACTTAAAAGTGCTATTACGGAAAGTAATGAGAATAAGATAAAGGCTGTTATAGGTGTTATAGAAGGAGATACACATGATATAGGAAAGAATCTGGTAAAAATCATGCTTGAGACTGCCGGTTTTGAGATGATAGATCTTGGAAGAGATGTGCCTATAAATGAGTTTGTCAATTCATCTATAGAAAATAAAGCAAGCCTTATATGTATGTCTTCACTGATGTCTACTACGATGTACGGTATGAAGGATGTTATAGAGGGGTTAAAAGAAAAGGGTTATAGGGATAATATCAAGGTCATGGTAGGCGGAGGACCTATAACCGATAAATTTGCCATGCAGATAGGGGCTGATGCCTATTCTGATAATGCGGTGGAAGCTGTAAGTGTTGCAAAATCACTTTTTGGCATTGCATAGGACTAAGCAATGAATAAATTTCCCATATATAACTGTCCCGATATTCTTTTATATGAATATAATAATGATTATGAGAAGTTATATCAAAGCAAGGTTTATGAGCTTGAGGGGGCACTTCAGCTTTTTGATAATGATAACAGACTTAATGAGGTATATAAGCATTTGCTTAAGTACGAAAGGCTTTTACCGGATAAGAAATTAAAATTTGATGGAGAAATCAATAATATTAGGCTTGTACTTATAAATAAAGTAAAAAGTGCATTGGATAAGGGCTATGAACTTATAAGCCTAGCCGATCCGCTCTCAAGCATAGAATTTTTAGGATTAAAAGCAGCCAAAACTTACCTTGATATATTTTTGCTTGATTTTCTATATGATATAAAACAAATCTGTGAGGGCAGAGCCTTTATACATCTATGCCCGAAGTTAAGCATATTGCTTATCAAGGCTATGGAAACTGATAAGAAAAGGCTTGAATATAAGGCTTATACTATAAAGGTGGACAATGTTAAATTAGATAAAACTTATCCGTCTATTGTTCATGCCTTAATATATGATGGAAAAAGAAGGGAAATCATATCAGGACTTAAATGTATACATTTTTTTGGAAAAACCGACACTGTGGCTGTTATTAAATTCAATAAAAAAGATATCGCTGCATCGTTGCTTAAATAAGTATAGCAAACAACTTGCCTCTTTTCCTGATTGCATACATCAAAAATCCTCAGCGTAGCCCAACTACGCTTACATTTTTTGATTTACACAGTCAGAAAAATATTCATCGTTTTTGATACGCTTATTTTGTAAACGATGCACTCGGCACAGCAAAGGTTAGCCGATGTTTTTTGCTCTCTGCACTCAGAAAAATATTCATGTTTTTTATATACTTATTTTGTTAATGATGTAGCGATGAGATGATAGGATTTTAGATGAAACAAAGTATACTTGATTATTTGAGAAAAAATAATATTGAAATAAATGCCGCCTGCAACGGTCTCGGTTCTTGCGGTAAATGTAAAATAAAACTTAATAAGGACTTTGAGATAGATAAGGCGGATACAAAGCTTCTTAGCAAAAAAGAGATAGAGGAAGGCTATAGACTTTCCTGTATGCATTTTATAGATGAGGAAAATGAAGCAATTATATTAAGTGAGTATCACAAGAATTTGGAAATAAAAGAAGGGGAAAAAAAGGCGGATGTAATACTTTCTGAAAGTTTTATTCCCAAATTTGATCACAATAAAATAAGTAATAAATACGGTATAGCACTGGATATAGGAACTACTACCATAGCCATGCAGCTTGTAAGCCTTGCAAGTACCAATATAATAGCTAAGGCTGCGGATACCAATCCTCAGGTAAGTTACGGATTTGATGTAATGAGCAGGATAGCCTATACTATGGAACATCCCGATGGACTTAAAAATCTTCAAAAAAGTATAGTAAATACCCTTAATACTCTTATAGAAAGACTGCTTAAAGAAAGCGGTATAGAGAGAACAAAGATAGTGGAATTGGTAGTTTCAGCCAATACAACTATGAGTCATATCCTTCTTAAAGAAAGTATAGAAAGTCTGGGTAAGTTTCCATTTGCCCCTGTATTTACTAAAAGCAAGACCGTAAGTGCTTCTAAAATAGGCTTAAATCTATCAAAGATATGCAAGCTTGTAACCTTGCCCCATATATCGGCATTTGTAGGCTCGGATATAGTTTCAGGTGCTTATGCAAGTGCTATGTGTGATGATTTGACAAAGGAAAATATACTTTTTATAGATATAGGAACTAACGGAGAGATGATTTTAAAAACCGACTCCAAACTTACAGCTACTTCCTGTGCGGTAGGCCCGGCACTGGAGGGAATGAATATTTCCTGCGGTATGAGGGCGGATATCGGGGCTATAGATAATTTTTCAATAAATGAAGAGGGGATAACCTATACAAGTATAGGAAATGAAAAAGCTGTAGGAATCTGCGGTAGCGGAGTACTTGCCATGTTAAGAGAACTTCTTAAAAATGAAGTAATTAATAAAAGAGGAGCCATAGTTAAAAAAGAAAAACTTGGAGAGAATGATTATAGAGGCAAGTTGCTTGCTGTTGATGAGGAAGGAAGGTCATATATAAATATAGGCGAGGGTCTTTATTTTAGTGCTAAGGATATAAGACAGGTGCAGCTTGCAAAGGGGGCTATATTGTCCGGTATTATTTGTCTTACACAAAAGGCGGGACTGAAACTTACAGATGTGGACAGGGTTTATATAGCAGGGCAGTTCGGTAGGTATATAAGTCAGGATTCGCTTTTTGGTGTGGGGCTTCTTCCCGATGAGTTTGTTGGAAAAGTAGAGTACTTGGGCAACACTTCACTAAGCGGAGCCTATCTTTTCTTACTTGATGATAGGGCAATCAGTGAAATGGATAGGATTTCTAAAAGAGTGGAGTTTTTTGAGCTGTCGAGGTTTGAGGGGTATGATAGGATATTTACGAAGGCGTTGATGTTTTAGAAAAGTGAAAACATCCTTGCCTTTCAATCTTACACGCAGAACTTTTGTAAAAGCTTCGCCGGATTTAAAACAGCCTGCGGAAATCACTTGTCCGCCTACTTCGTGGCGGACTGCGTTCAAACAAGTCCTCGGCTGTTTAATCCGGTCTCGCTTTTTATAAAAGTTCTAAACGCTACAAAGATTGAAAGGCAAGGAGTTTTCGTGTGGAGGCGGAGTGTAGAGCGAAGTTAAGGGAGATAAACAATTCTGATTTATATATCACATAAACCGTTACAAACATATCTTGCCTTGGACACGCTCTCGCTAACTTCGTCTCGCAGCGGTATTAAGCTTTATCTTCGCCTAAAGGCTTGATAAATCAAGTACCGGCGGTCTCAGATTGTCCTTGGCAAGATAGTTTAACGGTTTATGCTGCCAACTCCCCGACAAATCATTATAGCAAATAATTGTATTTATATTGTTTTATTGACTGAAATATTCAGTCCTCAATGTTCACTACATCTTAATGGCATAGGAAGTTTGAGTATTTCCTATACATGAATCGGCATTGCATCTTGAATATAGAGCATTTGTTTTGTAGAATGTATTAAAAATGTATTTATGGAGAAGGTTTATGGTTTTAACAGTTCATCCTAATGACAAGATGACTCCCCTTGAAAGGGGAAGGGCGATTGCCGATGGCAAAGATTATGACAGGCTTATTATGGATCCTTTTTTGGGTGAGATCAAGGCTCGTATTATAGGTAAGAATACAAAAGAATATTGGACGAATGAGGATAATTTGGTGATGGGAGATATTCTGTCAACTAATCGTTTCGGGCTTGACGGCATGGGGGTAGGTCCCAATGCCTACGGTATTGCGGAGGCTATGGGAGTAGTGCCGCATTATCCCGAACACGGTCTTATCTATGTTGAGAAGCATCCGATAGACAGTATAGGAGAGATAGATAAGCTTAAAAATATCACCTTAGAGAGCGGAAGGCTTAAGATGTATTACAATGCTACCGCAAGGTTAAGAGAGGCGGCGGAAGGGTTTTGCGGTGTGGGAGCGGCAGTTTCTGGTCCTATAACATTGGCAGGCTTTGTGCTTGGTACGGATAAGCTTTTGAAGGCTATGATAAAGTCTCCCGAAAAAGTGCATGAGTTTTTAAGGTATATAACTTACAATGTTAAGTATGTTGTGGATGTATTCAGTAAACTTGATGTAGGCTTTTCTATGGCGGATCCTATAGCCTCAGGAACTATGTTAAGTCCGAGAATGTATAAGGAATTTGCCTATCCCTATACTTTGGAGATAAGTTCTTATATAAAACAAAAGTCGGGCAGAGCGCCGAGTTACCATGTGTGCGGCAATACCGGTAAGGTATGGAAGTATGTAAAGGAGCTTGATATAGGACTTTTTAGTGTGGACAATGAGATGGATATAGAAGAAACCTGTGAATTTTTCTCCAATTCAAAGCCTATAGCCGGCAATGTTGATCCGGTAGCGGTTGTATGCAACGGTACAAAGGAGGATATTGAAAGGGAGGTTAAAAGGTGCATTTTAGCAGGCAGAAAATGTAAAAAAGGTTTTGTACTGACTCCCGGATGTAATCTGCCGCTTGCAACAAGTGATGAAAATATAGATGCCTTTCTTGATGCGGGCAGGAAGTATAGCTTTTTATAGAAGACTGATGGAAGATAGAGGTAAAAAATTAATATTACGATAATAATAAAGACAGGAGATTTTTCTCCTGCCTTTACTATGCTCTTTTAAGCATCTTGTCCCAATTTAGTTTTTAGTGTATAAACTGATTTGATTGGAACTATTAAAACTATTGGAATAAAAATCGATATATATTTTTTAATAACTGTGATTCCCCCCACAGCTATGCATATAGGAATATAGTATATCCATGATTGTAAATCAAATCTTAGAGCAATAACAACTATGATACATTGTTATATCTTAACCTTTTCCTTAGAGCGTTTTACTTATCACCATCTTCGGAATTGCTCATCTTGAAGATATAATAAGCATCAGTGCTTGTATTGTTATAGGTGAGAGTAAATACTCCGTCAGTATAGTCTCCGTTAAGACTTACACCATCATTGAACTCGTCATCAAAAAGCACAGATTCTGCAAACAAACTCCATTTGGAACTTCCGATCTTTTCACCCATAAAGCTTATTGTAGCTGAGTGCTCACCGTCAAATGTTGCTGCAAGCGCAGTAGGATCAACTTCTTCGGATGCATCATTACCAAGTACATCTGTAACTGAAACACTTACCCAGTCTCCGATAAGGGCTTTTTCTTCTTCCGGTAAATAGTTCTCAGGCTTTGCAGCATCTGTTCCCTCTTTGGCAAAGGTTAAGTCCATTGAAGTTCCGAGCTGCTCTTTTAGGAAATCTTTAAATGTTACAGTGTCTTCACCAAGCTCTCCTGTAATTTTCTCTCCGTCAATCTTAAGTGTAAGTGTGCTGTCATCGCTGCTCCACTTTAAGTTGTGAGATTCGCCGCTTATTTCCATTGTTGCTTTTCCGTCGCTCTGTAAATCAAGTGAGAAATCGGACACCTCATCACCGGACATAGTTACTCCCAACATAGTTCCGGTAACACAGACATACTTTCCTACTAAAGCCTCATCCACCTTGCCTGAAGAACCTGAGCAAGCTGTTATAGACAAACAAAGTATCATTGTGATAAAAACTGAAAGAAATTTTTTCATTAGTACATCCTCCTATTTATATGCAATTTTTAGTCATCAATTTTATCCTCCTAATAGCTTTATTATTAAATTGTACCAAAGTTTGTAAGCTTTTTCAACAATCCAAAAGAGAGAAATAACTAATAATTGTTATAAAGTTACAGTTCAGTTAGCCTGATATATATAATATGCTAAATGAAAGCCTGCTTTCAGGCACATATTATACATATATATATAACAGGCTACTGTCAATATTCATCTTCGTCTAATTTATAAATAAGGTTAAACATTTTTAAAAATAACCATTCCTGTAAACAGAGTCCATTTGGAAGTTCCGATTTCTTCGCCCTTAAAGTTTATTGTAGCTGAATGCCTGTCACTAAAAGTTACTGTAAGTGCAGTAGGATCGACCTCTGAAGAGACATCATCACCAAGTATATTGGTAACTGAAACGCTAGCCCAATCTCCTACAAGAGCCTTATCTTCTTCGGGTAGATAGTTTTCGGGTTTTACCGCATCTGTTCCCTCTTTGGCAAATGTTAAATCTACAGAAGCATTTACCTGTTCCTTTAAGAAATCGTTGAAGCTTATCGTATCTTTACCTATTTCTCCTACAACATAACTTCCCTCAATATGAAGAGTTATAGTGGAATTATTTCTGACCCATGTACCTTCTGCAAAACTGCCCTCTATCTCCATTGTTACTTTACCATCATCTTTTAACTCCATTGAAAATCTTGATACATCATCATCGGAGAGGGTAATCCCTAAAGCTGTCCCGGTGATACAGATATACTTTCCCGATAAATCTTCATCTGTATTTGAAAAAGCATCATTAGTTCCGTTAACTTGTTCCGGCAAAGCATCGTAGGTATTCTTTTAATCCATTTAGCAGTATACTTAAATCACAAGTTGAATACTTCTTGCATTATACTCTAACTTAAAAGTGATTTTATAATTAAAATGCATATTATTTGAAAATGTGAAAGGTAAATATTTTGTATAAAGAGGGTGCCAATACCCTAACTTAGCAGTAATACATCCTTATACTCTATCCCTTCGTACCGCATTATCACTGAAACTAAAACAATCCGGTCTATGTCTAGATACAGTGTACTCGAACATAACACCTTCACTGTTATAAGTAAAACTGCTGATAACTGCAAGACAATTATACTCTTCAATATTAAGATTTAAGTATTTTTCATCTATCTCATCCGCCTTTTCGACAGTTATTATCCTCTTGCTGTTTACAATATTCATTCCCAAGCTATTTTCCAAATACTCATATATGGACTGTTCAGCGATGTCGTTATTCAAATCACCTACAGCGGACTTCAAAAAATAATTATGATTTAAGATAAGTGCTTTATCATCCATATAGTGAACTCTTTGTATATAATAAAGTTCATCACCTGCCTTAAAGCCTGAGCGTTTTGAAAAGTTTTCACTACAGGTGATCTCCGTAAAAAGAACGACCTTGCTAAAGGAAGTTTGAGCGGTTCTTGCAGCACTTTCTTTAAAAGTTTCGATAGTATTGAGCTTGAATAATTTGTGAGACATTTTACGGTAAATATTTCTGACGCCTTTGCCTTGCATAGTTTGCACATAGCCTTCCTTAACCAGAATGGATACGGCTCTTCTTAGTGTATTCCTTGAACATTCATAATCTTTTATCAAGTCATTTTCTACAGGCAAAAAATCCAAATATTTAAAATGATTTTTTTCAATTTTTTCTTTTAAACTTTTATAGATGTCATTGTATTTTGTTCTTGGCATATAAGTTCACCCTCTAGTATAAATTTTATTATTAACACTTTTATTAAGTGATTGTAAATAAGGAATTATTGTAGATACAAATATGTAAAATAAAAGTTTACAACTAATACATAGTTAAAGTAAATCTGAACCGTATTTTATGCATATTAGAGGTATTTGTCAAATATGCTGTTATAAGGCGTACTTATTAAATTATACTATAATTTATGTTAAGAATAAAACATATTATGATAAAAAGTACAAAAATATGAAGTTGTTTTTTTGTGATTTACTTGACAAAAATACAAAAACAATGATATAAACATATCAAAACTTGTTCAAACAAATTTTTAAGGAGGTTCTATGGGAAAGTATTCTTCAGAAGCGAAAGAGCTTTTAGATTTAGTGGGCGGCAAGGAAAATATAGCTGCGGTATCTCATTGTATTACCAGAATGCGCTTTGTGCTTAACGATCCTGCAAAAGCGGATATCAAAAAGATAGAAGCTATGAATGTCGTTAAGGGAAGTTTTACACAGTCAGGTCAGTTTCAGGTTATAATAGGCAATGCGGTTGCCGACTTTTATAATGACTTTATTGCCGTATCGGGTATAGAAGGTGTTTCTAAAGACTCTGTAAAACAGGCGGCAGGGCAGAATCAAAATGTGTTGCAAAGATTAGTGTCGGTGCTTGCGGAAATATTTGCTCCGCTCATACCTGCTATTATTACCGGTGGTCTTATACTGGGCTTTCGTAACTGTATAGACTCCTTGTATCTTTTTGAAAACGGAACTAAGACCTTAGTTGATATAAGTACATTCTGGGCAGGTGTAGACAGTTTCCTGTGGCTTATCGGAGAGGCTATATTCCATATGCTTCCGGTAGGTATATGTTGGTCGGTTACAAAGAAAATGGGAACTACACAGATGCTTGGTATAGTTCTCGGACTTACCCTTGTGTCAGGGCAATTATTAAATGCTTACGGGGTAGCCTCTACTGCCGCTGCAGATATACCTAAGTGGGATTTCGGTTTTGTAAAAGTTGATATGATAGGTTATCAGGCTCAGGTAATACCTGCCATGCTTGCGGCATTTACTCTTGTATATATAGAGAAGTTCTTTAGAAAGTATACTCCGCAAGTGATATCTATGATAGTAGTACCGTTTTGCAGTTTACTTTTATCGGTTATGGCTGCACACTTTATACTGGGACCTATAGGTTGGAAGATAGGAGCTGCCATATCAGCAGCGGTGTATTGGGGTATAACCGGACCTATTAAGGTGCTCTTTGCGGCAGTATTCGGATTTGTATACGCTCCGCTTGTTATAACCGGACTTCATCATATGTCCAATGCCATAGACCTGCAGTTAATAGCAGACTATAACGGAACTATGCTTTGGCCTATGATAGCCTTATCAAATATAGCTCAAGGCTCTGCCGTACTTGGTATGATAGCTTTGCAAAAAAAGAATACAAAGGCTCAGGAGGTAAATGTGCCTTCAACGATTTCCTGTTATCTTGGAGTTACCGAGCCGGCAATGTTCGGTGTAAACTTAAAATACAGCTTCCCATTTATATGTGCCATGATAGGCTCATCACTGGCTGCTATAATATCAGTAGCTACTAAAACCGCCGCTACAGCTATAGGAGTCGGAGGAATACCAGGAATACTTTCTATACAGCCGCAGCACATACCAAGCTTTGCAATAGCTATGATCGTGGCTATAGCAGTGCCGTTTGCACTTACATTCTTTGTAGGACTTAAGAAACTTAGTGCCGAGGACAGAGGTTTAGGAACTGCCGATATCAAGGGCACAGAAAGCAAAAAAGAAGCAGTTGTAAGCAGCATGACTAAGGAAGATATTAAACCGGAATTCAGGGCTTTTTCAGACGGTAAAGTAATAACTCTTAAAGAGCTTAATGACGGGGTATTTTCAGAGGGAGTGGTAGGAGAAGGACTTGCTGTAATTCCTGAGGGTGATATGGTGTATGCACCCTGTGAAGCAACTGTTTCACTTGTTATGGCTGACACAAAACACGCTGTAGGACTTAAACTTGATAACGGCGTAGAGCTTATACTTCATGTAGGTATAGATACCGTCAATATGAAGGGAGAAGGTTTTGAATACTTTGTGGAAAAAGGACAGAGGATAAGACCGGGTGAAAAACTTATAAAATTTGACAAAGAAAAAATCAAGGAGGCAGGTCATAAAGATGAGGTAGTATGTGTGATAACTTCTCCTAATGCTAAGAATATTAAGTTTCATACAGGGCTTTTAGCTAAAGCAAATGATACTGTGATAATAGAGTTTAACTAGGAGGGTATATGGTTTCTTTTGCAAATAAAAGCATTTACCAGATCTATCCCAAGTCTTTTAAGGATAGTAACAATGACGGCATCGGAGATTTACTTGGAATAGTGGAAAAACTGGACTACCTAAGAAGGCTTGGTATAGATTATATATGGATAACACCGTTTTTTGTGTCACCTCAGAGGGATAACGGCTATGATATAGCTTCTTATACAGACATCGATCCGGTATTCGGTACTATGGAGGATTTTGAGCTGCTTGTTAAGGAGGCGGATAAAAGGAATATAGGTATTATGCTTGATATGGTATTTAATCACACCTCTACACAGCATATGTGGTTTCAAAAAGCCCTAAAGGGTGAAAAAAAGTATCAGGACTACTATATTTTGAAAGAAGGCTCTAAAGAGAAAGCACCTACAAACTGGCAGTCAAAGTTTGGAGGATCAGCTTGGAAGTACAGTGAAGAATTAGGCAAATGGTATCTGCATCTTTTTGATGTAAGTCAGGCTGATCTTAACTGGGAAAACAAAGAGTTAAGAGAGGAGCTTAAAAATATAATTCGTTTTTGGAAAGCAAAGGGAGTTAGGGGATTTAGATTTGATGTAGTAAATCTGATCTCGAAACCGGAAGTTTTTGAAGACGATCATATAGGAGACGGAAGACGCTTTTATACTGACGGAAAAAGAGTACATGAGTATCTTAAAGAACTGGTTAGGGATACAGGTATCAATGACTATATAACTGTGGGGGAGATGTCTTCAACAAGCATAGAGCATTGTATAAGATATTCAAATCCTAAAGAGGAAGAACTCTCCATGTGTTTTAACTTCCATCATCTTAAGGTGGACTATAAAGACGGCAATAAATGGGCTATTATGCCTGCTGATATAAAAGAGCTTAAAAATCTATTTAAGACATGGCAGGAAAGTATGCAGGAGGGGAATGCATGGAACGCACTTTTTTGGTGTAACCATGACCAGCCCAGAATAGTCTCAAGACTGGGAGATGAGGGAAGATATTTTAGAGAGTCGGCTAAGATGCTTGCAGCTTTGATACATCTGATGAGGGGTACTCCTTATGTATACCAAGGCGAGGAAATAGGCATGAGAGATCCTCATTTTAAGAATATAGATATGTACGAGGATGTAGAGAGCTTAAATTATTATAATATACTTAAAAAACAAGGTTTAAGCGAGGAAGAGGCGCTTGAGATACTTGATAAACGCTCAAGAGACAACAGTCGTACGCCTATGCAATGGTCTGATGAAGCTTACGCCGGCTTTTCAAATGCCAAGCCTTGGATAAGTGTGGCTGATAATTATAAAAATATCAATGTTAAAAAGCAGGAAAATGATGAAACTTCCATACTTGAGTTTTATAAAAAACTCATAGCCTTGAGAAAAGAGAGTAAGCTTATCTCCTGTGGAAATATAAGCTTTATAGATACGGCTGATAATATAATTGCTTACAAAAGAAAGTTAGGTGATGACAAACTTTTAGTGATTTGCAATATGTCAAAAAAAGAAGAGAGCTTAAGTATAGACTGTGAGGGCTTTACAAAGGCTTTAGGCAATTATGAGGGATTAAAATATGATGCCGGAAGGCTTAGGCTTGCTCCTTATGAGTTTGTAGCACTTTGCAATAATGGTTTGTAGGGAAGTTAGCAGCATAAGCAATTATAATAGTTTGTTGTTATAGTTATTAGTTTATAAAAAACTCCGTATAATTCAATCATACTCGCAACCC
>ERZ773054.183-NODE-183-length-50367-cov-4.537645_pt1 | contig 50367 bp, 51 predicted proteins | sample MGYA00580630_ERZ773054 | MGnify/ENA primary metagenome ERZ773054 (study PRJEB29015, sample SAMEA2737994) | human oral metagenome | biome: human oral; feature: human-associated habitat; material: dental | place: China | collected 2115 ... | reverse complement strand
CTCCATACGCATAGCGTATGGTTTTTATAGCCAGACTTTGGCTGGCTATAATAAATGTAGAAGATCACGCGGATCTTCTACATCAGTAAAACGATAAAATTACACTAACAAGCCTGCCGCTTTTACCACTACATGAATGGCGCGTTCTTCCGTGGATTGAATCGTCGCCTCATTCGGGATTTCTTGTTGGGTGCGGTTGACGATAGCACCTGCGATCATGCCGGCACGCAAACCCAGTGCGGAGCACATGGTGAACAAGGTGGCAGACTCCATTTCATAGTTCATCACGTTCAATTCTTGCCATTGTTTTAATGAACCTTGGAAATGACGACAAATCTTGCCGGTGTAGGTGTCATAACGTTCTTGTCCCGGGTAGAAAGTATCTGAAGAGGCGGTGATACCCACATGGACGGCATCGCCGACCTCTTCTTTAGCGACTTTGTAAAGGGCTTCGGTACATTCAAAGTTTGCTACCGCCGGATATTCCAATGGGGCGAAATGGCGGCTGGCACCATCAAGACGCACCGCCCCGGTCGTCACTAATAAATCACCGACGTTAATGTGCGGTTGGATGGCACCGGTTGTACCGATACGTAAGAAAGTACGCACACCGAGTTGGGCTAATTCTTCTACTGCGATGGAAACGGATGGGCCGCCAATACCGGTGGAACATACGACCACGGCGTGTTCCTCAATATAGCCGAGCCAAGAGGTAAATTCGCGGGTGGAGGTGAGGAATTTTGGGCGATCCAATAAGCGTGCAATGCGTTCCACACGCTCCGGCGCACCTGGAACGATGGCTAATTTAGCCCCATCTAACATGGCTTTCGTTAAGCCAAGGTGAAAGACTTCTGACATAACATCCTCCTTTCTTGTTCTTTGTTTTTTACGGTTTAATATCACGCAAAATCGGGTTCTGCATGGAAATTAAAGTTTCTGTGGATTGAATCTCATCGATTAACTGAATTTTAGCCGACAAGACTAAATGCAGTTCGGCAATCGTGTGAGTCATGACTTTAATGAAAATGGAATAATTGCCGGTGGTGTAATAGGCTTCTACCACTTCATCAATGGCTTCCAGCTTTTTGATCACTTTGTCATAATCTTTTGCCGATTTCAAAATAATGCCAATGAAACCGCAAACATCATAACCCAGTTTGCGTTCATTGATTTTCACTTTTGTCCCTTCAATAATGCCTGACTGGCGCATTTTTTCCACCCGAACATGAATGGTGCCGGGGCTAACACCAAAATTTTTCGCCATTTCTGCATAAGGGGTTCGGGCATCTTTGGTTAATACACGCAATATTTGTTGATCTAAATTGTCGATATTGTGCATAACACACTCCTTTGTTTTAAAAACTCTAAATAATTATATTATTTTTTAGATGTCATTTAAATAATGATGAAGTTCCTTTAATTCTGGCTAAATTGTGTTGCATTAATCCTAAAGAATGGGGAGAATCTACCGCATTCATGTAGAAACGTTAAATAATATAGGGTAAAAACAATGAAAAAGACATTTATTTTGCAACAACAAGAGATTAGTTTTGTAAAAAATACATTTACTCAAAACCTCATCGAGCAATTAGGCATCATCGAAGTTCAAGGCCCAATCTTAAGTCAGGTTGGTAATGGCATGCAAGATAACCTTTCCGGTATTGAAAAAGCGGTTCAAGTGCATGTAAAACAAATTCCAAATGCCGTGTTTGAAGTGGTTCACTCTTTGGCAAAATGGAAACGTCACACATTAGCCCGTTTTCATTTTAGAGAAGGCGAAGGCTTGTTTGTACACATGAAAGCGTTGCGTCCCGATGAAGATTCGTTAGATGCGACCCACTCCGTGTATGTGGACCAATGGGACTGGGAGAAAGTGATTCCGGAAGGTCGTCGCAATTTCGCCTATTTAAAAGAAACCGTGAATTCGATTTATCGTGCGATTCGCTTAACAGAATTGGCGGTGGAAGCCCGTTTTGATATTCCGTCCGTACTACCAAAACACATTACTTTCGTACACAGTGAAGACCTCGTGAAACGTTATCCAAACATGAGCGGCAAAGAGCGTGAAAATGCGATCTGTAAAGAATACGGTGCGGTTTTCTTAGTGGGGATCGGCGGTAAATTGTCTGATGGCAAGCCACACGATGGACGTGCACCGGATTACGATGACTGGACAACAGAGTCAGAAAACGGCTACAAAGGCTTGAACGGCGATATCTTGGTTTGGAACGACCAACTCGGCAAAGCCTTTGAGTTATCTTCTATGGGGATTCGTGTGGATGAAGCGGCGTTGCGTTTACAAGTGAGCTTAACCGGCGATGAAGACCGTCTCAACATGGATTGGCACCAAGAATTATTGCAAGGCAAATTGCCGTTAAGTATTGGTGGCGGTATCGGGCAATCTCGCTTGGCGATGTTGTTATTGCGTAAAAAACATATCGGCGAAGTGCAATCCAGCGTTTGGCCGAAAGAAATGTTAGAAGAATATCAACATATTCTGTAATAGATGAAAAAGTGCGGTGGGTTTGAAAAATGTTTTTTAAATCCACCGCACTTTGTTTTTTCCCGCCTCTACTTTTGCCTCTAAATCTTAAATCGCTGAATAAGCCCAGCCGCTGAATAGCCGTCAGAAATGTTAGATGCAGTCTGTTTTTTTGACGTTAATCGATGAATCACTTGATTAGCCGAACCGCGCCAAACCAAGCTTGGATCCGCCTGTTCTTGAATAAACTTACCATCAATGAGCACATCAATGTAGGGCAACATTTGCCGTTGATATTCATCCAATTCCTCTAATTTGTAACCCGTCCAGACCCAAATATCTTTGTCGGGACATTCTCGTTTTACTCGTTGAACCAAAGGAAGCAGGGCTTCTATATTTCTCGGATGCAAAGGGTCACCACCGGAGAGGGTCAAACCTTGGCGTTTAATGCGCGTGTCTTTGAGATCCTTGAGAATTTGTTCTTCCATCTCAATACCAAAGGACACCCCGGCGCTAAATGACCAGCTTTTTTGGTTGTAGCACCCTTTGCAGCCGTGAGTGCAGCCGCTGACAAACAGCGTACAACGCGTGCCTTCACCGTTGACGATATCGACGGGGTAGTATTGTAAGTAATTCATTTTATTAATTTAGCTTAGTTTCTATTTCGTACTTTCATTCTGAAAGCACGAGTTACTTTTCTTTGCTTCGCCAAAGAAAAGTAACCAAAAGAAAGGCGCCCCTGCTTTGCCTTGTTTCCTTTGTTTCATTGAATTTGCTTCACGGAAATTTTCGAACTCGCTACGCTCAAACAGACGAAAATTTTCTACAAATTCAACTCCACAAAGGCGGCAAAGAAGGGAATATAATCTTTCCACGAATAAAGTGCGGTGAAGTTTTCCGTTATTTTTCTATTAGAAAAACATTTAAAAATACGGCTTTTGTGTGACCGCACTTTTCCGGAATAGCGCTCAAATAAAAATAGGGTCCCCGTATAAGGCGCCTGAGCGACTTACAAGTTTTAGGAAATTTTCGCTTTGTTTGAGCGTAGCGAGTTCGAAAATTTCCGTGAGGAAACTTGTAATCAAGCGAAGAAAAGCGGCTTATCCGGGGTGTGTTCTTTGCTACTTTCTTGCACAAGCAAGAAAGTAGGAATCACTACATGTGTTTAACCCGACGCTTAACTTCCTCCTGTTTCCCCGCATTAAACGGACGGGCATCCGGGCTGCCGAGGTAGCCGCAGACGCGGCGAGTAACAGAAACTTTTTCACTGTCGTGGTTGCCACATTTCGGGCAGGTGAAACCTTTGCTGGTGCATTCAAATTCACCGGTGAAACCGCATTCGTAGCATTCATCGATTGGCGTGTTGGTGCCGTAGTAAGGCACGCGGTCGTAGCTGTAATTCCACACATCTTCCAATGCTTTCAAATTATGTTGAATGTTCGGGTATTCGCCGTAGCAAATAAAACCACCGTTAGCCAATGGTGGGTACACCATTTCAAAGTCTAACTTGTCGTATGGGTTCACTTTTTTCTCAACATCCAAGTGATAGCTGTTGGTGTAGTAACCTTTATCGGTCACGCCGTCGATGACGCCGAACTGTTTGGTGTCAAGGCGGCAGAAACGGTCGCACAGATTTTCACTCGGCGTGGAGTATAAACTGAAGGCGTAGCCCGTTTCAGTGCGCCATTGTTTAACCGCGTTGCTTAAGTGTTCCACGATGGCACGGCCTTTTTCTCGCAGCATTTCGTCATCGTAAATATGTCCTTGGTGATACAACGCATTGATGGTTTCGTGAATGCCGATGTAGCCAAGGGAAATGGAGGCACGGCCATTTTTGAAGATTTGTGCCACGTTATCGTCTGCTTTCAAACGCACGCCGCAGGCGCCTTCCATGTAGAGAATCGGCGCGACGCGGGCTTTGGTGTGTTCCAAGCGGGCAATACGGGTCATTAAGGCTTTTTTCGCCAAAGCCAAGCGTTGATCCAATATGTCATAGAAACGTTTTTCATCGCCTTTGGCCTCAATAGCGATACGTGGCAAATTGAGGCTCACTACGCCGAGGTTGTTACGTCCGTCATGGATTTGTTCGCCATCCTCTTCGTATGCGCCCAAGAAACTGCGGCAACCCATCGGTGCTTTAAAGGAACCGGTGACTTTGACGACTTGGTCGTAATTTAGAATATCCGGATACATCCGCTTGCTGGCGCATTCCAACGCAAGCTGTTTAATATCGTAATTCGGATCGTTTGGCTCCAAATTCACGCCTTTACGTTGGGTGAAGACCAGTTTCGGGAATACCGGTGTTTTGTGGTTTTTGCCCAAACCGCGAATTCGATTTCGTAAGATCGATTTCTGAATTAAACGTGCTTGCCAAGTTGTGCCTAAGCCAAAACCAAAGGTGACAAAGGGGGTTTGTCCGTTAGCGGTGTGTAAGGTGTTTACTTCATATTCCAAGGACTGGAAGGCATCGAAGCATTCTTTTTCAATTAATGCCTGTGCATATCCTTGCGCATCAGGAATGTTCCATTGTCCCGCATTTTTCAGGTGTTTTTCATAGCTTAACTGCACATAAGGCGAAAGGACTTCATCAATGCGGTTAATGGTGGTGCCACCGTAAATATGGCTAGCCACTTGGGCGATGATTTGGGCTGTGACGGCTGTCGCGGTGCCAATGGATTTCGGCGGCTCGATTTCAGCATTCCCCATTTTAAAACCATGGGTCAACATGCCTTTTAAATCGACTAACATACAGTTAAACATCGGGAAAAATGGGGAATAATCTAAATCATGATAATGGATTTCCCCTTTTTCATGGGCTTCCACAACATCGCGCGGTAAAATGTAACGCTTGGCATAATGTTTCGCCACGATACCGGCCAATAAATCCCGTTGCGTCGGGATCACTTTGGCATCTTTATTGGCATTTTCGTTGAGCAATTCCACGTTACTTTGTTCAATCAGCCCTTCGATTTCTTTAGTTAATTGGCTGCGTTTCTCACGCGCCATATCACGCTCATGACGGTATTCAATATAAGCGCGCGCAATTTGTGGATATTGGCTTGCCATCAGATGATTTTCAACAATCTTTTGAATGTGGCTAATGTCAATTTCTTGTTGATGATGCGCAAAAATGTCATTGCTGACTTTTTGTGCAATATCATGACAAAAACGTTCATCTTGAATACCCACCGCTTGAGCTGCCTTTTTAATGGCATTAATAATGCGTTGAATTTCAAACCCGATGCGTGAACCATCACGCTTTATGACGAAAAATGTCCCCATGTATGCCACCTATAGTGTGTGATTAAAATTGACAATACTATATATAGTTATATTTAACTATTCAACACACAATATGTAGTGTTTTTATAAGAAAATGAGAAAGGTTTGTATAGCAGAATAAGGTTAGTCTTTGGATTTATTGAGAAATTTCGTGATGGCGGGGTGATGTTGTGATTTTCTTTTGATAAAAAAAAATTTAGGCGGTTATTAAACCGCCTAAATTGAGAATCAGAAATTATTGATTGTTTTGAACGTAATCAATTGCTGATTGAACTGTTGTGATTTTTTCAGCTTCTTCGTCTGGAATTTCGATATCGAATTCTTCTTCTAAAGCCATCACCAATTCAACAGTATCTAAAGAATCCGCACCTAAATCTTCAACGAAAGACGCTTCAGGTTTTACATCTTCTTCTTTAACGCCTAATTGTTCAACGATGATTTTTTTTACGCGTTCTTCAATGCTCATTTGTTTCTTCCTATGTTTAAGTTTACGCTCATTGCGATAAGTTGAGTAGTGTATGTATTTACAAAACATTTCGCAAGATTTCTTGTTAGAGGTCAAACCTCAAAAAAGAGTTCCGAATTTTTGCAACCACATACAGTTTAAAATAGTTATGTCTTTCACAGACATTGAATGACGTAACCAAGTGACAGTTGCGGGGGGATTCTAACATTAAGCAAATTAATTTGCACGCATTTATCCAATTTATCCGCAACCTCCACTTGCTACCCATTAGCTCATGTACATGCCGCCGTTAACATGCAACGTTGTGCCGTTAATATAAGACGCATCCTCAGAGGCCAAAAATGCCACGGCTTTAGCGATATCTTTCGGCTCACCTAAACGACCAGCTGGGATTTGAGTTAATAAGTTATTTTTTAACTCTTCACTTAATACGTCCGTCATATCAGTCGCGATAAAACCCGGCGCTACGACGTTTACCGTAATACCACGGGAAGCCACTTCTTTTGCCAAGGCTTTACTGAAACCGATGAGACCTGCTTTTGCCGCACAATAATTTGTCTGACCGGCATTCCCCATGGAGCCTACGACAGAACCAATGTTGATGATACGCCCGAAACGTTTTTTCATCATGGTGCGAAGCATCGCTTTGGAAAGATGGTAAACAGAACTTAAGTTGGTTTGCAAAATATCGAACCATTCTTCATCTTTCATGCGCATTAACAAATTATCACGGGTAATACCGGCGTTATTCACCAAAATATCAATGTCGCCAAATTCTTGTTTTATCTGTTCCAATACCGCGTCAATGGAAGCTTGATCGGCAACATTTAATACTAATCCTTTGCCTTTCTCACCTAAATAGGCAGAAATACTTTCAGCGCCTTTCTCAGACGTTGCTGTACCGATAACAAAAGCACCTTTTGATACTAATTCTTCGGCGACTGCACGACCAATACCACGGGTTGCACCTGTGACTAATGCAATTTTACCTTGCATAACTTTCTCTCCTTTTCACTCTTATGCTAATACTTCTTCGATGGAATCGAGGGATTTCACATCATTTACAGAAACCGCTTGTAAGGAATCCACGATTCGTTTTGTTAACCCGTTTAACACTTTACCTGGGCCAATTTCAACCAACACTTCCACACCGTTTTGTGCCATTTTCTCTACGGTTTCTGTCCAACGTACCGGGCTATAGAGTTGGCGAACCAAGGCATTTCTAATCGCATCGGCTTCAATTTCATTTTTTACATCTACGTTATTTAGAACAGAAACACCAGCCTCTTTCAACGTAATACTTTCTAAGGAAACGGATAATTGATCCGCCGCCGGTTTCATTAAAGCACAGTGTGAAGGCACACTCACCGCTAACGGTAATGCACGTTTAGCACCGGCTTCTTTACATAATGCAGCCGCACGTTCTACCGCCGCTTTCGCACCGGCAATCACAACCTGTCCTGGTGAATTGAAGTTCACGGCTGAAACCACTTCGCCTTGTTCTGCTTGTTTGCAGGCGTTAATAATGGCGTCATTGTCTAAACCGATAATCGCGTACATCGCACCCGTACCTTCCGGTACGGCTTGTTGCATAAGCTTACCGCGCAATTCCACTAATTTAACCGCATCTTGGAAATCTAACACACCGGCACACACCAACGCAGAATATTCACCTAAGCTATGACCAGCCATCACCTCTGGTTTTAATGCCGGGTATTTTTGTTGCCATACACGATAAACAGCCACAGATGCGGTTAATAACGCTGGCTGCGTTTGCCATGTTTTGTTTAATTCTTCCGCAGGGCCTTCCTGCACTAATTGCCACAAATCATATCCCAATACTTCTGAAGCTTGTTTAAAAGTTTCTTGTACAATTGGGTAGTCGCCGGCTAATTCTGCTAACATTCCCACCGTTTGGGAACCTTGTCCCGGGAAAACCATTGCAAATTTTTTCATGTGTCTTACCTATATTAAAAAATAAATCAATTTATTCCGATATGCGTTACAGTTGAAAAGTGCGGTCAAAAATAACCGCACTTTTTTCACGAATGATAACAGATTATCTAAAATCTCACTAAGGCCGAACCCCAAGTCCAACCACCGCCAAAGGCTTCAAGAAGGAGCAACTGACCACGCTGAATACGTCCATCACGCACCGCTTCATCCAATGCGACCGGCACAGTTGCCGCGCTATTATTGGCATAACGATCCAGCGTGACCACCACTTGCGACATATCCATATCTAATTTTTTCGCGGTCGCCGAAATAATACGTAAATTAGCTTGGTGAGGCACCAACCAATCAATGTCTTTTTTATCTAAATTATTGGCGGCAAGGGTTTCTTCCACCACATTCGACAGTTCACGCACAGCCAATTTAAAGGTTTCATTACCTTGCATTTCGATATAGCCGGATTTTGCCACGCCACGCTCAGGCTGAGGAAGTAACAATGCGGCATTTTTATCTGCTGAGGCGTGTAAATGGGTAGAAATGATCCCTTCTTGTTCCGATGCTTCCAAAATAACCGCGCCAGCCCCATCACCAAATAACACGACAGTGCTACGATCTGTTTCATCTAACTTACGGGAATTTAAATCAGAACCGATCACGAGCGCTTTTTTCACTTTACCGGTACGAATAAATTGATCAGCGACACCTAACGCATACACAAAGCCGGTACAAGCTGCCGCTAGATCAAATGCAATAGCATCGTCAATCTCCAACATCCCTTGAATTTGGCAAGCTGCGCTTGGATAAGCGTGAGAGTTGCTGGTTGTTGCCACTAAAATAAGATCAATTTCCTGTGGATTGATGTTTGCCGCTTCAATGGCTTTTTGGGCTGCTTCAAATCCCATGGTAGAGACGGTTTCATCCGGTGCTGCAATGCGGCGTTCACGAATACCGGAACGGGTAACAATCCACTCATCTGAAGTATCTACCATTTTTTCTAAATCGGCATTGGTACGAATATGTTGGGGTAAATAGCTACCTGTCGATAAAATTTTGCTAAACATAGTCATCTCGTTAAAAATAATAGCGAGGAAACTCACTACTTCATTAATATTTCATTTTTATTTAAGCCCGCCAAAATTTTTTGTGGAATTTGACGTCGGGCTTGTAATGCCGCATCGGCAATCGCATAAGCAAATGCCTCTATATTTGCACTACCGTGACTTTTTACCACAACGGAAGTCAAACCGATAAGCGATGCGCCATTATATTGATCAGGATTGATTTTCTTTAATCGTTGGTATTTATCTTTGAAAAGATATTTAATTAAATACCCAAAAACGTGACTTAATATACTCTTTTTCTTATCACTTTTCAGTAGAGAAATCACGTTCTTTGCCGCGCCTTCCAAGGTTTTCAGCGCAACATTGCCGGCAAAGCCATCTGTCACAATCACATCCGCCTTGCCATTGAGTAAAAAATTGCCTTCAAGGAAGCCAATGTAATTAAGTGCGGTGTCTTTTTTCAGTAAATCTGCCGCATCCCGGATGGATTTGTATCCTTTCACCGCCTCAATACCAATATTCAATAACGCAATACGCGGATAAACCAAATTCAGGGTATTTTCTGCAAAAATGGCCCCCATCAAGGCAAATTGATACAAGTTTTCTGCATCGCACTCAACATTTGCCCCCAGATCCAACATAATCGAACGCTCACCTGTCACTGTTGGGATCGTAGAAATCAGTGCCGGACGATGGATACCTTCTAGAGGTTGTAACAAGATTTTCGATAAGCCCATCAAAGCAGCTGTATCACCGGCACTTACACAGGCCTGCGCATTGCCTTTTTGTACGGCTTCAATTGCCAAACGCATAGAAGTCTCTTTGCTATGACGCAAGGCGTAGGAAATACCCTGACGACTATCAATCACACGAGCACAATGAACAATATCACAACGTTGACGAATGCTGTTGGCAGCAGAAGATAAAAGCGGAAGAATTTGTTGGCGATCGCCAAACAATAAGAGAGAAAGCGTTGGGTCTCGTTCCAAGGCTAAAATGGATGCTGGGATAGTAATACGGGGACCAATGTCCCCGCCCATCGCATCTAACGCAAGGGTTAGACGACTCAAGTGATTACCTTATATGTAATTGAGATAATTACTTGTTAATCACTTTACGACCACGATAGTAACCGTCAGCGGTTACATGGTGACGCAAATGAGTTTCACCACTTGCTTTATCAACGGATACTGCAGCAGTTGTTAACGCATCGTGAGAACGACGCATATCACGACGTGAACGGGATTTTTTATTTTGTTGAACAGCCATTGGCTATACTCCTAAATTATTTTTGCTTTAAATTAGCTAATACAGCGAACGGGTTCGGTTTTTTTGCCAATTCTTCCGGCAATTCGCCAAAAACCTGTTCAGCCACGGACACTTCACAGTGTTCAGATGAATGCATTGGCACAATCGGCAAACTCAAAATGAGTTCATCTTCAATTGTTCCAAGTAAATCTATTTCACCGAATTCATTGAATTCAATTGGCTCATAGATTTCCGGCAATACATCAATTTGATCCAAATTAGCCACCGGACTGTAACAAAATTCACAATCAACGGTTTGAACGAAAGGTTCGCCACAACGCTGACAATGTAACTCAACATCAACACGGGCATGGCCTTTCATGACAACCAATTTTTGCGGCTGCTTTATTCCTATTGACGGACGACTTTCCTCTGTTGGTTCGGTAAACTGTTCCTCGCCAGGTGCATCGCTGAGCACTTTACTGACCGATTCGGCAAGGCGACTTAATTGATTGGCAGCGTAATAACCCTGATAATCTAATCTTCGTTGCGCATCTTTCACCGGATCGACAGTGAGGGGTAGTTTTACCTTTTGCATAGGGCGTGAATATTACCCTCAGAAAATAAAATAGTCAAAGGAAATATTGCATTCAGCGCACACCACTCACCTTACATTATCCATGATTTTACGCAATCACGTTCTTCGTAATTTTATCGGAAAAGTGCGGTGGATTTTTTAATTGTTTTTGATTCTCCAAAACATCGTCAAAACCGACCGCACTTCAAACAAAAAGGCGAATCCTCAGATTCGCCTTTTACGCTATATGGCTATGATTTCATCTCCGGAAAGAGCATTTTCAGTACGTTTTGCGTCACCCGGCGGGATTTCCCTGCATACGGGAAAATGTGCATCATCATCATTGGATTAAAGTTGGCTTCAATCACGCCCCAAGATTGCAAACTTGGCTCAGCCGGTTTGGTTAAATCGGGAATGATTAAATCCACACCACACACGGCAGCGCCCATGGCTTTGGTGATACCGACCGCCAAGGCTTTGTAGCTTGGGTGCATTTGGTCGGTCATGTCAATGGAATCGCCACCGGTGCTGATGTTGGAATTGGCACGCAGCTGCACCAACTGATCTTTCGCCGGTACGCTGTCCACGGTTAAGCCCTGCTCTTTTAACTGTAACTGTTCGATGTCGCCCAACGCAATTTTTTTCAATGGCGTACGGCTACCATCGCCACGCAACGGATGATCGTTTTTCTGTGCTACTAATTCCACCACCGTATGCACGCCGTCGCCAATCACATTCGCCGGCACGCGTAACAACACGGCAAGGGTTTCATCACCCAGCACGAAGAAACGGTATTCGGTACCGGTGAGATAATCTTCCACCATCACTTCTTTATCTTCACGGAAAGCAATTTCAATAGCTTTGGCAAAATCCTCACGATCATGCACGCCCTGTTGGAAAATACTGATGCCCAAACCGTAATTAGTGGATTTCGGTTTAATCACCACGGCACGTCCTGCAAATAAAGCGTAATTGGCCACGGCTTGTTCTACGCTGGTAAATTCCACACTTTGCGGCACATTAAAGCCGGCTTTCGCTAAGACTTTTTTGGTCACCACTTTATTTTCCATGATGAGCGGCGAAATGTAACTGTCATGGGAGGTCATGTTGCCGTTTTTGACATATTCCAAGTGGTCGCCGAATTGCAGACTTAAGAACTGATCGCGCTCGTCTAAAATCTCCATTTTTAAGCCTTTTTGAATGGCATCAAACATCAACGCTTGGGTGGAAAGCTCCATGTTGTCGAAAGCTGACAACGCATAAAAACGTTCAAAGGCTTGTTTTTTGTAACGAATCGCCAATTCCGCTCCCAGTTTTTGATAACCGCCATGTGCTTCGATGGCATTGACTAAGCGTGCACCAAGCGTTTGGCTTGGATCGGCAAATTGCGCCAGTTTCTCTTTGACGATCTCGGCCATCTCTGCGTCGGCGTGAATTTCCGCCAACATGGCTAACAATTGCTGTAAAACATGTTCGCCTTCCGCTTGGAAAGCCGTTGCCGACAATGGATTTTCCCACGCCACTTGCGCTAATTTTTCTTTGCCTAATTCCACCGCACTTGCTAAGGATTCTTCATCCAGCCACGCCATTAGCAAAATAAAATAATGCACAAATTTGGCATCATTTAATGCGATACCATAAGCCTCAAACGGGTTTAGGTCGAACAGGCGGAATTCCAAATATTGAATGCCGTTTTGTAACAATTCACGCGCCTGTTTCGCACCACGCAAACGCACGTTGGAATAAAATTCTTTTTCGGCAATAAGCTGTCCGCTACTCACCGCGCGTTCCAAGGTTGTCACATAATCGTTCAGGCTGTCATAGGACACTTTCACACTTGGGTCATTCACATAACCATATTGGCCAGAACGTAAACTACGGACATATTGCCCCGCTTTTAATGGCGTGCCGTGACGGAAATAATTGGCATCAACCGTCGGGGTCGCCGCGAACAAATAAACGAGAATCCATTGATAACGCAAGAAATTACGGGCAATTTTCAAATATAAATCGTTCTGAAAATCCACCGCACTTTGGTAGTCATTTTGTCGTGCAAACAGCTGTTGAATGAATGCCGGCTCAAGCTGGAAGTTGTAGTGAATGCCACTCACCATTTGCTTGCTTTTACCATAAGATTTCACTAAATGCTCGCGGTACGCTACATCGACCGGATTGTCCAGTTGTGCCACTTTAATTTGATCCTCCGGTGGCAAGCCGGCCGGCATACTCAATGGAAAGACATATTCGTCTTCCGGCAAAGAACGTAACACCACTTCGTGAATGGCGGATAACCAACGTAATGTATCTTCAATTTTTTTATTGGGTGGGGTGATTAACTCAAGCTGACTTTCCGCAAAATCCGTTTGGATATAAGGATGATAAGAACGATTACCGAAGCATTTTGGATGCTCCGTCACCACAACCGCCCCGTCCGCGTGCACACGTTGGCTTTCTTTTTCAAGACCAAATGACCCTTGCTGGAACAACAGCTCCAAGCGATTTTCTTTTATAACCTGCTGAATATTCATAAAATTTCCTTTTAGCTAAACGAGGAATCATACTGTTTAGGCATGCCTACTTGCGTAAACTTCTTAAAAAATCGCCACATTATTAAAATTAATAGGCGCAAATGCAAATAAAAAAATTATCTTCCTCATAAGCGATAGTTATAACCCAATGTATTACAATGAAAACTTCATTTTTAAGCACAAAGGGACTAAAATTTAGCCCTAATAAACACATAATCGGTAAACCAGATGTCTCAAACCCCAAAATCCCACATTTTTTATCAGCCTTTTACTTTTGCTTTATTGTTATGCATTTTTGCCTTTCTTTCTCACGTTGCATTGGGCATTTTAGATCATTATCTCACGCATACATTCAGCATTTTGGCATTAGGATTATTGCTTTTCACTTTAAAAAAACACAGCAATACATTATTTCTTATTACGCTGACATTCATTTTTATTATTGCCTTAGGTTACACCCCATCCGGCCTATTATATGGCCCGGCATCCATTGGGATTATTGCCTCCGTCTATGAAACTAACTTTAGCGAAACATTAGGCTTCTTTCGCGCAATGCCGTTATCCATTTATTTTTTTACTTTCTTTTATCTTCTTTTATTTCTTATTTTATTATTTATCAACCGCCATATCACACCAAGTAAAAATAATAAATCGGCATATTATCTTATTTATTTTATTCTTCTTGCATTTACCTTATATCAACCTATTTCAAATGTGATGAAAAATACCGATAAAGAAAAAGAATTTAGCCTTGCAGACTTTTTTAAAGCCTCGGATTTTTACCCTGTTAGTTTTCTTGCAAATACACTTAAAGTAAATAACACCTATTTAACGCAACGGGCATTATTAAACGACGCCTTGACCAAAACACCGGAGTGGCACATTCTTTCCGTGGAGCCCAAATATCAAAACTATGTCTTAGTGATCGGCGAAAGCATGCGTCGGGATTACACCTCTTTATACGGCTATCCACAAAAAACCACGCCGTTTTTAGAACAAGTGAACGGCTTGATTTTCAATTTATATGTGGCTGCCGGTCCGAACACTCAGCCATCGTTGCAACGCACGTTGTATCGTTCCATTAATAACAATGAAGAAACGGTTTACACCGATAACATTATCTCGCTTGCCAAACTTGCCCATTACAAAACCTATTGGTTGTCCAACCAAGGCAAAGTGGGCGAGTGGGACACCATGGCATCACGTATCGGCATTCAAGCGGATGAATCGTTCTTTACCAAAAAAGGCGGTTATGATTCGGACAATATCTCGGACACGGCATTATTGGATCCGTTAAAACAACTTTTGGCGAAAGATAAAGATAAAACCAAATTAATCGTTTTACATTTAATTGGCTCGCATCCGACCTTTTGCGCCCATTTAAATGGCGAAGAACCAAAATTTCATTTAATTAGCCGAGAAATGTCTTGTTATTTAGATACTTTAAAACAAACGGACAGTTTATTGTCTGAGGTAAATCAAATTCTAAAAGACCAAGGCCAAAGCTATTCCGTCATTTATTTCTCGGATCACGGGCTGGCGCATTTAGGCGCAGGAAAAAACCTGTCTATGCTAAATAATAAGGAATACAAACAAAGTTATGCGGTGCCTTTTATTCGTTTTTCTAGTGACGACACCAAAAGAACCCTCGTTAAAAACCCGCAAAGCGCCTTTAATTTTATTCACGGCTTTGCCCAATGGTTAGGTATTAAAGAAAGTCATTTAAGCCAAGAAGATTTTTTCAACCCAAAACCGCAGCCAATCAAAGTCTTTAACTGGCGAGCCTTGGTGGACTATCAGTCGTTAAAAGAGGATCCGGCAAAACAAGAACCGTAATAACAGGTTCCAACGCCTAAAAGTGCGGTCATTTTTTCAAACAAATGACCGCATTTTTATTTTTGCCGGAATAGTCATTCAGCAAACCCAATTTTTCAGGTAAAATAGCCGCCGTTTTTTATGAAAGAATTTTGTTCTTGCGGTGCTGTTGGCTCGTCCAATATCAAAAAACTCCGTTTTTTCTGACCGCACTTTTCACCCTATCCTGACTAAATTGAGGAACATATGAGTGTAATTCCTATGGTCGTTGACCAAACTTCCCGCGGCGAACGCGCCTATGACATTTATTCCCGCTTACTGAAAGATCGCGTGATTTTCCTAAGCGGTGAAGTGGAAGACAACATGGCCAATCTGATTGTGGCACAATTGCTTTTCCTAGAATCAGAAGACCCCGATAAAGACATCAATTTATACATCAACTCACCGGGCGGTTCTGTGACTGCCGGTATGGCAATTTACGATACCATGCAATTCATCAAGCCCGATGTGCGCACCTTGTGCGTTGGACAAGCCTGTTCCATGGGCGCCTTTTTATTAGCCGGCGGCGCACCGGGTAAACGCGGCGCATTACCTCACGCTCGTGTGATGATCCACCAACCGTTAGGCGGTTTCCGCGGACAAGCATCGGATATTCAAATTCATGCGCAAGAGATTTTAAAAATTAAAGGCACGTTAAACGAACGCCTGGCATTCCACACCGGACAACCCATTGAAACCATCGAGAAAGACACTGATCGCGACAACTTTATGTCTGCAGAAGAAGCCAAAAACTACGGCTTAATCGATGAAGTGTTTACCAAACGTTAAGAGATAAACATGGCAAAAGATAAAGAATTACATTGTTCTTTCTGCGGCAAAGAACAAGACGAAGTCAATAAACTTATCGCCGGCACCTCCGGTTACATTTGTAATGAATGTATCGAATTGTGTCACGATATGTTGCTCAACGAAGCGCATGGCGAAAAAGCCGAAAGCGAAGACGCAGAAGCGACAAAAGAACAGGAATTACCCACACCGCATAAAATCCGCGCCCATTTAGACGATTATGTTATCGGCCAAGATTACGCGAAAAAAGTGTTAGCGGTGGCGGTCTATAACCACTACAAACGCCTACGCACCAAACATCAAACCAATGATGTGGAATTAGGTAAAAGTAATATTTTACTTATCGGCCCGACCGGTAGCGGTAAAACCCTGTTGGCAGAGACCATGGCGCGTATGTTAAACGTGCCTTTCGCCATGGCGGATGCCACCACTTTGACAGAAGCTGGTTATGTGGGCGAAGACGTGGAAAACGTGTTACAAAAATTACTGCAAAATTGTGATTACGACATCGAACGTGCGGAACAAGGCATTATTTATATCGATGAAATCGACAAAATCACCCGAAAATCAGAAAATCCGTCCATTACCCGCGATGTTTCCGGCGAGGGCGTACAACAAGCCTTGTTAAAACTGATTGAAGGCACCGTTGCGTCTATTCCACCGCAAGGCGGACGCAAACACCCACAACAGGAAATGTTGCGCATTGATACGTCGAAAATTCTGTTTATTTGCGGTGGTGCTTTTGCCGGCTTGGATAAAGTCATTGAAAAACGCACCAGTGTCGCCACTGCCATTGGTTTCGGCGCCGAAATCAAAAGCGAAAAAGACAAAGCCACGCTGACCGACTTGTTCAAACAGGTAGAGCCGGACGATTTAATGAAATACGGTTTAATCCCGGAATTTATTGGACGTTTACCGGTGGTTGCACCGTTAAGCGAATTAGATGAAGAAGCCCTCGTGCGCATTCTTACCGAGCCGAAAAATGCCTTGTGTAAACAATATCAAGCGTTGTTTGGGTTGGAAGACGTGAAACTGGAATTCACTAAAGAAGCCTTAATCGCCATGGCGAAAAAAGCCCTTGCCCGTAAAACCGGTGCCCGTGGCTTACGCTCTATCATCGAAGGCGTCTTGCTCGACACCATGTACGACTTGCCTTCTTTAGAAGGGTTGGAAAAAGTGGTGGTCAACGAGCAAACCATTAATGACGGCAAGGCGCCTGAACTTATCTATGCCTAATTTCCTCTCTCAAAAAATCACGGACACTTTTGTTTCAGCATCAGTGTCCGTTTTATCTGACGGATTCGTGCATACTGTGACGCTTTTTTCTCATAGAGAACGGTTATCAAGCCAAACATTTTGTTCTAAGAACAGCCTGTGGTTTAAGTTGAATTTTGCCGGATTATCGTGTTAAATCGCCATAAGTTTTATGGTTATTAAGATATTAGGTCAAGTATGTGTCAACTATTAGGAATGAATTGCAACACACCGACAGATATTGTGTTTTCCTTTGAAGGTTTCCGCCATCGCGCCGGTTTAACCGACAGCCACTCGGACGGTTTCGGGATTGCTTTTTTTGAAGGCAAAGGCGTGCGCGTTTTTCGTGATAATAAACCGGGACACAGCTCCCCCATTGCCGACTGTGTGAAACAATATAACATCAAGTCACTTAACGTGATTGCCCACATTCGAAAAGCGACGCAAGGCGATGTCAACATCGAAAATACCCACCCTTTTATGCGTGAAATTTGGGGCGAAAATTGGGTATTCGCACACAATGGCAATTTGGTGAATTTGCCTGTGACCGAAACGATTTTTTATCAACCGATTGGCACCACCGATTCTGAAACAGCGTTCTGTTATATGTTAGAGCAACTCAAAACACGCTTTAAACACAAACCTAGTGAAGAAGAAATTTTTGAGGCGATTCAACAGATCAGCAATGATCTTGCACGTTACGGCACATTAAACTTTATGTTATCGAATGGCGAATGGATGATCGTGCGTTGCTCAACAAACTTACATTACATCACCCGTCAAGCGCCTTTCGGTAAAGCGCAACGGGTGGATGATGGCGGTGTCATCGACTTCAACGACTACACCAAAGAGGGAGACAAGGTTACCATCATTACAACCGTTCCACTGACAAAAGATGAAGTTTGGACAAAAATGGACAACGGCGGATTTGTGTTTTTCAAAAATGGCGATAAAGTATGGGAAGTTCTCGGCACGCCAAACACCGCCCCAATTGATGACGGCACCTTAGGCAAAGCCGGTATAGGTTAATCCCTTGCCATCCCCAAAGTGCGGTCAATATTCACCGCACTTTATTCTGCCATACGTTCTTTATAATGCCGTCGGCACACCGATAAATAGCTGTCGTTACCGCCGATTTGAATTTGGTCTCCTTGTTTGACAACGTCGCCCTGTTCATTGAGACGCAAGACAAAATTGGCTTTACGTCCGCAATAGCAAATAGTCTTAAGTTCTTCCAACTGATCCGCCCATGCCAGCAAATAGCGGCTGCCTTCAAAAAGCTCCGCTTGGAAGTCCGTGCGCAAGCCATAACACAACACCGGAATATTCAGTTTATCCACCACATCGCTCAGTTGATACACTTGCGCTTTCGTTAAAAACTGCGCTTCATCCACTAAAATGCAATGCAATGGCGCTTTTGCTAAATATTGCTGAATTTCTGTGAATAAATCCGTATCTCGTGCGAACGTGTTCGCCTGTTCACTGATCCCGATGCGGGAAGTCACGCGACCTATGCCGAAACGATCATCAATCGCCGCCGTATAAACCAGCGTGTTCATGTTGCGTTCACGGTAGTTATAGGAAGATTGCAGCAAAGTTGTCGATTTTCCTGCATTCATAGTGGAATAATAAAAATACAGCTTAGCCATGATTATTTAAGCACCCATTTCCAAAAATAATAGCAAATAAAACCGGTGAACGGCGGTAACGAGGCAAGCATGAAAACGCCGATCGTGGTTCGTCCGCCAGCCATCTGCCCAACCTCTGTTAAAAAATCAATAAGCTCATTTGTCGGTGTGGTGAATACGAAAAAGCCGATAATCGCTAACATAACAAAACAACCGATGCCGGCGGCACGCATTGCTCTAAATTTAATCTCGTCCATAGTCTTCCCTTATAGATAAAAGAAATAAACAATCATTTTTTAATACTTCACGCAAATTTTCTGAGGCTATTTTGCCAAATTGTCTCGGCAATCATCTCCGGCGTTTCACGTCTTAATTCACACAACACCTTAAAAACCTGTTGCACTCTTTCCGGGCGATTCGGTTGACCTTGAAAACCAAATACCGGCATGTCGGGCGAATCTGTTTCTAACAACAAGGCATCAAGCGGCAATTTCGCAATGGTTTGACGGGTTTTATTGGCACGTTCATAGGTAATCGTGCCGCCGACACCAATAGAATAGCCCAAATCCACAAAACGTTTTGCCTGATCGTAACTGCCTGCAAAACCATGTACGACGCCACGTTTCGGCACATCAATGCGTTTGAGAAAAGAGAACAGCTGATCGTGCGACTTGCGGGAATGCATGTTCACCGGCAAATGATATTTTTTCGCCAAATGCAGTTGCGCTTCAAAAAAATCGCATTGCTTGCGCCATAGTTCATCAGTTAATAATTCCGGCACGGCACGTTCCAAACCGATTTCCGCCACGGCAGTGCAATTTGGCGAACGCGTTGCTAACGCCTGTTCCAATAAATCCAAATCCTGCGCTTGGTGTTCTTTGATATACAGCGGATGTAGCCCCAAGCCGTAATACAACTGTTGCGGATAAAGTGCGGTCATTTTTTCAATTATTTTGAAATCCCGCTGTAACACGGCGACAATCAAGATCTTTTGCACGCCAGCTGCACGCGCATTTTGCATGAGCTGCGCTAACGGCTCACCGGTGGCTTGCTGCAAATAATCGAGGTGGGTATGGGTGTCGAAAAATGAATACATATCAATCTAAAAAAATCAGGCAACTCAATGAGTTGCCCATAGTTTTATTCGTCAACGGTAACAGAGGTAATCACCACATCTTCGTTCGGGACGTCTTGGTGGAAACCTTTGTTGCCGGTTTTCACACCTTTGATTTTGTCCACAACATCCATACCTTCAACGATTTCACCGAATACCGCGTAGCCCCACTCTTGTACCACTTCTTTGCCAAACATTTCTTTTGAACGGTAATCCAAGAAGGTGTTATCCGCCACGTTAATGAAGAATTGTGCCGTCGCAGAATGCGGATCAGAAGTACGCGCCATGGCGATGGTGCCGCGCTTGTTGCTTAAACGATTGTTGGCTTCGTTTTTAATCGGCGCGTTAGTCGCTTTCTCGCGCATACCGCTTTCCATGCCGCCGCCTTGAATCATAAAACCGTCAATCACACGGTGGAAAATTGTGTTATCATAAAACCCATTTTTACAATAAGTTAAGAAGTTTTCTGCCGTTACCGGTGCTTTCTCATGATTTAAGGCAATTTTAATGTCGCCGAAATTAGTGTGTAGTGTAATCATTGTGCTTTTCCTATACGAATTAAAGAGCGTCATTATTCCATAATCCGCCCCAAATCGCCATAAAGTGCGGTGCGTTTTCAAAAAGATTTGGATCCCAATATGTTAAAACTTTTCAATACCCTCACTCGCGAAAAAGAAATTTTTAAACCGATTCACGCCGGCAAAATCGGCATGTATGTTTGCGGCGTGACCGTTTACGATCTCTGTCATATCGGGCATGGACGTACCTTTGTGTGTTTTGATGTTGTCGCACGTTACTTACGCTATTTAGGCTATGATTTAACCTATGTACGCAACATCACTGATGTGGATGACAAAATCATTAAGCGGGCGTTGGAAAACAAAGAAACCTGCGATCAACTAGTCGATCGCATGGTTGTGGAAATGTATAAAGATTTTGATGCCCTGAACATTTTGCGTCCGGACTTTGAACCTCGCGCAACCCATCATATTCCTGAAATTATTGCCCTTGTTGAAAAACTGATTCAGCGCGGACATGCTTATGTGGCAGACAATGGCGATGTGATGTTTGATGTGGAAAGCTTCAAAGAATACGGCAAATTATCCCGCCAAGATTTAGAACAATTACAAGCGGGCGTGCGTATTGAAATCAATGAAATCAAGAAAAATCCAATGGATTTCGTGTTGTGGAAAATGTCCAAACCAAACGAACCAAGCTGGGATTCGCCTTGGGGCAAAGGCCGCCCGGGCTGGCACATTGAATGTTCCGCCATGAACAGCAAACAACTTGGCGAACATTTTGACATTCACGGTGGCGGCTCCGACCTGATGTTCCCACACCACGAAAACGAAATCGCCCAATCCTGCTGTGCTCACGGTAACCAGTATGTGAACTATTGGTTACATTCCGGCATGATCATGGTAGATAAAGAGAAAATGTCGAAATCCCTCGGCAACTTCTTCACGATTCGCGATGTATTAAATCACTACGATGCGGAAAGCGTGCGCTACTTCCTGCTCACCGCCCATTACCGCAGCCAATTAAATTACAGCGAAGAAAATCTCAATCTGGCTCATGGCGCATTGGAACGCCTCTACACCGCATTGCGCGGCACCGATAAAAGTGTGGAGGCTTTTGGCGGTGAAAATTTTGTGGACGCCTTCCGTGAGGCAATGGACGATGATTTCAATACGCCAAATGCCCTTTCCGTACTATTTGAAATGGCGCGCGAATTGAACAAACTGAAAACCGAAGACATGGCCAAAGCCAACGGGCTTGCTGCGCGTTTACGCGAACTTGCCGGCATTCTCGGTTTGCTCCAACTCGATCCGGAACAATTCCTACAAGCCGGTTCCGATGATGACGAAATCGCCAAAATTGAAGGGTTTATCAAACAACGCAACGAAGCCCGCGCCGCCAAAGACTGGCCGGCTGCTGATGCGGCACGCAACGCCTTAACTCAAATGGGCATTGTATTAGAAGACGGCCCGAACGGCACCACTTGGCGGAAACAATAAGCCGATAAGTTAAAAAAGGAAAGTGAATCGCTCACTTTCCTTTTTTGTTTATTCCTATTTCAAACGTACTCCGCTCTCACAACTTGAAGATTCAACTCATCTGTTGGCAATGAGATGTAACATTCTGCTTTGAGGATGAACAAACTAACAATGGCTGATGGAACGACGCTATGAACGTCGCTATGAACGTCGCTATGAACGTCGCTATGAACGTCGCTATCAAGTTAAACATGTGTGATGACTGCGAATTAAAAGCAAGCCAAAAACACACCGCACTTCAAAACATGATGCACCATAGACAACATCGCCCCCTAAAGTAGAGTAGGTTTTCCTATGTAATATATTTAAGATATAAATTAATAACAATTATCATTTGCATCAATTAACTAAATGCGCTAAATTGCCGGGCTGTAAATTTCATCTTTCATTAACCTTTATAGGAGCATTTATGCGTAAACATTTTTCATTGCTTCCCCTTGCAATGTTAGTTACCACCGCGGTTTATGCAGACAACTTAGACGTGATTAACGTGGTATCTGAAAATACCGGTGCCAAAAGTAAAACCAATGTGATTACAACTGAATCCATTAATCGCAGCACGGAAACCGAATTAAAAGGTTTATTGAAAGACGAACCGGCGATTAACTTCGGTGGCGGTCGCGGCACATCACAGTGGTTTACCATTCGTGGGATGGGGCAAGATCAAGTGGATGTGAAAGTAGATGATGCTTATACCGACGCCCAACTTTTCCACCACCAAGGCCGTTTCATGTTTGACCCGGCACTATTGAAGAAAGTGAGCGTACAAAAAGGCACAGGATCCGCCAGTGCCGGCATCGGTGCAACCAGCGGTGCTATCGTGGCAGAAACCGTGAGCGCAAAAGATCTTCTGAAAGAAGGTCAAGACATTGGTTTTAAGGTAAATGCAGGTGTGAGCTCAAACAAAGGTTGGAGCAAAGGTGCAACCGTTTATTCACGCGCTGGTATGATGGATGCGTTAATTTCCGGTAACTGGGTCAAAGAAAGCGAGTATAAAGCAGGCAACGGCTACAAAATCAAAAATAGTGCATTAGGTCAACGAGGCTTATTAGCAAAAGTTGGCGCAGATTTAAATGAAGATCACCGAATTGAATTAAGTCATCGTCAAGAACGCCATTATGGCGTTCGTGCACTTCGTGAAGAATTTGACTTTTCACAGGATTGGCTAACGGCAAATGGGCGAAATGGCACTCCACCGGCACTCACAAAAGAACAGCGTGCAAACGGCTATACGTTAAACCAAGAAGGGAATATTTGGTATGTTTTAGATCGCAATGGCAACAAAATGCCGAATACGGCAAATAACGCCCCTCGCTATCGCATCACCACCAATGACACCAGCAAAATTGAATGGACAGGGCAAAACATGGGATTTATCAGCAATGCCAAGGCCAATGTGTGGCGCAGTGTGATTAGCCGTGAAGAGCCGAGCGAACGTTCCAGAATCCGATTAATTGCCAATGGTGCCAACGTAAACTTGGACTCACCTATCGGTGAATCTCACTTAATCAAATACGGTGTCAATTACCGCGACCAAGAAGGTAAACCAAATTCTCTTACCGTACAAAACGGCGTCCAAATGAAGACTCAAAAGAAACGTGAGGTCGGTGTTTACACGGAGGGCATTTGGGGCTTAGGCGCGTTCACCTTAACCACCGGTTTGCGTTACGACCACTTCAATTTCCGTGCCATGGACGGTTCAAAATCGAAGAAAGGCAGTGTGAATCCAAGCGTTGGTTTGATTTATGAAGTCACCAATGATCTTAGTTTAAATACCAGCTTAAACTATGCTACCCGTAGCCCGCGTTTCCACGAAATCATGCTTTCTTCAGGCGCTAGCCGAGGAGGCACAGCCGTGTATTCCATCGCCAATAACATTAAACCGGAAAAATCTCGCAATGCAGAAGTGGGCTTCAACTATAAATTTGCCGATAGCCTTTCCTTAAACGGTAGCTATTTCTGGCAAACCGTTCAGGACACGCACGCCTTTACGCAAATCAGACAGGGTTATTATGAAATCCAAAATGCCGGAAAATTAAGAAATCACGGCTATGAATTAGGCGCAGCCTATAAATATGAAGGCTTAACCTTGCGTACCGGCGTGGCTTACAGCAAGCCGGAATTGGACGGCAGAACCGTGGATAGCACCGTCACCGCCATTCCGATCGGTCGTACTTGGACCACCGGCGCCTCTTACCGTTTCGAACAACCTGACGTAGAAATCGGTTGGAAAGGCCGTTTTGTACAACATACCAGCTACGATTCCACCACCAACAACCGTGGCGGCGGTGCAACCACCACCAAACGTCCGGGCTATGGCGTAAACGATTTCTACGTGACTTGGAAACCGACTAAAAACGTAAACCTTAACTTAGCGTTAAACAATGCGTTCAACAAATACTACCGCAGCCACAGCCAACGCGCGGGCGTATCCACCTTGCCTGAGCCGGGTCGCGATGTTCGTTTAAGTGTAAACTACACGTTCTAAACCTGAAAAGTGCGGTGAGATTTTACCGTGTTTTTTCACTTCATAATGAAGGATTAAGTTCAGTTGGACTTAATCCTTTTCATTATAGCCAACCAAGGTCTGGCGATAAAAACCATACTCGAAGCGTAATTCATGATTTCGTGCGTAGCGTGCCACGAATGATTTTCCTCACGAGCGTTTTTATTCGTGCAACAAGTTGCACGCTACGATTCTAAAAAGTGCGGTGAGATTTTACCGTGTTTTTTCAATTAAATAGGTTTCGTATGCGTTTATTACATATCGGCGAAAATCCTAAAACACACTGAGGCAAATTCCCGTATGTTTTCTTCGAAACGTAAAAAACATCAAAAATATCGACCGCACTTCACATTTTTTTGAAAAAACACTTGCGATAAAAAATATTTTCCAGTAGTTTAAAAAGCAATTCACATAGGAGATTCCAAAATGCGCTTTATTCGTCGTCACCATCATCACCACGTAACTGAATGATCTTTCAGGTATTTGGTGTGCTTGGAAGATAACTTCCGAGCAGGCACGAATAAAACGCTATCCTTTAAAACCCCTCGGAAGTTGACTTTCGAGGGGTTTGTTTTTTTACCGTAAAAATCAATTCCTCAGAAATTAGCCGGTGATTTTATTAGACAAATTTTATTTCTCTAGTAAATTATCAATAACTTAATCATAAGGACAAAAAAATGCTAACCAATCCAGTTGTTATTTCCATCGCAGTCCTGCTGATTCTCAGCTTGCTACGAATTAACGTGGTCGTTGCCTTGGTTATTTCTGCCCTCACCGCAGGTTTAATCGGCGATTTAGGCCTAACAAAAACCATTGAAACCTTTACCGGCGGCCTTGGTGGCGGTGCTGAAGTGGCAATGAACTATGCCATGCTCGGTGCCTTTGCTATTGCCATCTCCAAATCCGGCATCACTGATTTACTCGCCTATAAAGTGATTACCCGCATGAACAAAACCCCATCTGCCAACGGAATTGCCATGTTCAAATATGCCTTATTGGGGATTTTGGTCTTGTTCTCGATTTCCTCACAAAACCTGTTACCAGTGCACATTGCGTTTATTCCAATTGTTGTTCCGCCGCTACTTGCCGTGTTCAACAAGCTGAAAATTGACCGCCGTGCTGTGGCTTGTGTCCTCACTTTCGGTTTAACCGCCACCTATATGTTATTGCCGGTGGGCTTTGGTAAAATCTTCATCGAAAGTGTTTTGGTGAAAAATATTAATAATGTCGGTGCCTCATTAGGGTTACAAACAACGGTAGGTGAAGTCTCTCTCGCTATGATGATTCCGGTAACCGGGATGATTTTAGGTTTATTGACTGCCGTATTTATCACTTATCGCAAACCACGTGAATACAGTGTCACCACAGCAGAACCAACGACACAAGACATTGAGCAACACATTGCTAACATTACACCAAAACAAATTACCGCAAGCCTTGTTGCGATTGTGGCTACCTTCACCACACAATTAGTCACAAGCTCTACTATCATCGGTGGTTTGGTCGGTTTAGTCATTTTTGCCGTGTTCGGTATCTTTAAGCTCAAAGAAAGTAACGATATTTTCCAACAAGGCTTACGCTTAATGGCCATGATCGGTTTCGTGATGATCGCTGCCTCCGGTTTCGCCAATGTGATTAACACAACTACCGGTGTAACTGACTTAGTGCAAACCTTAGGGCAAGGCTTACAAAGTAAAGGACTGGCCGCATTCTTAATGTTATTCGTTGGTTTACTTATCACCATGGGAATCGGTTCTTCCTTCTCTACCGTGCCAATCATCACCTCGATTTATGTACCGCTTTGTTTGTCTTTCGGTTTCTCCCCACTTGCCACAGTGTCTATCGTGGGCGTTGCAGCAGCATTAGGTGATGCGGGCTCACCGGCTTCCGACTCAACCTTAGGGCCGACATCCGGTTTGAATATGGACGGTAAACACGATCACATTTGGGATTCTGTTGTACCGACCTTCATTCACTATAACATTCCGTTGTTAGCCTTCGGCTGGCTTGCAGCAATGACTCTCTAACCCTAAAAGTGCGGTCGGAAAAACAGCTAAATTTTCCACCGCACTTTTGCTTTTTTATGTCTATGAACAACATTTCCACGCAACGCTTAAAACAAAGCCTTCAGCATTTCTTTGCACGTTATGCCTCGCAAAAAGAAGAGATTGTTTATGCCAAATTTTCACCCAATCTGTTTACGGAAAATTGGCAAAAAACGGCATTTTATTTTGAGCAAATAGAGCTCACTCTCGTGCAGCTTGAACAGATTGAAAGCGATAACATTGAAGCCTGGCAGTTTTACACGCAAAAACTATCCGCACAATGCACCGCACTTTCGGATGCTTTAACGCGTCAACAGCAAAATGCGCAGATCTTTCCGGTTAAAGATAAAGAAGAAAATAAACCGCAAAATAAACGTCAACATCCCGTACACAGCCTGCCACCGCGCGAACGCTTGGCAAAATATTATGAATATTTAGCGTCTTTTAATGAAAAAATTCAGCATGAGCAAGACAGTTTAAGCGAAGCGCAGAGAGAGGGACTTCTATTTAACCGATTAAAACTGGAACAACTAGAACAACGTCGCGCCCGTTGCTTGGAAGCCATCGAAATGTTAGAGGAATATTTAATTTTCCTCGAAAAGCAAAAATAGTCGTAATAAAAAACCTCGCAAACATCGCGAGGTTTTTTCATTCCGCTCAAATAAATTAGCCGGTGTAACGGCCTACACCCAGTTCATCTTCTTTACGGGTGCGGTTAATTACCATTTGTGGCGATTGCAACACACGCAAGCCCATTTGATCTTCAGTGCGTACCACTTCACCACGCAGGGAGTTCGTGAATACGTCGGTGATTTTAATATCGACAAATTTCCCGATCATTTCCGGCGAACCCTGGAAATTCACAATACGGTTGGTTTCCGTACGGCCGGTTAATTCCATAATATCTTTCTTCGATGGGCCTTCTACCAACACGCGCTGCTCCGTGCCTAACATCGCGCGACTGAATTGAGCCGCTTGATTGTTGATGCGTTGTTGCAACAAATACAAACGTTGTTTTTTCTCGTCTTCAGTCACATCATCTGGGTAATCTGCCGCCGGTGTACCAGGACGGGCAGAATAAATAAAGCTGAAACTCATATCAAAATTCACTTGAGCAATCAAATTCATGGTCTGCTCGAAATCTTCATTGGTTTCGCCCGGGAACCCCACGATGAAATCAGAGCTGATTTGAATATTCGGACGTACCGCTTTTAGTTTGCGAATAATGGATTTGTATTCAAGCGCTGTATGTCCGCGTTTCATCATGGTTAAAACGCGGTCTGAACCGGATTGCACCGGCAAATGAAGGAAACTCACGAGCTCCGGTGTATCACGATACACGTCGATAATATCGTCGGTGAATTCGATTGGATGGCTCGTGGTAAAACGTAAACGGTCAATACCGTCAATGGCAGCGACTAAACGCAATAATTCCGCAAAGGTACAAATTTCACCGTCAAACGTCGGACCACGATAAGCATTCACGTTTTGACCAAGCAAATTCACTTCACGCACGCCCTGGGCGGCTAACTGTGCAATTTCAAATAAAATATCATCTACCGGACGGCTTACTTCCTCACCACGGGTATAAGGCACCACACAATAAGTACAATATTTATTACAGCCTTCCATAATAGAAACGAAGGCAGTTGGTCCCTCTGCACGAGGCTCCGGCAAACAGTCAAATTTTTCAATTTCCGGGAAACTAATATCCACGACAGAACTTTTCCCACCGCGAATTTGATTAATCATTTCAGGCAAGCGATGCAATGTTTGCGGCCCGAAAACAATGTCCACATAAGGCGCTCGGGTGCGAATGTGTTCGCCTTCCTGCGATGCCACACAACCACCGACACCAATCAATAAATTCGGGTTATTTTTCTTTAATTCTTTCCAACGACCTAATTGATGGAAGACTTTTTCCTGTGCTTTTTCACGAATGGAACAGGTATTTAATAATAAAACATCCGCTTCTTCCGGCACCTCGGTAAGTTCCAAACCGTGTGTGCTGTGTAATAAATCCGCCATCTTAGATGAATCGTACTCGTTCATCTGACAGCCCCAAGTTTTAATATGTAGTTTTTGCGTCATACTGGCTAAAATTTACTCTAATAGTTCATAAAAATTGACTGGCTATTCTACCGAGTTGCGCTTTTTCCCGCTAGTAAAAATGTAGTTTTCCCGAAGATTTTTACCTGTTGGAGGTAGAAAAAAATAACGGTTGTAGAGAAAAAAGGAAAGGCAGATAAACACCCTAGAAAAGCAAGCTTTGCCTGAAATTTATCTGCCATTCATCAATACATGGAATGACTTACTGATTCGGAGAGTAATAAAGTTTACCGATTTCAATTTTTTGGCGACCGGTTTGTTCGCGCCATTTATTGCTGTCACGCAACGAATAAACACAACCGCAATATTCTTGCTGATAAAAACGCTCACGTTTACTGATTTCAATCATCCGTTGTGAGCCGCCTTCTTTGCGCCAGTTATAATCCCAATAAATCACATCATCATATTTTTCTGCCGCACGATGACCGCAACCGTTAATTTGCTCCATGTCTTTCCAGCGGGAAATGCCAAGGCAACTGGTGAACACCGGGAAACCGTGCTCATGGGCATATTCAGCGGCTTTTTCAAAACGCATATCAAAACACATGGTGCAACGAATACCGCGCTCCGGCTCCCATTCCATGCCTTTGGCACGGTCAAACCATTCTTGACGATCATAGTCGGCATCAATAAACGGGATACCAAATTTTTGCGCAAAACGAATATTTTCTTCTTTGCGAATTAAATATTCTTTTAACGGGTGAATATTCGGGTTGTAGAAATAAATCGTAAATTCAATACCGGACGCCAAAATGGCTTCCATCACCTCGCCCGAGCAAGGCGCGCAACAGGAATGCAAAAGCAGTTTATTGTGTCCTTCAGGCAATTCCAATTTTTCACGAATAAAAGGTGCATTTGGATCTTTGCGCGGTTTTTGTTTGCGTGTTTTATGTTGAAAACCGACCGCACTTTTAAGGGATTGAGTTTGTTCTACCATTTGTTTTAAATAATAAATTAGATTTTATAGAAATTATCCAATTGATAGGTTGTAATTGGTGTTATATATAACTGATATTTTTCAACCAACTCAATAATTTTATTACCATCAATTAAAGTAATTGTTTTTGTTCCTTCATTTTTTGCGTTGGTATATGCATCTTTGGCAAAACGAGTAGTCGCAATAAAAATACCATATTCCGCTCTGAATTTATCCATTGCTCCACGAAATTTATCAATTTCAGGCGAACCAATCACTTGATTTTCATTCCAGCGTTTTGCTTGAATTGCTACACGAGTGGTCCTGAAATCATCAGAAATTGTGTAACCAAATCCATCGATCCCACCGTCTCTTGTTGCCGAAACACCAAGGTTACTATCAATTTCAACTCCCATCCTTCTGACTAGGGCACGACAAAACGCTTCAAATTTCTTTGGTTCCATTTTCAGCAATGCCTGTTTTAATTCTTCTTTCCAAGTTTCACTAGGATCTGTTTCTTCTACAGTTTCTAATTCTTCGAATAGGATTTCAGGGGCGTTAATTTTAGTTTTTTTACTTTTCTTACTTCGATTTTTCCATTCAGCATTTGAATAAGCATAAATATCTTTATCAATATTCAGCCTTGCGAGATCTTGCATAATCCCTTTTGTTGTCAGTTGAACATCTCCTCTTTTTGGGCAAGTGAGAAAACCAGCCATTTCAAGATTTGTGATACTAAAATTAAAAACAAAATCAAATGGGCGATACGAACTTCCGTTTTTAGCGGGGCGTGTTTTATCAATAGCCTCTTCTGAAATCACAGAAGAATTTCGAAGTTCATTTTTTATCTCATTTCTTGTTGCTTGCCCTCCTAATTCTTGCAAAGTTTTTAGTAGAATAGGCATTAGTATACGTTCTTGTTGGCTTCGGCTCATATCTTCAAATAACATACCTTTTAATCCTTAATAAGATCGAGCTACCGACAAATACGCCAAGGAAATCAACGCTTGTTTATATTCGCTTTCCGGCAAAACTTGAATCGCATCAACAGCTTTTTGCGCTTCTTGTTTAGCACGATCCATTGCGTAATCAAGAGATTTGTGTTCTGCCATAATGGCTAACACCTCATCAATGGCCTCGCGTTTTCCGCCCTGCTCAATGGCATCACGAATTAATGCGGTTTGTTGCGCATTGCCGTGGTGCATCGCGTGTAATAAAGGAAGGGTTGGTTTGCCTTCGGCTAAATCATCCCCCACATTTTTTCCTAAGGCTTTGGCATTCGCGCTGTAATCTAGCACATCATCCACTAACTGGAATGCCGTGCCGAGATAACGACCGTAATTCTGTAATGCTTTTTCCTGCTCGTCATCCGCATCGGCAATAATTGCGGCAGCTTGCGCCGCCACCTCAAATAAACGGGCGGTTTTGCTGTAAATCACCCGCATATAATTTTCTTCACTGGTTTGCGGATCGTTCACATTCATTAATTGTTGCACTTCGCCTTCTGCCAACACATTAGTGGCGTCCGCCATAATGCGCAAAATTTTTAACGATTCCAGCTGAGCAACTAATTGGAACGCACGGGTATAAATGAAGTCGCCTACCAACACGCTTGCGGCATTACCAAACTCCGCATTTGCCGTGGCACGTCCGCGACGCATATCCGATTCATCGACGACATCATCATGCAACAAAGACGCCGTGTGAATAAATTCCACAAAGGTGGCACAGGTAATGGCTTTTTGCCCTTCAAAACCTAAGGCTCTTGCTGCCAACACGGCAATTAACGGACGAATACGCTTACCACCGCCTTGTACGATATAGAATCCCAATTGATTAATCAGCACCACATCTGAGTTCAGCTGGGCTAAAATCGATTCGTTCACTTTTTGCATATCCGCTTGGCTTAACGCCTGGATCGCATTCATATCCATTAAGTTTGTTGTCTTCATTTTGGTTAATTTGAGCTAAATAGGGCCGGTTACGTTAAAACTGAGGCATAAAGTGCGGTCGATTTTACCTGATTTTTTAGGCTTTCTGAAATCGTTCCGGGGAATTTGTGGGATTTTTTATTTTCTTTTAAAGAAGTCCTTGCCATAAGGCAAATTTTTACGTAGAATTTGCGCCCTATTTATATGAATTTTATGTGCGAAATGAAATAACATTAGAGCACAATTTATAGCGGAGTATTTATGTACGCAGTTTTCCAAAGTGGCGGTAAACAACACCGAGTAAGCGAAGGTCAAGTCGTTCGTTTAGAAAAACTTGAACTTGCAACTGGCGCAACAGTTGAATTCGATTCAGTGTTGATGGTCGTTAATGGTGAAGATGTTAAAATCGGTGCCCCAGTCGTTGCTGGTGCAAAAGTAGTGGCTGAAGTAGTTGCGCAAGGTCGTGGCGATAAAGTAAAAATCGTTAAGTTCCGTCGTCGTAAACACAGCCGTAAACAACAAGGTCATCGTCAGTGGTTCACAGAAGTGAAAATCACTGGGATTCAAGCATAATTTCAGAGGAGATCAAGTAGATGGCAACTAAAAAAGCTGGTGGTTCAACTCGTAACGGTCGTGATTCTGAAGCTAAACGTCTTGGTGTTAAACGTTTCGGTGGCGAATCTGTATTAGCAGGTAGCATCATCGTTCGTCAACGTGGTACTAAATTCCATGCAGGCAACAACGTTGGAATGGGACGTGACCACACCTTATTTGCGACAGCCGATGGTAAAGTAAAATTTGAAGTAAAAGGCGAGAAAAGCCGTAAATACGTAAGTATTGTTACTGAATAATTTTACACAGAGAACAAAAAAATACCCTGCTAAAGCAGGGTATTTTTCTAGGTTATTTCAATCATCAAATCCTCATCCAATTTACGCTTCAATCAGTTTTTACGCTGCAAGCAGTTAATTCATCACGCCCTTCAAAGTGCGGTCGAAAATAATTGCATTTTTTCTAATCTAAAATAGCCAATACACTTTCCGGCGGGCGCCCTATTTTGGCTTTATTGCCGTTAATAAGAATGGGACGTTCTAAAAGTGAGGAATGCCGACTAATCGCTTGCAAAAGCGCCTCCTGACTCAAATTCGGGTTATCCAGACCCAGTTCGTCATATAACGAGTCTTTTGTTCGCATCATTTGTCGAACATCGCTAATACCTAATTTATCTGCAAGATGCTGTAATTCAGCCGGGGTATAGGTGTTTTGCAAATAAAGCTCAATTTTAGGATGAATATGGCGCTGTTCTAATAAAGCTAATGTTTCACGACTTTTTGAACAACGAGGATTATGAAAAAGAATAAGTGACATGGAAATTCCTTCTGTATATGTGATTCGCTCAAATTTTAACTTATAATCGTACCCGTTTTACAGAGGTATTTATTATGATTGAAATGCTAAAAACGTGGTACGTTCGTCGTTTCAGCGATCCGCAAGCAATGGGATTATTTGCCATTTTGTTGTTTGGCTTTATCTTAATCTATTTTTTGAGTGATTTGATTGCACCCTTGCTCGTTGCCATTGTGCTTGCTTATCTTTTAGAATGGCCCGTTCGTTGGTTAAATACGCGCTTAAAATGTCCAAGACTACTCGCTAGCACCATTATTTTAGGTGGATTTATCGGCTTGGTTTTCTTAATTGTTGTCGTTTTAATCCCTAATCTATGGGGGCAAATGGCGGGATTATTAGGCGATTTACCACATATGTTCAATAAATTTAATGAATGGCTGCTCTCCTTGCCGGAACATTATCCGGAATTGATTGATTATCAAATGGTTGATTCTATTTTCAGTTCCGTGCGTACTAAAATTCTCGGTTTAGGCGAATCTGCCTTAAAACTCTCTCTTTCCTCGATCATGAACTTAGTGACATTGGGGATTTATTCTTTTCTTGTGCCGTTAATGATTTTTTTCTTGCTGAAAGATAAAGAACAATTAATTGCCGGCGTCAGCCGTTTTCTACCGCGTAACCGAGCATTAGCCTCTGTGGTTTGGTTAGAAATGCAACAACAAATCGCCAATTATATTCGTGGAAAATTAATGGAAATTTTGGTGGTCACCATCATCACCTACGCCACCTTTCTCATTTTCGGCTTAAATTACCCATTATTATTAGCCGTAGCGGTCGGACTTTCCGTATTAGTGCCTTATATCGGTGCGGTGTTAGTGACCATTCCTGTCGTGTTGGTTGCGATTTTTCAGTTCGGTGATACCCATACGTTTTGGTACATCGTGATTACATTTATCATCACACAGCTCTTAGACGGTAACCTACTTGTGCCTTTTCTTTTTTCGGAAGCTGTGAATTTACATCCGCTGATTATCATTATTGCGGTGCTCATTTTTGGCGGCTTGTGGGGATTCTGGGGGGTATTTTTCGCAATTCCGCTCGCCACGCTGGTTAAAGCCGTTGTCAATGCTTGGCCATCCAATGAAACATAAGGAAGGCTCAAAGCCATCGCCTAGAGACGAAATAATGCGATAAAATAGAGCATCATCTACATTAAAGTACGCGTAATAACACCGGTTGGTAAGCCGATTTACGGTTCAGTTTTTGGGCATACCAGCGCACACCAAGGAAGGAAAGTGCGGTTGAAATAAAAATAAAAAATACACTGACAAGCTCGTGACTCAATAACGAATCAAACAACAGCGTGCTGAATAATAAGGTGAACAACGGCACGCAATACATTAGTAACGCCGATTTGATCAAGGAATGTTCAGACAAACCAATCTCTACCCTCTGCCCAACTTTTAGCGGGGTAATGGTTTCAATGATGAAAATATGCTCGCCACGTGCACCGCTACCGGTTAATTCCGATAATGCGGAATTTCCACAAGCGGATTTCGCCGCACAACTGCCACACGCGCTTTGTGATTGGCATTTGACTTTCGCCTTGCCGGATTCGTATTCAATCACGACCGCACTTTCTGTCAACATAATAAGCCTATTTAGTTTTTGTTAAATTGAATGTCTTGCACAATACGTTTTGCCGTAGAAATCGGTAATTGCCCAATAATTGTTACCTCTTTATTGCCCACGGTTTCGTTATAAATCGTGTATGCGCCTTGTCGCCAAGTATTATCCAGCTGTGTATTTTCAGTCATTTTGTCAGATACATATAGCGTAAAAGAAAAAAGTCCATCGCTATAAAGTTGTGATTCAATTTTATCATTGCTATCACGTTCAATACTACGATTTACTGCTTTAAAACCTTGTGGCAACCAACCCGGCGCCCAAGTAAAGTTTGGCGTTTGATTGGCATTTTTATCCATTAGCAATGGAGGGAAAGCCACTTGATTGAAATAATCCACTAAGCCTGAAATTCCATTTCCCACATACACATTAACGACACGGAATTGATCCAATAAATTGCCATCGCGATCCAACATATCGCTGCGCAACAGCAAGTTATTCTCTTCATCAATAAAAGCAACATATTGATAACGAAAATCGTCTTTCGGCAAAATTCGAATGGTTTGTACCACATGATCCGCTACGCGATTACGCCCGATATTCACAAAATCATAGTATTGTTCCAAGGTATCAAAATTCGCACGAATAAGTGGCGGCAAATTATCGGTAATGCCTTCGCTGTTAATACTAAAAGGTTGATAGTTTGGCTGGAAATAGCTAATTAATTTATCGCGTTGAATAATTTCTTGTTGAGCACCATCAAGCGTCACTAATTGTGCAAATGTTTTGCCGTTCACTTTAAAATGACGATAACGCAACGAATCCATATTGGACGGCGTGGTTTGCACAAAAGAAAACTCATAATTGAGCTGATCGGCGGCTTTCTTCATTTCCTGCAACAACTGTTTCGCCGAAAGCGTTTCGGCACCGACAGAAGAAAATGAAGTACTGAGTAAGAAAAAAAGTGCGGTGGTTTTTAGAAATGTTTTTAACATGATCAAATTCCTAATAAACAAATTCACCACCAAAAATGGTGGTGAATTCTTACAAAATGGTCATCCCAAAACGCAGGATTATTTATTGTTGCGGTTTTGCCCCAAATTGATGGAATCAGCATAAACCCGGCGTTGTAGTTCATAACTTTGCAACATCGCACCAATACGCTTATTTTTTTGCTCAAGCTGCTCAGCTGTCATCACATCTTTGCTTGGCGCATTGTAACTCACTTCTTGCACACCATTGTTAAAAGGCAAGGTCTGTAATACTGGCGCATCCACCGCACTTTGAACGGTAGATTTCGCATTAAAAGACTGCACACCTAATACGGCTACCAAACACACGCTTGCTGCAACGGCAACCTGTGTTATCGGCATAAACCACGCTTTTAATTTTTGCATGAACGGCGCATTTTCCACTTCCTGCGGCAACGGTTGAGACGTCATTGCGTTAGACACTTGAATCTCTTCTGTTGCAATTAAGTTTTCCATTTTGGCGGTGAAATCAGCACCTAACACAACATTCGATTCTTTACGCATAATAGAACGGATGGTGTGAAAATCTTCCCAACTTTCCTGCAATTCCGCATCTTGGCATAATTGTTCGGTGAACGTAGGATTCACTTGCTCACCGTCCATATATGCTGAAAGTAATTCTTTTTGCATGTTTGTACTCCAACTAACCGTAGAGGTATTCCTATTTTCAATCAACGTTGTAAAAGCGGTTTGACCTTGCTTTCAATAATTTCACGTGCTCTAAAAATTCGTGATCTGACCGTCCCCACCGGACATTCCATAATTTCCGCAATTTCTTCGTAACTCAATCCTTCAATTTCGCGCAAAGTAATTGCTGTGCGTAAATCTTCTTGTAAGCCTTTAATGGTATCAAACACAATTTTCTTTAATTCGTTAGATAACATTTCGTTTTCAGGTGTTGCCACATCCCGTAAATTCGATCCGACATCGTAAGACTCTGCCTCTTCAGCCAAAATATCTTCATTTGGAGGACGGCGACCCTGTGCCGTTAAATAATTTTTTGCAGTATTTACTGCGATTCTATATAGCCAAGTATAAAAAGCACTATCACCACGAAAAGCACCAATAGAACGGTAGGCTTTTATAAATGATTCTTGTACAACATCGGGAATATCATTCGGTGAAACATACCGCGTTAACAATCCGGCTACTCTATTTTGATAACGCGATACCAACAAATTGAAAGCTTTCTTATCTCCCTGCTGCACCCTTTCTACCAAAGCTTGATCTGTTAGCTGTTCAGCCATATCACCTCAAATATTACGTCTCACAAACTTTAATTTCAAAGCCAGCAAGCTTACAGCAAATTAGACGAAATGAATAAAAAAAAGTTCAGTTCTTTTATAAAAATGAATAAAACAGTGTAAATCAATGTGTTAAGTTGAGCTTTTGTTGAATTTCCTGCACCATGTCAGCCAATTGCGGATCCGCAATTTCACCATGATTAAAGAACCAAGAAAATAACTGCAAATCACTGCAAGCCAACAAGCGAACAAAGATGGCTTTTTTATGCTCGCTTAACTGCTCAAAATGCTGTTTATAAAACGGCATGATGACCTTATCCAATTCCAGCATCCCACGCCGACAATCCCATTCAATGCGTAACGGATCGTAATGTTTCATGTTATTCTCCAACAAAAACTGACCGTCTAAGTAAATTTAGACATTAATCACTGTTGTAGTTTAACTGGAATATGCTCATCGGTGTAGTAATGAAGAGAACAATTCTTAGTTTTCTCGGTGATCGATGGCTGACGATCGATGATGTACTAATCTTGAGAAGTCGATGCAGACTGTAAATACCCTTCCGCAAGTCTGAATAAATAATATGCTGACGGAAATAGCACCGTATCATCAATTTTGAATTTCGGATGGTGTAACGCATAAGGACCACCGGAGCCTATCATGATAAACACGCCAGGAATTTTTTGTTGGTAGAAGGCAAAATCTTCACCAATAGGGCTTGCCTCGACTAATTTGGTTTCAAAACCGACCGCACTTGCGGTATTTAAGGCAAATTCAATCCATTGCGGATCATTCATGACAGAAGGTGGGCCGGCGTGCCAGCTGAGCTCAATGCTCACCTCAAAGGCGGCTGCAATACCTTGTAAGATAGCACGGAGGCGTTGCTCAATCAGCGCTCGACTTTCCGCACTGAATGTCCGCACCGTGCCTTCCAAATAAGCACTATCCGGAATGACATTCCAAGTGGAGCCACTTTTTACATGAGTAATGGATACTACAGCGTTTTCTTGTGACGGCACATTACGGCTGATGATAGACTGCACGCTACTAATCACTTGGCTTAATACCACAATCGGATCTTTGCCATCGTGTGGACGTGCCGCATGCGCGCCTTTGGCGGTAATATGAATTTCAAAACGATCCACACCTGCGGTGAGCGCATACGGTTTCGTGCCAAGCACCCCCACAGGCAGTGTCGGATCATTGTGAATGCCGAAAATAAAATCCACATCCTCTAACACACCGGTATGAATCACATCCAATGCGCCCAAGCCTGTTTCTTCCGCTGCTTGGAATAATACACGCACCGTGCCTTTTAATGCCTGTTGATGTTGCTTGAGCAAAATCGCCGCACCAAGCGCCGCCGACATGTGAAAATCATGACCGCAAGCGTGCATCACCCCTTTTTTCAGTGAACTAAATGGCACACCGGATTCTTCTTCAATAGGCAAAGCATCAATATCGGAACGTAATACCAAGGTTTTACCTGGTTGCGCCCCTTTAATTTCCGCCACCAAGCCGGTTTTAAGTGGCAAGTCTAAAACAGTAATCTGGTGTTGTTCCAAGATTTCACGAATTTTTGCCGTTGTCTCAAATTCTTCATTAGAAAGCTCGGGATGCTGATGGCGTTCTTGCCGGAATTGTTGCAAAAAATCCGATAACGATTGGTATTGTGCTGTTAATTGCTGAAATATTGTCATGATAACCTCAAGATAGATTGAATGAATTCACTCATGGAAATCCCCTGTTTCAGACGTTGAATTTGTTCCAATAACGCCTGACTTTCCGTGTCATGCTGGATTGCCTCAAATAACTTGTTCTGTAATGCTATTGGTGAATACGGATTTTGTGGGCTGCCTTTGGGGAAAGCGATAGTTTCCGTTAAAAACGTTTGATTTTTTAACCGCACTTTAATGCTCACTGCACGCGGATTGGCTAAATTCGTCTCATAAGTGCGGTGGATTTTGTTCATGAATTTTTTTATGTCAGGTGAAATCTCCGCTAAAGCGAAATGCTGAAAATCTAATGGAATACCCAACAATAGATTCGCTACCACATATTCGGCAGAAAATTGCCCTTCTTTTCGATTTTTGGGCTGTGTATAACGCAAAGCGATATCACTTTGAGGAGAGAAAATCAGCTCAATCCGTTCAATTTGCGCCACGTCCGGCAACATGGCTTTTAGCTTCACTGCGCAATCCGCCACACCTGCCGCTGCCGAACAATAAGGATAGGTTTTAAACCAAAGTTGAGCGATCTGCCAATGCTCGCCCCAGTGTGCCAAATTCAATGAGGATGCCTGGTCACCAAAGACTGCCAAAAAGCCAAGTTGTTCGTCAAAAATATCTTGCTCGGCAGTCAGCCCTGCGTTTAACCATGCCACACTTTGCACCGCAGCCTGCGCCGCTAAGCCTGCGTGTAGCGCTTTAATCGGCGTACCGAATAATAAACGCAAACCTGACGCCTGTGTCGCAGTTAATGCAAGTGCCTCGGACAAAAAGGGATATTCATGTAAATAACAAATGGCACTCACCGCCGCCAAACCGCCCAAGGTCGCCGTATTGTGCCAACCATGCAAATAGTGTTGCGGGTTTACCGCCTGACCCAACCAGGCCATCACTTCTACGCCAATAATATAGGCAGTGAGGAAACGGCGGCTGTCGATTTCTGTTGTGTCAGTGAGATCAACGGAAGCCAATAATGCAGATAAAATCACCGCCGAGGGATGCCCTCGCACCGTGGCATGGACATCATCATAATCCAGCAAATGTGCCTGAAAGCCGTTAAATAACGCCGCCTGACGTGCTGTTGCTAATGTGTTCTGACCAATTAAGACAGCTTTACCATAGCCGCCCTCTTGTTCAATCCACTGTTTAAATTGTTGCAGTTCAGGCTGGTGTCGGGCTTGTAGCGATGAGGCGAAATAATCCAGTACGCCTTGCGTCGCTTGGGATAAAACTGCCTCCTCTCGCACTAAAGGCGTGTGCATAATGTGTTCGGCAAACTGTTTGGCGTTCATTAAATATAAAACTCAATCGGATCCGCAAATTGGCGCACAAAACGTTTTGTCAGTTCTTCACGCGGTTGCTCGATAACTTGTTTCGCATCGCCTTGCTCCACAATCACCCCATTCGCCATAAATATCACGCGATCTGCCACATTTTTGGCAAATTCCATTTCGTGCGTCACGATGACCATCGTAATTTTTTGTTTCGCGAGCTGTTGGATCACCTGCAACACTTCATTCACCCGCTCCGGATCGAGTGCAGACGTTGGTTCATCAAACAACAACACTTTCGGCTTTACCGCCAAGGCGCGGGCAATGGCAACCCGTTGTTGCTGCCCACCGGATAAGGTAATCGGGTATTGATTTGCCTGTTCGGATAACCCTACTTGTTTGAGCAGATTCAATCCCAACGTCTTCGCTTCAGCGTTGTTCATGCCTTGATTGACGATCGGTGCCAACGTGATGTTCTCAAGTGCGGTCTTATTTTTGAATAAATTATAACTTTGGAACACCATGGCAGATTGATGGCGTAATTGCGTTTCTTCTTTGTGGGAATATTTTTCCGCATTGAACGTAACGCCGGCAATCGTGATTTTTCCCGAGTTGGGTTTTTCCAATAAATTCAAACAACGCAACAACGTCGATTTACCTGAGCCGGAAGGCCCGATAATCGCCACCACTTCCCCCTCATTAATAGATAAATCAATGGCTTTCAAAATCGTATTATCGCCAAAAGATTTGGCGAGTTTTTCAACTTGAATCATCGTCGTCATAGCAAAGCTCCTAGCGTTTATAAGCGGAAGCCAATTTTCTTTCGGCAATTTTTTGCAACCAAGAATAAAACACGACCACTAACCAATAAATAATGCCCACGGCTAAATAGGTTTCAAAGAATTTATAAGATTCTACGGTTAATAATTTCCCGGCGGCTAACAGCTCCGGCACTCCCACAAAAAAGGCGACAGAAGAATCTTTTAACAATGAGATAAACATATTCCCTGTGCCGGGCAAGGCGTTCACAAAGGCTTGCGGCAAAATGACGTAACGATAAATTTTGGTTAACGATAAGCCCATTGCCAGACCGGCTTCACGCTGACCATTGTCCACAGATTCCAATCCAGCACGGAAAATTTCCGCAAGGTAGGCGGAATATTTTAGGCTGAAACACAGCACGGCAGCGGTCATTGCCGACATCTCCGTCAGACGGGGAAATAATTGTGGCGAACCGTAATAAATAATAAACAGCAGCACCACCGTCGGCATGCCGCGGAACAAAGAGATATACAGCGCCAACAAAGAATCTACGACCGCGATTTTGCGTACGCGCACTAACGCAATCAGCACCCCCACCACCAAGGCAATCAGAATCGAAATAACGGCAATAAAGAGCGTTGTCGGTAAATAGGGAATAACTTGTGGGAATACCCCGAAGAAATAACTGATGTCAAAATTCATAAACCCACCTGAAAAACGAAAAAAAACAAGACCGCACTTTGTCAGAGATTCGGTAAACGGTCTGTGTTACAAAGAATGATTTATTTTAGTGTCGTAATATCTTCACCATAATATTTCTCGGAAAGGGCTTTTAAGGTACCATTGGCTTTTAACTTGCTAATGGCTTGATCGAATTCGGCACGCAATTTCTCACCACGTTCATTACGGGCAAAGCCATAGCCGACTTGTTCAATCACTAAAGGTTCACCTACCAACTTAAACGGCAAATTGCCACGTTTCATTTCCGCCAACAAAATCGGTTTGGAATTCACATAACCGTCCACACGCTTGTACACCAAGTCATACATAGCACCATCGCGGGTTTCATACGTTTTTACGGTGACTTCATTATTCGGGAATTGTTTTTGTAAGTTTTTCAAATGATTTGAACCCAAGACGCCGGAAATGGTTTTGCCTTTTAAGTCGTCATAGCCATTAATATTGGTGTTATCCACATGCGTCACGATCTGGCTGCCGTAATAGCTGTACGGTTGGGTGAAATCGTATTTGGCTTTGCGCGTTTCAGTGATCGCCACGGCATTGGCTACCGTATCTAAACGACCGGAATCCAGTTGCCCCATCAAACCTGAAAATTCAGCAGTGGTCCATTCAATGGTGTAACCTAACTCTTTAGCGATGGCTTCTGTGGTTTCCACATCAAAGCCGACCAATTTGCCGTCTTGCTTAAAGCCGTTCGGGTAGCTTTGTCCGGTAGAACCCACTTTTAATACTTTCGTGGTTGCGGTTGCAGAATCGGTCGTCGATTTGACCGCACTTTCTTTTTCATCGCAGCCTGCCAATGCAAAGACGGCGGCAAATAAGGCAACTAAAGCGGTTTTTCTTAAAGACATGGTATCTTCTCCTCATACTTCGGATGATGTTGTTGATATAACTGAAATAATGTTTTATCCAGCACTTTACGGTAATACACGGTGGTGTGATCGTCGGTGAGATTGGCGCGGCCGATTTCTTCAAAACCATGGCTTTGATAAAACTGCGCCAGCCAAGGATGATTTTCTGCCGTACCAAGCGTGACAAAAGGCACTTTTAATTGTTCGCGCAAAATATGTTGTTCTAACCACGCCAATAATTTGGCAGCGAGCCCTTGTCGCTTAAACTTTGGATCAGTGGCAAACCAACCAATATGTGGCACACCAAACGGCCCGGGATGATTGCCCCAAGGCAAACGTAAACTAACGGAACAAGCAAGTTGTTCCTGAAAAAATACGCCATACACTAAATTGCAGCGAAGATGTTGTTCAATCGCCGCGAAATCCGCTGTCGCCGCGGCAAAATGAATACCCAGTTCCAGCACCGGACGGTAAGCTGTGTGCAGTAATTGCAGATATTGCGGCGCATCCGTAAGTGCCAGTTCACGAATATCCATGAAAATTAATCCAATAATCCCGATTGCTCGGCATAATTAATCACCACATCCACCTTACGTGGCGCACTGCCCAAATAATTTTCCGCAATCAGCCATTGGGAAATTTCCTGTTCGGTAAAACATTGTTTTAATTCGGTATTTTCTTGTAATACGTCTTTAAAAGGACGCTCCTGTTCAAACGCCAACATGGCAGATTCATACACCAACTGATGTGCCGTTTGTTTGCCCAGCTTTTTGCCTAACTCAAACATAATTTTTTCTGATAGCAACAAGCCATGTTGCAATTCCAAATTCTTCAGCATTTGTTTCGAGTTGACTTTCATGCCGCGTAGCACGGTTAACGTCATTTGTAATTGCGCTGCGACATAAATATTCAATTCCGGCAAGGCAATCCATTCTGCACGCCAACTCATGGCATCTCGTTCATGTTCTGTTTTCATGGACTCATGCATTAATGCCACGCTTTTAAATACTGGTTCGGTTAAACTGGCTAACCCTTCTAAAATAGCAGGATTACGCTTGTGTGGCATAGTGGAAGAACCGATTTTACCGGCAGAAAACGGCTCTTCTATTTCGTTAATTTCGGTGCGCATGAGGTTATAAAATTCATTGCCGATTTTACCTAACGTACCGCTAATCAATGCAATCACAGAGGCGTATTCAGAAAAGCGATCGCGCGCTGCCTGCCAGCCAATATTTGGTGTGTTTAAGCCTAATAATGTCAAAGCACGTTGTTCTACTTCCGGCCCTTTGTCGCCGAAAGAGGCATACGTGCAAATGGCACCGCTAATATTGCCCACCAACACCCGTTCGCGAATTTCGTTCAAACGGGTTAGATGACGCACAAATTCGTCTAACCAAACCGCAAGTTTAAAGCCAAAGGTAGTTGGCAATGCTTGCATACCATGCGTACGCCCCACCATTGGCGTATATTGATATTGCTTTGCCAGTTTTTTCAGTTCTAGTGCCACGAAACGACTATCACGCTGCACAATATCGAAGGCTTGTTTGAGTTGTAATACTGTGGCGGTGTCCACGATGTCCTGCGTGGTAGCACCATAGTGAATATATTCGCCGGCTTCACCGCATTGACGTTGCAAGGTATTGATCGTTGCCATAAACGAATGTTTTAAACGCACCACTTCATCAGCTAATTCAAGTAAATCAATGGATTCGGCATTGGCACGTTCAGCAATTTTTTTGGCAGCTTCCAATGGGATCACGCCCAATTCGCCCTCGGCTTGCGCCAGTGCCACTTCCACCTCCACATGCTGACGTAAGCGATTTTCTTCCGACCATACTTCACGCATTTCTGGCGTACCAAAATTATTGCCAAGTGTAAGAAAATCAATCATATGGGATGCCATAAAAACCTCTGGAATACCGAGTTAAAATGAAAGTGCGGTCGATTCTATAAAGTTTTTTTGCGGTGATCTAATAATCAATTCCCCTATGATATAACGTTTTAATCTAATAAAAATTGCGCATAATTTCCGCAAACTGACTCACATTTTCATCGAATGCACCGTTTTAAACGCACAAAATAAAAGTGCGGTCGCTTAAAAACGTTTTAGAAATCGACCGCACTTTGCCTATACGTTGCCCATAAAAAAAGAGCAACACAGCCTAACTGTATTGCTCTTTGAATTGTTCAATTTATTCGAGCTATTTTTTCTTCGGTCTTTCCCAACCTTGCACGTGTTTTTGTGGCACACGGGTGGTGACCAGTTCGTCGCGTTTAACATCGTAGCGGATAGTGGAGCCTGCACCAATCGTCGCACCGCTTTCAATGGTCACCGGTGCGATAAGTTGGCTATCGGAGCCGACAAAGACATTATCACCGATAGTGGTTTTAAATTTATTGGCTCCGTCATAGTTACAGGTAATCACGCCTGCGCCGATATTACAATTTTGACCGATTTCCGCATCGCCCACATAGGTTAAGTGGTTCACTTTGGAGCCTTTACCGATTTGTGCTTTTTTAATTTCCACAAAGTTGCCCACATGAGTATTTTCCGCCAATTCTGCGCCCGGGCGTAAGCGGGAGAATGGGCCGATAGCCGCATTGGCGCCCACAGTGGCATCTTCCAGTACGGAATACGGTTTGATTTCCACATCATCGCCGATATTACAGTTTGTCAGCACACAGCCGGCACCGATTTTCACCCGATTTCCCAACCGCACTTTGCCGCTTAAAATCACGTTCATGTCAATTTCTACATCTTTGCCATGTTCAAGTTCACCTCGCAGTTTGAAGCTGGCCGGATCGAGCAACATGACACCGGCAAGTAATAACTCACGGGCTTGTTTTTGTTGGAAATATTGTTCAAGTGCAGAAAGTTGCAAACGATTGTTGGCCCCTTCCACCTCCATTAAATCATCCGCTTGCACTGCCGCCACTTGGCAGCCATCGCGATTCGCCAACGCAATCACATCAGTCATATAGTATTCGCCTTGAGCGTTATTGTTGTCTAATTGGGTCAGCCATTTTTTGAAAGACGCGCCGTCAGACACCATCACACCGGTGTTCACTTCCTGAATGTTGAGTTGTTCAGCATTTGCATCTTTTTGTTCTACGATACCGACGACATTGCCGTTTTCACGCAAAATACGACCATAACCGGTTGGGTTGTCCAACACCACGGTCAGCAACGCAATGCCTTTCTCCGGTTTGGCGGCAATGAGTTTTTCCAACGTGCCTTTGGTAATCAACGGGGCGTCACCATAGAGCATGACAATATTTTCATCATCAGCAAAAAACGGAGCAGCCTGTTGCATCGCATGGCCTGTGCCGAGCTGTTCTGTTTGCAACACCCAATTCACCGGTTCATCCGCCAAACGCTGTTGCATCAAATCGCCACCGTGTCCGTAAACCAAATGAATATTGCGCGCGCCAAGTTGTTTCGCCGTATCAATAACGTGTTTTACCATCGGTTTGCCCGCAATCGGATGTAAGACTTTGGGTAAATCGGAATACATGCGGGTGCCTTTGCCGGCCGCCAAAATGACGACGCTGAGTGCTTGAGTTGTCATAAAAATGTCTCTTTTGTTCGCTAAAAATTGCGCGCTAGTATATCACTCTTGGCATTTTGTAAAAGAATAAAAAACACCGCACGTCTTCCTGTTATTTTTCCCTATTTTACGCTATTCTATGGCGCATTTTCTAAGTTAAAACCCGCTAAAGTGCGGTCTATTTTTAAGGTGATTTTTTATGCAAGAACAATATCGTCCTGATTTGCTTGAACCGGAAGTGCAAAAATTCTGGCAGGACAATAAAACTTTCAAAGCGGTACAAGATAACAACAAAGAAAAATATTACTGTCTTTCCATGTTGCCATATCCATCCGGCCGTTTGCACATGGGGCATGTTCGTAATTACACCATCGGTGATGTGGTTTCCCGTTATCAACGCATGATTGGTAAAAACGTGTTACAACCGATGGGGTGGGATGCGTTTGGTTTACCGGCGGAAGGCGCAGCAGTAAAAAATAATACCGCCCCGGCAAAATGGACTTACGAAAATATTGCCTACATGAAAAACCAGTTGCAACTGTTGGGTTTCAGTTATGACTGGGATCGCGAAGTAACCACCTGCCGTCCGGAATATTATAAATGGGAACAATGGTTCTTTACCGAGTTATACAAAAAAGGCTTGGTGTATAAGAAAACCTCTACGGTGAACTGGTGCCCGAACGATAAAACCGTCTTGGCAAACGAGCAGGTGCATGAAGGTTGTTGCTGGCGCTGTGATACACCAGTGGAACAGAAAGAAATTCCACAATGGTTTATTAAAATCACTGATTACGCTGAGCAGTTGCTAAATTGTTTAGATGATTTACCACAATGGCCGGATCAAGTAAAAACCATGCAACGCAACTGGATCGGCCGTTCCGAAGGGGTAGAAATCACTTTTGATATTAAAGATACCAACGAAAAATTAGCCGTTTATACCACCCGTCCCGACACGTTCTACGGCGTGAGTTATGTTGCTGTTGCAGCGGCCCACCCATTGGCAACGCTTGCAGCGCAAAATAACCCTGAATTGGCGCAGTTCATTCAAGAAGCGAAAAACACTAAAGTTGCGGAAGCGGACATTGCCACCATGGAGAAAAAAGGTATGGCTACCGGTTTGTATGCGGTACATCCGTTAACCGGTGAGCAAGTGCCTGTGTGGGTGGCGAACTTTGTGTTAATGCATTACGGTACCGGCGCGGTAATGGCCGTGCCGGCACACGATCAGCGCGACTATGAATTCGCACAAAAATACGGTTTGGCGTTAAAACAAGTGATCGAACCGATGAACGGTGAAGAAATTGATTTAACCAAACAAGCCTTTACCGAACACGGCAAACTGATTCATTCTGGTGAGTTTGATGGCCTGCCATTTGATGCGGCATTTAATGGCATTGCCGACAAATTAGAAAAATTAGGCGTGGGCAAACGCCAAGTAAATTACCGTTTACGCGACTGGGGCGTCTCCCGTCAACGTTATTGGGGCGCGCCGATTCCAATGTTAACCTTGGAAAACGGTGATGTAGTGCCGGTGCCAATGGAAGATTTACCCATCATTCTGCCGGAAGATGTAGTGATGAACGGTGTGAACAGCCCGATTAAAGCGGATCCGGAATGGGCGAAAACAACTTATCAAGGCAAGCCGGCGTTAAAAGAAACCGACACCTTCGACACCTTTATGGAGTCCTCTTGGTATTACGCTCGTTACACTTGCCCGGAATATCAACAAGGCATGTTAAACAGTGAAGAAGCGAACTACTGGTTGCCGGTGGATCAATATATCGGCGGTATCGAGCATGCGACCATGCATTTATTGTATTTCCGCTTCTTCCATAAATTATTGCGTGATGCAGGCTTGGTGACCAGTGATGAACCGGCAAATAAATTATTGTGCCAAGGCATGGTGTTAGCGGATGCGTTCTATTACACCAGCCCGACCAATGAACGTATTTGGGTTTCGCCAACCAAAGTGACTTTAGAGCGTGACGACAAAGGTCGTATCGTGAAAGCGGTGGATGAGGAAGGTCATGAGTTGGTGCACGCCGGTATGACGAAAATGTCGAAATCCAAAAATAACGGTATTGACCCGCAAGAAATGGTGGAAAAATACGGTGCGGACACTGTGCGCTTATTCATGATGTTTGCCTCACCTGCGGAAATGACCTTGGAATGGCAAGAATCCGGTGTGGAAGGGGCGAAACGTTTCTTAGCGCGAGTATGGAATTTGGTGTTTGAATACAGCAAAAACCCAACAAAAACAGCCGTCAATCCGACCGCACTTTCTAGCGCTCAAAAAGCGTTACGTCGTGATGTCCACAAAACCATTGCGAAAGTAAGCGATGACATTGGTCGTCGTCAAACGTTCAATACGGCGATTGCGGCAATCATGGAATTAATGAATAAACTCACTCGCGCGCCGTTGGATGACGAGCAAGATCGTGCGGTGATGGCAGAAGCCTTGAGCGCAGTCGTGCGTATGCTTTATCCAATTACGCCACACATTTGTTTCCGTTTATGGAAAGAACTGGGCAATCAAGACATTATCGACTTTGCCCCTTGGGTGGAAGCGGATCCTGACGCAATGATTGAAGATGAAAAATTGATTGTTGTTCAAGTGAACGGAAAAGTGCGTGGTAAAGTCACTGTCGCTGCAGATGCAGACGAAGAAAGTGTGAAAGCGATCGCCTTTGCCGATGAAAACGTCAAACGCTTTACCGACGGAACGCAAATCGTTAAGGTGATTTATGTTGCCGGCAAGTTGCTTAATGTTGTGGTGAAACCGCAGTAATCTAATCAAAAAAATGACCGCACTTAATGCAAAGTGCGGTCATTTTCCTTGTTATTTTTCGAGATCAAAACTCGTCCTCACACTCACCATTGCCCACATAATCCGCAAAATCCTCTTGATGAAACCCATGTGACAGCATGTATTGCCAAATTTTCTGGCGCAGTTTCGGCGGTTGCTTTTCCTTATAATCAGGAAACTTTTTGCGTAACACATTTAACGCCAATGCCGACCAGTCAATATCGCATTCACGGACAACCGCTTCAATGGTTGCGCTGTCAATCCCTTTTAATTGACGCAATTCTTGTTTGATTCGATTAATGCCATAGCCTCGCTGAGAACGGCTGTTCAAATAACTTTCGGTAAAACGTTGATCACTTTGCCAGTTTTTTTGCTGGCAATGTGCGATGGCCTGATCAATGTCTTCCTCGGAAAAGGCTTTTTCCTGCATTTTGCAACGCAGTTCAAATTCGCTGTATTCACGGCGAGAAAGTAAATTCATCACATAATTGAGGGCAAAGGAGGACATATTGTGTTACTTGTGATTATGGTTAAAAAACAGATAGAAAAAGTGCGGTCATTTTTGAGAAGTTTTAAAACTCTTTGAAAATCAACTGCGCTTTCAAACATTAAATTCTACGAATATTTTTTCATTAATTCATAAATTGGTTTTAATTGAGACTCATTAGCTGTAGGTTTATAACTTTCAAGAATGGTTTCATCCTCATTTACTAAGTAATGCACATTTGCCCCTTTTTGAAGCATAAGCTCTAAAACATCCAATCTCTCTGGGATATATCCAATCATAGATAAAGGGATTAAACCATCTTGGTTAGGTAAATTAGGATTTGCTCCTGCTTTGAGCAACGCTATCGCCGCCTCAGCATTTTTACTTCGTAATGCATAATGCAAAGGAGTCATTCCGTATATATCCTGAGCATTAATATCTATACCCTTATTAATTAGATAATTAATAACATCAGAGGATGGTTTATTTGATTCAAATCCTAATAAGGCTTTATGCAACCAATTCCAATGCTCTACAGGAGTTACTTCCATGATATTCCTTTCCCTATTTTGGGAAAGCACTTCCAATAAAGTTAAATCACCAGAATCCATTGCATCTAAAATTTTTATGCCCATCTCTAACTTATTATTCATTTATTTTCCTCTTTCAAAGTTTTTCATATCGCGAACAATTCATTCAATATCATCTTTACCAGGCATCTCATTTCTATGACTCCGATTTCCAGACATATTTTCTAACCTAAATTTATTAGGTCTTGCATTTACATAATCATTAAATTGTTTTTGACTCTAATTTAATTCTTTAGCTGCAAGAGATAATCGTCTATGCTCCCATCCAGGAATATGCTCTATATCAAACGGAGCATTCACTATTTTACCTGTTTCTTTATAAAGAAATACATTATCTGAAACCTGCTCATATTGTGAAAGAATATTTTTCTTATAGTGAATAAAAACAAAAGGCATCAATCTGATGCCTTTTTAATTCATTAACATGAAAAATTAACGTTCGTTCCAACGTTTGATCGATTCACAAATCACTTCTTTGGCTTACTTCAAAAATGCCGCATGATAGGCAATATGCTCA
>ERZ773054.180-NODE-180-length-50533-cov-14.971493_pt1 | contig 50533 bp, 78 predicted proteins | sample MGYA00580630_ERZ773054 | MGnify/ENA primary metagenome ERZ773054 (study PRJEB29015, sample SAMEA2737994) | human oral metagenome | biome: human oral; feature: human-associated habitat; material: dental | place: China | collected 2115 ... | reverse complement strand
TCTATTTGGGCATTAATAGCTTTAATAGCATTTTTTATAATAATATTTATAGATAGTAAATATTATAAAAATATAAGTATAATAGCTCTTATAGCTATTATAATATCTTTGATATATTTAATATTTAAAGGAACATTTATTAACAAAACTAGGGGATGGTTATTACTATTTAATGGTAAAATAGGTTTTCAACCTAGTGAGTTATTTAAGATATTTTACATAGTTTTAGCATCTTTTTATTATGATAAGTTTAAAAATAAATTAGATGATCCTAAGTATTTAGCATTTCCTATATTACTTGGATTTGGAGGAGCAGGATTAGTATTTTTACAACCAGACTTTGGAACTGCGATGGTAATATCTGTAGTTACAGTATTTTTATTCTTTATAAATCCAGTTGGTAAACAAATAAAGTCTTTTGTTAAAATATTTATGTTTTTAATTATAATAATAGCTTTATTAGCACTTCCTAGTATCTATAATAAAATATCTAAAGAAAAACAAAATCGTTTAAATACTAGAGGTGTATGTACTCAAGAAAGATTTTATACTGATGGTAATCAACTATGTAATAGTTTAATAGCATTTAATAATGGAGGTCTTTTTGGTAAAGGTCTTGCTAATTCTAGTCAAAAATATTTGTATTTACCAGAAAGTCATACAGACTTTATATTTCCTGTAATAGTAGAAGAACTTGGAATAGTTGGTGGAATAGTAATTATTCTACTATTTATGTTTATGTTTTATAGAATTATGTTAATAGCAAAAAGTAGTTATCATAATTATCAAGCTTCATATTCATATGCTATAATGTTTTTGATGGCACTTCATTTATTTGTTAACATTGGTGGAGTTTCAACGTTTATTCCATTAACTGGAATTCCTATTCCATTTTTAAGTTATGGTGGTACTAGTTTAGTATTTAATGTCATAGCTTTAGCTTTTATTCAAAGAGCAAGAATAGAAACAAGATTAAGAAAAGAAAGATTTATAAAAAAGAAAGTTTAAAATTATGATAGATATAAAGAAAATAATAGAAGAATTAGAATTTAAAGAAATTAATGAATTATTAAATGAATTTGAAAATGAAAGTGAAAAAATAGAATTTGAAAAAGTTCTAGAAGCATATAAATATAGTATTTTATCTGATAAAGAAAAACAGAAAGAAGTAAAAAAAGAAATTATTGAGTATTTAGATAAAAATCCAATCTTATCAAATAAGAGTCAAGACTTTGCTTTAAAATTTCCACTTTTAAATAATGGTCAACTTGATAATTTAAAGAAATTCTATAAAGAAGATAAAACTATAAATAGTGACTTATCTTTAAAAAAGATAGATGATAGAATAGAAAATTTTAGTTTAAAAGATAAAGAAGAAATATTTTTAGAATTAAAAAATATCAAACAAGAAGAAGATAAAAAACAAGAAATAAAATTTGATTCAGAGTATTCTTTATTACCTAATAGCTTGAAAGTTTCTTTAGTATCTCTTGCAGAATTAAATACAAAAGCAATATTAGGACATAGAGTTTTTTATACAATTAAATTTAAGAAAAATCTAGATTTTGAAGATTATTATAAAATTTTAAGAGAAATTAATGATTATCGAGACGATGAAATACTTAAAACAGTTAAAAATTTATGTACAGAAGAAAATGTTAAAACATATAAAGATATAAAAAGATATGGAATTAGAGATTTAGCAGATGTTTTAAAATTTCCTCATTATAAGAGGGATGAAGAAAATAAATTATATCAAGATTATCTTCATAAAAAACCAGAAGTAGGTAGAAATTTTGTTACTTATTTAGATGAAATGTATAATATAGGAGTAGAATATTATAAAAAAGAACATTCAAGAGTAGGGTTTGATAAATTAGAAGATATACCTGAAAATCTTAAAAAATCAGATAATGAAGTACTAGCATTAAAAAATACTATTTTAAGAGGTATAAAAGATACAGATCTTATAAATATAACTACTAATATAGTTTTATCAAAAGAAAAAATAAGAAATGTATTTAAAAAAAATAATGAAGATAATTCGTTACTTATAGATAAATTTATTGAAGAGAACACTAAAGATATAGAAGTATTAGAAGAAGAAAAATCAGAACTAATAAAAAATAAAATATATTTTAGTGAAATAGATAGAGTTTACAAATCTAAAACTAAAAAGCGAAAATAGTTAAGTACTTAACTATTTTTGTTTTAAATTATATAAATTTATATTATAATTAAGATAATAATAGAGGTAAAAAGATGGATTTTAAGAAGATTGTTGCATTAGTGAAAGATAGTATAGATCCTAAAATTATAAAAATATTTCTTATTGTAACAGGAGTATTTTTATTACTTATTATATTATTGTTACTTAATACTAAAACTACAGGTAATAATAGTGCTAATAACTTTGAAACTTTAGAAAAAAATTTAAAAAATGCAGCTGTTAGATATTATAAAAAGTATAAAGAAAAATTACCTACTATATCAGGGGATTATAGAACTGTTACAAGTGATGAGCTTATAAGTTCAGGTTTCATAAAAGGATTATCTATAGCAAGATTAAATAAGACTTGTAAAGGTAATGTTAAAGTTTATCAACAATCTAAAAATATGTATCAATATGTTACTTATATAGATTGTGGAGATGTTAATTATTCATCTAAAACTCTTGGAAAAGAAATAATGAAACAAAATATAGAAAATATTTCATCTACTAAAGATGGTCTTTATAGTTATTCTTCAGTAGCAAAAAGTTCTTCATCATTCAAAACTACTTTAATGGGTGGTTATATATTTAGAGGAGAAGATCCTAATAACTATGTTAAAATTCATAGTACTTTATATAGAATAATAAAAATAGATGCAGATGGAGATGTTATAATAACACCAAATAGTTATGGAATACTTTCTTCATATGATGATAGATATAATAGCTTTACTGGTAATACAAGTGGTAAAAATGAATATAACAGAAGTTTGTTAAAGAAAAATTTAGAAGATAATTTAGAAAGAAATAAATCTAATAGTCCACTTCTTTATATTAATTTAGTAGAAAAAAACTTTTGTGTTGGACAAAGAACTTCAAGAGATGTTGGAAAAGATGGTTCTAAAGAATGTAAAACTATAGATAAAAATAAAGTATCAGCATTAGCTGCTTATGAATATATGGCAGCATCTCTAGATAAAAAATGCCTTATGACTTCATCTGTTGAATGTCAAAATTATAACTTTTTATCAAAACATACTACATGGCTATCAACGCCTTCAGTTAAATCTAGTAATTTAGCATTCTATATATCAAAAACAATAAAAGAAGAAGAATGTAGTAGAATGATGAATGTCCTTCCTGTTTATGCTTTATCAAAAGATACCGTTATAAGTGGAGGAAGTGGAACTAAACTAGATCCTTATGTGGTAAAATAAAATAGTTATGATATAATAAAAAAATTTAAAGGAGATAATAATGAACTGTAATGCAATATTTACTCAAGAAGCATGGAAGATGTTAAATGATGGTATTAACTTAGTTAAAATGATAGTACCTATAGTTCTTATAGTACTTATATCTTTAGATGTCGTTAGTGCAGTAGCTGGATCTAAAGAAGAAAATATGTCCAAGTCAGTATTAATTAATGCTAGAAATAGAATTATAGCAGCAGTACTTGTTTTTTTAATACCTACAATTTTACAACTTATATTAAATTTACCTCCTGTTAAAACAAATTTAAATTTAGTAGATGATCCATTGTGTGGAGTTACTAATAATCAAAATAATAAAACTTCAAGTTAAGGTGATTTATGGATAAAAATATAATAATAGATGCCTTTAGATGGATAGTTGGAAGTATAGATTACTTTATTTATTCTATTATTGAGTTTGTTACTCAAGGAATATTTGATTTATCTTCTCTAAGGGTACACATAGGAATAATCGATTCATTTAGAAATAGGATATATGCTATTTTAGGAGTTATAATGCTCTTTAAATTAACTATATCGTTTTTTCAGTTAATGTTTGATCCTGATAAAGTTTTAGATTCTAAAAAAGGTGTTAGAAAAATATTTACTAATGTTTTTATTGTAATAATAATTATTATGTTATTACCAACAGCATTTAATATACTTTATAGGGCTCAAAAAGTATTTTTACCTGTATTACCTAGAATTTTATTTGCAGAAGAAAAAACAAGTAATAATGTCGATGAAACAGTAAAAAAGAATTCTAATCAGATGTCTTTAATTTTACTTAGATCTTTCTTTTCACCTAGAAGAGATGCTAATAACAATTATGCTAGTGTTGATGGGACTAAAGAAATAGAAAGTATCAAAGAATTTAGTGAAAAAATAATAGAAAATGATAATAGTGGTTTCTTAGGATTTGGATCACATTATCGATATGAATATAAATGGCCTTTATCTACAATAGTAGGTGCTATTACAGTATTTTTACTTTTTTCTATAACTTTAAAAGTAGCAATTAGGGTATTTAAAATGATTATTTTAGAGATGATTGCACCGATACCAGTGTTATCACTATTAGATACCTCAGATAAAAAAGATCAAGCTTTTTATTCATGGTTAAGAACTTTGATTTCTACGTTCTTAGATATATTTTTATCTCTTGGAACGATATATATAGTTTTATATTTTATTAATGCTTTAGCTACTGATAAATTATTTATAGACTATGGAGCAGCTGAAGGATTAAAAGAAGATCCTATGAGACTTGCATATTTAAAAGTTATTTTAATACTAGGACTTTTAAAATTTGCAAAAGATATACCTGGATTTGTTAAGAGTATTATTGGAGTTAAGGATGATAATAAAGAATTATCTGCAACTATTGGTGGTATTGTTGGAGGTATGACAGGTACAGCACTTGGGGCAGTAGGAGGACTTGTTGGTGGAAGAAGTCTTACTGGAGCTTTAACTGGTGCAGTAGCAGGAGCTAGAACTGGTTATACAAATGGTAAGAAAGGTACTTCTACTTTAGAAGCATATAAATCTGGAGGAAGTCTAGCAACTCAAATTAGAACAGGAAATAAAGATGCTAAGATGAGATCTATTACAGATGTTATTCAAGATAAAGCATCATCTATTCAAAAATCTTCAGTTCAAAGAAAATACAATGCTACACAGTGGCATTTAGAACAAGCTAAGAAGAATATGAAAAATGCTGAAGTCGAAATGACTACTGCTCAAACTAGACAAGCACAAGCTAAATTAAATTACGAACAAATAGTTTCTACTCATCCAAACGATACTGTAGGTATTGGTATAGCAAAAGCAGAACTTGATAGAACAACTACTGTAAGTGATCAAAAAGCTGTAGAATACGAAAATGCTAAGAAGAATTTTGAAGAAATTAAGACTTATATTGATCCAAAAGAAACATTTATTGAAAAATATAGGGACAATAGACCTAAACAAGAAAAAACTACTGTTGTTGATAAAGCCAGATCCGTTGTTAATCAAACTACAGTAGAACAAGAAAGAGATGCTAGAATTGCAAGAAAAGATACTAAGATGCAAACTTTAACAACTCATAATTTAACAGAAAAAAATAGAGGATTTGATCCTAATAAAAGATAAATAGGAGGTAGCTAGTGAATAATAATTTTTTAATACCGGCTAATACAAAAAGAGGAAATTTGATATTTGGATATTTTCGTCCAATAGATTTAGGTATATTTGCAACTGGGATAGTTACAACCGTACTTTTGATGATTATATTTTCTAAAGCTGCAAGTAATATATTTTATACTATACTTATGTTACTTCCTTTACTTGTAAGTGGACTTTTAGTATTTCCACTTCCAGCTCATTATCATAATGGATTGGTATTTTTAGAAAGTATGTATAGATATTATAGTGAAACGCAAGTTTATTATTGGAGAGGATGGTGTAGTAATGTCAAGCCAAAGAAATAGAGTTACAGAAAACTGGTTACCAGTTAAAAATATAACTGATGGTATGATTATTTTGAATAATAATGATAAAGTATCAGGAGTTAAAATAATACCAAGAAATATCTTTATTTTAAGTGAAGAAGAACAAAATATGGTTATATCTAACTTAAAACAAGTTTATAATCAAATAGATTATGAATTTTGGTTAGTAGTAGCAGATAGACCTGTAGACATATCAGTATATATGTCTAGACTTCAAGTTATGTATAATCAAACTACTTCAGTAGCAATAAGAAAACTTATTATGGAAGATATACAAAAAGCTAATGGATTTATAAATAATTCAGTAGTTGATACAGAATACTACATATTATTTAAAGAAAGAAATCCAGAAAATATTCAAAAGAAAATAAGACATTTAATAAATTCTTTATCTAGTTGTGGACTTGCAACAACACAAGTAACTAATGAAGATTTAAGAGTAGTATTAGATAATTTCTTAAATGGTGGTAAAACAACAGAATTTAGGACGGTGGTATCATTATGAGTACAAGATTAAGAGCAGAACTTGCACCAAAAGGATTACAATTTTATCCAAGTGATTTTTTCATAAGTGATAAATATGCAACAATACTTACAGTAATCTCTTTTCCTAATTTTATTTCACCAGGTTATTTATCTACACTTACTACAATGTCTGGAATTAAAATAGTAGTAAAACATATTCCAGTACCATTTATGTCTATTAGAAAAATGCTTAACAAACAAATAGCAGAGTTAAAAAATTTATATCAAAATGAAAAAGATAAAACTACTCAAGAAAGAATAAGACTTGATTTTGAATCACTTGAATACTTTGTTAATATGTTAGCAAGTTCTAATGCTAGAATATTTGATTTTCAAATGCATATAATGATTACTGCTGATACTAAGGAAGAATTAGAATTAAAGAAAGTTCAAGTTAAAAACTATTTAGAAGCTATGGAAATGAAAGCTATATCTATTAGATTCGAACAAGAAAGAGTATTTAAATCTATGTTACCTTTATTTCCACCTTCTTCTATTGAAGAAAGAATCGGTACACCAATTCCTTCTGTTACAATAGCAGCAATGTATCCATTTATATTTGATAGTATTAAAGATCCAGGAGATTCATGTTTACTTGGAGTAGATTTTTCTGGAGGAGTAATATTATTTAATCAATTTTTATATAAATTAAGAAAAGAAAATAATAGAAATAATGCTAATATGATTATGCTTGGTACTACTGGATCTGGTAAATCTACAGCAGCTAAATTACTACTTAGAACACATATTAGAAATTCTTGTCAAATAGTAGCAATAGATCCTGAAAATGAACTTAAAGAAATGACTAAACTTTATGGTGGAGATACAATTGACTTAGGTAAAGGTGGAGAATTTGGAATGATTAATCCACTTCAAATAGTAATTGATTATGATGAAGAAGATATGAAAGAAAGTGCTTCTTTAGGTAATTCAATACTAACTGGTACTATTCAATTTTTAAAAGCATTTATGAAGTATTATGATCCATCTATGGAAGATGATACATTAACATTATTTTCTGAAGTAGTACAAGATACTTATAGAAGATTTGGAATAGATTTTAATACTACTAATTTTTATAATTATACAGCTAATGATTATCCAACATTTTCAGATGTATATACAACTATTAAAGGTAGAATGATGGCTATGACAGATCATACTCACGAAAGAGATATGATGGAAAAACTAGAACTTAAGATTAGACCATTAGTTAATGAACTTAGATATTATTTTGATGGTAAAACAACAATAGCTCATAATTCAGATTTTATAACTTTTAATATTAAAGAATTAATGAATGCTGAAAATAATGTTAAGAATGCTTTGTTTTTCAATGTATTAAAATATGCTTGGGGACTATGTTTAAATAGAAATAGAGATACTATTTTAATGGTTGATGAAGCACACGTATTGTTAAGTGAAAAAAATAGTTTAGGAGCAGCATTCCTTGCTCAAGTTCAACGTCGTGCAAGAAAATATTCAACAGGAACTATTATTATTACTCAACAACCAAGTGATTTTGCAGATCCTAACTTGATAACTCAAGGTAAAGCAATATTTGATAATGCATCTTATTATTTAATTATGGGTCTTAAGAAACAAGCAGCAGAAGATTTAGCAAAACTTATCGATTTAAATGATAATGAAAAAGAAAGTATTAAGACTTATTCGCAAGGAGAAGCATTATTTGTTTGTGGTAATAGAAGAATGAGAATAAATGTTATAGCAACACCAGAAGAACTATCTTCATTTGGTAGTGGTGGAGGACTATAATTAAATAAATAAAGGAGGGTAGTTATGAATGAAAAACTTAGAAAAAGAGTAAATAGCTACTCTTCTTTTTCTAAACCATCTAATATAGATAAAGAAAAATTACAAAGAAAAGTAACTATGCCTACTAGTACTAACTTAATAGAAAAATATGGTATTAAAGATGAAGTAGAAGATAATAAAGAAAATTCTACTTCTTCATCTAGTTATAATTTTCTTAGTGGATATAGTACAGCTAATTTGAAAAATAAAATAGATAACGTTAAAACTGGAGTTAAAGTAGTAAGTTTACTTAGTAAATATAAGCTTTTAGTGCCTATATTACTTGCTATTGTATTTATATTTTTAGTACCTTTACTTATTCTTTTAATAGGAACAGCAGTAAATGTCAAAGTACCATTTTTAAATAAAACAACTGATATTACTAGTGAAAGAAATACCTCCAGTAAAATATATAATATAGTTGATAATGTAGTAAATAAATATAAAAAAGACTATAATGTAGATGTAGACAAATATCTACTTCTTGCAGTATTACTTGCTGATAAAGATCCATCCTTTTATAGTACTAATCCATCTGATAGTAGTACATCTAGACAAATAAATGAAGCATTAAATGAAAAATATGCTAATATTTTAGCTTCTTTTCAAATGGAAAGAGTAACTAAATGTGATTTGTTTAGTAGAAATAAAAGAGAAATAGCAGGAAATGATGAGGCTAAATCTAAGACAATAGATGAACTAGAAAAGAATGAAAAAAATTTTAATTGTAGTTCTAATACTAATATAGTGAAGTATAATATAGATACTAAAAAAGGTAATTTAAATAGTGATAATAGTGGTTCAGTATTCTATTGGAATATGATAGATTCAGTATTTTTAGAAGAATATTATAAAGATAAATTTAAAGATTCTACTAATAAAGAAAAGACAAAAGATGAACTTTTGACTCATATATATAAATATAGAGATAATTTAGAAATATATGATAAAGATAAAAAGAAGGAGAATGGTTAATGAAATTAAAATTTAAAGCAGAAGAAAAAGATGTAATGAAATTATTAATATTTTCTTTATTTTTATTTTTGACTGTGTCAATAGGAGTAGGAAATATTAATTCTTTAGTGACTGAAAATATTTTAATAGGTATCAATCCATTTCCGGGTATGTTACCACCTTTATTATTTACTACTTTAGGTATTACATTAATTGTTATAATTGCAACATTTGTAATGGTAGAAAAAACATTTTTTGAAAGAGAAAAAGGTTTTGGTTTTGAAATAGGTTCTAAACCATCGACTGGATATTCTAAGTGGGTAAAAGAAAGTGATTTTAAACAAGCTTTAAAAAGATTAGATCCAAGAGCAAGAGATTCTGATGTAGCAGGTATTCCTCTTATTATGAATAAAGATGAATGTTATGTAGATAATACTAACTTTCATAACTTGGTAATAGGGACTACTGGTAGTGGTAAGACAGTTTGTGTTATTTTTCCTATGGTAAAAATACTTGCTAAAAAAAGAGAATCTATGATAATTACCGATCCTAAAGGGGAAATATATGAAAAAACAGGAAAACTTCTTAAAGCAAGAGGATATAATATAGTCGTATTAAACTTTAGAAATCCTCAAAGAGGTAATTGTTGGAATCCACTTGAACTTCCTTATGAATTATATAAAAGTGGAAATAAAGATAAAGCAACTGAGTTAATAGATGACTTAGCTGCTAATATGTTACATGAAGAAAAAACAGATGATGCTTTCTGGGGAAATACAGCAGGAGATTATTTTGCAGGACTTGTAGAAAGTTTATTTGAAGATGGTAAAAAAAGTGAAATAAATATTAATTCAGTAGCATATATGGATTCAGTTGGTGAAGAAAAAGTAGAAGGAGTTCAAGCTTTAAAAGAATATATGAATTCTAAAGATAAAACATCTAGTATTTATGGAAATTTATCTGGAACAGTTAATGCGCCAAGTGAAACTAAAGGTAGTATAGTTTCAATGTTTAAACAAAAATTAAAGATATTTACTACTAGAGAAAACTTAAGTGAAATGTTATCTCGTAGTGACTTTAATATGGGTGATATTGGAAGAAAACCAACAGCAGTATTTATAATAGTTCATGATGAAAAAAATACATATCATGCATTAACTACAATATTTGTAAAACAATGTTATGAAAAACTTATAGATGTAGCATTTGAAAATGGTGGTAAACTTCCAGTTAGAACTAACTTTTTATTAGATGAGTTTGCAAATATGCCACAATTAAAAGATGTTACCAGTATGATTACTGCAGCAAGAAGTAGACAAATTAGAATGACTTTTATCATTCAAAACTTTGCTCAATTAAATCAAGTTTATGGTAAAGAAATAGCAGAAACAATAAAAGGTAACTGTGGTAACTTAGTTTATTTACTTACAACAGAACTTCAAGCACTAGAAGAAATTTCTAAAATGTGTGGAGAAGTAAAAAGTAAAAAAGATGATAAAACAGCATCGACTCCTTTAGTTACAGTAAGTGATTTACAAAAATTAAAAGAATTTGATGTTATAGTTAAAAGACATAGATTTGATGCATTTAAAACATCTTTAACTCCCGACTTTAAAATGGATTGGGGAAGAACATTTGATGATATGGAATATCCATCTCATGAAAAGAAAGAATTAGAAGTATTTGATTTAAAAGCTTATGTTAAAAAATTAAGAGAAGAAAAAAGAGAAAGTGTTACTAGTTCTTTATTTAAAGAAGATGATTTTAAAAGACCTAACTTTTTTGATAAAGGAAGTAAATATAATAACTTTTTAAATGAGTTTGATGTAGCAAAAGAAATAGAAAAACTAGAAAAAGAAGAAAAATTAAACAAAGCTAAAGAAGCTAAGAAAATAGAACTTAATGAAGTTGATTCTATGATTTCTAAAATAGAAGAAGAAATAGAATTATTGGAATTAGAAGAAAAGAAAAAGAAAGAAGAGAAGAAGGTTGTTAAACCAGATGTTAAATTAGAAAAAATAGAAGTTCCTTTAAATATTTCTCCTAAAGAAAATAATATTAATACTAAGAAAATAGAAAAAGAAGTAAATGAGGTTTTATCTAATGAAGAAGACGATTTCTTTGATGATTTTTTCGATAATTAAAAAACTTTTAATATTTAGTTTTCTTTTACCTATAATAGTATTTGCTAATACAAAAGAAAAAGTAAAATTTGTAAAATGTGTAGATGGTGATACTGCTAAATTTGAAAGAAACAATAAAGTATTTACATTAAGATTTTTAGCAGTTAATACACCAGAAACTAAGAGTCCTAAAAAAGGAGTAGAGTTTTATGGAAAAGAAGCAAGTAATTATACTTGTAAAAGATTACAAGAAGCAAAGACTATTGAAATAGAATACGATAATAAAAGCGAAAGAAAAGATAGATATGGTAGAAATTTAGGATGGGTATTCTTAGATGATAAATTATTACAAAAAGATTTAGTGGAAAATGGATATGCAAAAGTAGATTATATTTATGATAAATATAAGTATGTAGAAGAATTAAAAGAAATAGAAAAGAAAGCAAAAGAAGCTAAAAAAGGTTTATGGCAAAAAGAAAGTAATAATACTAGTAATAGTAAAAAGAAAAATAAGAAAAATATATTTAGCATTATTTTAGATGTATTACAAAGTGTAGTTAATTTATTATCACAAATTTTTAAAGTATTTAAATTAACATAAAGAGGATAAAAAATGGTAAAAAAAGCATTTTATACAGCAATTATATTATCAGTAGTATTTTTAATTATTCAATATTTAATAGGAGTATTTTATAATCATCATGATATTAAATACGAAATGGTTAAAAATAGTGAAAAGATTAAAATAAATGAAATATATGAAAAAACAAAAGAAGATGATTTCTATTCAATTAAGTTAGAATATAGAAATAAAGTTTTTAATTATGATATTAGTAATTTTTTTAATCATCAAAAGAAAATAGTACAAGACATCGAAATAAAAGAAAAAAATAATGTTACTTGTATTATGTTAAAATTTTTAAAAAAAGTTAAATATAATTATGTAAGATGTTATCAAAATCATGAACAAGTAGATCAAATGTTGGTTAATCATATAATTAATATAAAATCTTTTAATAATTATGTAGATAGTGAACTTTATAATAAAAGTAATACTACGGATGAAAAAAATCAATTTTTTTATAAGAATATAGAAGATAAAGAAAATATTTTTATATATAAATATCACTATATAGCAGAATTATCTACTAAAGGATATAAGAAAAACTATTTTACTACTAATAATAAAGATATTTATTATAATGAACTTTCTTATATGATAAATAACTATTTAATTTTTCCACAATATACAGAAGATGATTTAATAGATGGATTTAAGATTATAGATGTAATAAAAAATACACATAGTTATTTTAATTTTGATCATCCATCTTCAAAAACTCTTTATGTACAAGGAATAGTAGATAATAAACTTTATTTAGTTAATAGAACAGATGATACTCAATATGTCATAGATCCATATAAATCTGTTATGGAAAAAATAGAAGCTAAATACTTTGATGGTAAAAATTGGTCAAATAGAAATATAAATGATTTTATAAGTAATAAAGTATTATTTCCTGTAAGAAGATATAAAGCTTTAAATAAATATGATTATATTAAGGTATATCAAAATTCAAGAAACTATTACTTTATAACTAAAGATTGGAAATTTTATCAAGTAAGTAAAAAAGATATAAATAGTAAGATACTTTTATATAGTGATAAAGATATAAAAGATGCTGTTATAAGTAATGGAAGTATTTATTTTATTAAAAATGATACTGTATATAAGAAAAATAGATATGGTATTAAAGAAGTAATAAAAAATAATGAATTTATATATAATTTCAAAAATATAGTAAATGCTTATTATAAAGAAGAAATGTAAAGTTAATATTCAGTGCTTTTGCCAAAGAACAAAAAGTTTATCTCACAAATCACATCAGGAGACATATACTATGTGATTTGTTTTTAGTTTGAATATTTTGAAAGAGGAATTAATATGAGAGACAAAGACATAAGAAAAGAATGTGAAGAGTTATGGGCAAAAAATAAATATTTTGTACTAAGTAAATCACATAAAGCATATTTGGAGATAAGGGAATACTTGAGAGGAACTAAGCTTGATATTTTATACTTAAATGAAAAAATACAGAAAACAAGAGATATGAAGGAGAGTAAAAAAGATTTTAGTAATGCTATTCTTCACATATGGGGATATTTTAAAAAATATGCAAGTGTAATTGAAAAACAGACATTATTTGATATATTAAATGAATATATGGATGGGAAAAATAGTCAGAAACTTGTAATTGAATACATTAACACTTTATTAAAGAAATATCCTAATGAATATTTACAAAAATCAACTTTATTAACAGGAGAACAATATGAGACTATGGCATGAAAAGCTTATACCATTATTGCCAAAAAATCAGCTTCTTGGGCAACATAGAGAATGTTGTGCTCTGAGGGGAAACGGATGGAAAAAGAAACATAAAACTGTGGACTATGTATTTTTATATTCCCCATATCATCTTTTTATTTACCATGTATTAGTTATGAAAGAGATGGAAAAAAGAGGATATAATGTTTCTCTTGAATGGAAAGATAAAAATTATAGAGGAAGGACAGCAGAAAAGTACGATAATCTTAAAGAAGAAATTGTAAATACTCCAATATACAAAGAGCATGATATTGAATATCTTGATGATTGCATAGAAAATTTAAGAAATAAAGGCATAGATTTAAAAGTACAGAAGTTTTTTAGTAGATTCGATAATTTGATATAAAGCTAAAAATAAGATAATAAAAAGAAAACACATTAGTTTAACTAATGTGTTTTTTATATTACAAGTGTAAATGAATCCCACATAAAGTGGATTCGTCTTACTAACGATTACAATAAATTTTTATTTGAACTTGTAATACAATCTCTTATGAATATCAAATTAATAAAAAATAATAATATAATTGAAGAAAAAATTATTCAAAAATATAAAGATAAATATAGATGGAGGTAAAACTGAATAAATTAGATATCTAATATTGCAAATGAGAAAACATTATTCAACTAGTATTTTAAGAATATTTATTTATGTGATACAATTTTGGTGGAAAAGGTGGAAAAATTCGATGCGTCCACGCTCAATTAAAAATTGATAAGAGATGAGTGAGAAAGCGTCGCCCTCTTTCCAATTTTATATAAAAATTATTTTACTGATAATGAATAAACAACACATTAAATCTATTATAATTAATTTTTTGTTTAAAATAAGTGTTGACATATATATTTTTAAGATTATTATATTTAGTACATATGTAAAACATATAAAAAAGAAGTGGGGAATTTGAGATCATTAAATAAAAAGGAGATATATCTAATCATGATGGATGAATACGAGAAAAGAAGAGAAAAAGAAATAAAAAGAGAAATGTATTATATATGTGAAAATATTACTTTATTAAAGAAACGTTTAGTTGTATTAAGAGAAGAGTTACTTTCATTGGGAGATAATAAAGATAAAGAATTAGAAAATGGTAAAGTAAAGAAATTAACTTATAAAAGAAAAAAATATCAAAATAATAGAAAAGAACATTTTGAATAATGTTCTTTTTATTTTAATCCGTATTGTGTTTTAATATATAATTTATGATTTTCATCAAAGCTTAATATAACGTTAGCACCTTTATCTCCGTATCCATTACATCCATATTCAACAAGTTTTATATCTGTTGGACTTGCATCTTCTAATACTATTTTTTCACATTTTCCACCAAGAATAGACCATACTTTATCTTCGGTCATACCAGTTTTAATTTTATTATATGTTTTCATGTTTACTACAACTTTAGTATTTTTATATACTTTTTCAGTATTATTATCTTTATTACAAGATGTAAGTGTAAAAATAGATATTAAAGATATAATTAATAAAACTTTTTTCATATATTCCTCCTAAGTATATATTAACATTTTAAAAATAAAAAAAGAAATCATTTTACTAATTTCTTTAATTTATACAATGGTGCGGGTGACAGGACTTGAACCTGCACTCCGAGGAACTAGATCCTAAGTCTAGCGCGTCTGCCAATTCCGCCACACCCGCATACATAATATTTATAATAAAAATGGTGGACCCTATAGGACTCGAACCTATGACCGTCCGGTTATGAGCCGGATGCTCTAACCAACTGAGCTAAGGGTCCATCACAATTAAAATAATAGCATAAGTTAAAAATAACTTCAATAAAAACTTTACTATTTATTGTAAAAAAAATAAATTATGATATAATTATAAATGTTTGAAGCCTCTTACTTCAAACCGCATTGAAAAGGTTTTAAGCATTAGCACCTTAAAAGCGAGTCTTAAGATAGGGAGGAAATATAATGAATGCTGTAATAAGAACAGGTGGAAAAGAATACTACGTAAAAGAAAATGACGTGATTTATGTTGAAAAGCTTAATGTAGAACCAGGTCAAAAAGTTACTTTTGATGAAGTATTAATGCTTGATAGCGAAGTTGGAAGTCCTTATGTTAAAGGAGCTAAAGTAGTAGCAAAAGTTGAAAAACATGGTAAAGGAAAGAAAATAAGAATATTTACTTATGTTACTAAACAAAGATCTACTAGAAAGACTCAAGGACATAGACAACCATATACTAAATTAGTAATAGAAAAAATTAGTAAGTAATGGTTCAAGTAAAAGTATTAAAAACAAAAGAAAAGATATCTAAGATTACATTTGTAGGTCATAGTATGTATGACAAAGTAGGTAAAGATATCGTTTGTAGTTCAATATCAAGTATTATGATTACTACAATAAATGGAATAGAATTGTTATCTAAAGGTGATATAAAAGAAAAGTTATCTAAAGATAAAGTAGAAATAAATGTTATTAATAACAATAAGATAGTAGATACTTTGTTAATTAATATGATTATGTTACTAAGAGATTTAGAAGAACAATATCCAAGAAACTTAAAAATAGAGGAGGAAATATGTTAAAATTAAACATCCAATTATTTGCTCATCATAAAGGTGGAGGTTCAACTTCAAATGGTAGAGATTCAGCTGGTAAAAGACTTGGAGCAAAAGTAGCAGATGGACAATTTGCTAAAGCTGGTTCTATTATTTATAGACAAAGAGGAACAAGAATACTACCTGGTGAAAATGTTAGAAAAGGTAAAGATGATACTTTATATACAGTAGTAAATGGTGTAGTGAAATTTGAAAGAGTAGGAAGAGATAAGAAACAAGCTAGTTGTTATCCTATAGCAAATTAATTAGAAGAAGGAGAAAATAATGGCAAATATTAAAAGTGCAATTAAAAGAATTAAAACTTCAGCTAAGAAAAAGAAAAGAAATGGATTAGTTTTAGCACCAGCTAAAAGCGCTTATAAAAAAGCTAACATAGCACTAGCTAATTCAGATGAAAAATCATTAGAACTAGTAAAAATAGCTATTAAAAATATAGATAAAGCTAAATCTAAAGGATTAATTCACAAAAATAAAGCTGCAAGACAAAAACAAAAATTACAATTAAAATTAAATAAATTAGGAAAATAACACATTAAATAAATGTGTTATTTTTTTAAAATATAATTTATAAATGTAAAATCTTTATTTTCCTTTGTTTTATTTAGGTTTCAATTTTTTAGGTACTATTTTAGGTACTATTTTTTATAAATTATCTAATAAATCTATTATTTTATCTTGAACATCCGGAAACATGTGCAAATAAATTTTTTGCATTATGTCAATAGTATGACCCATTCTTGAACTCATCATTAATAGAAATTTATTTGAATCAGTTTGTCCAGATTTAAGATATTCGTTGATACATAAACTCACATGAGAATGTCTAAATTCATGTGTAGTTATTTCATTTATCTTAGCATCTTTAAATGCTTTTTTACGAGCATTGCTAATTTTATAATCTTTTAATACTTCATTATTCCCAAAAACAAACCAAGATTCTTTAAAATTTGAATATTCTTTTATTTTTTCTTTATATTCAAATAATTCCTTAGTCAATGTTTTGCTCATTGCAATTGTCCTTGTTAAATAATTTTTTGTAGGTGTTATTTTATATTTTTCTTTATTTGTTGTTATAAAAGATAATGTTTTATTTATTAAAATAGTGTTGTTTTTAAAATTTATATCTTTCCAAGTTAAAGCTTGAGCTTCTCCTTTTCTCATTCCACTAAAAAATAGAGTAGTGAAAAAACATTCAAAAAGAGGCGAATTTAAAGAGTTTTTAAATTTTATGAATTCTTCATAGGTTATGTATCTTAATGATTTATTTTTAGTCTTTATTTCATTTATAGAAGTTTTTATTCTTCCAGCTAAAACCACTGGATTGTAATTAAGTTCAAATTTTCTATTTGCATATTTGAAAATTTCTTTAAAAACCACATATATTTGATTTGCACTTACTGATAATCTAGTTTTTATTAATTTTTCTTTCCATTTTTCTATATCTATAACTTTTATTTCATCAATATATCTGTTTTCAAAATCTTTTTTGATGTTGTAATTATAAGTATTAAGATAGGTTATGTAAGTACTTTCTTTAACTCTAGTTTTTAAATCTTTAAAATATGCTTCAGCAATATACTTGATTTTTTCTTTACTGGTATATCACGATTTAATAAAAAAGCTCGTTCTTCAGCTTTAGCTTCTTTCATTGTTAAAAATCTTTTAGAAACATAAGGTTTTAATTTATTTTCAGAATCATGATAGTAGACTTTAAAACGATATTGTCTACCATCTTTAGTTTTAAGTTTATCTTTAATTATTGACATAATTTACCTCCTAAATCTTGTTAAAATCATGTTTTTTTAATATAATTAAAGAGGAAAAAGAAATACCTTCGCATGGTTATTTTATTTCCCCCTTTAAATATTTTATAGGGTAGAGTACTGTTGGTAGCAGTGCTCTTTTTTTATTATATTTTAGTAATTTCAGTTATAATTAATTCTTCTTTTATTTCTTTGAAAAGTAAATTCACCATTTTATTTATAGAATTAATACCAATAGCTCCATCATGACATTTACTTTGGATAGTTAACAATAAATATTCATTTTCAGTTTCTATTTTAAATTCCATAGTCATAGGATTTATCATAGGTTTTAAATGAGGTTTAATTTTTACCTTTATTACATTTGTTTCAATTGATGGAATTATTTTTCCATGTCTAATTAATATATTGTTAAAAACTTCAATAAATTCATTATAATTAACCTTTAATTTGTATTTAACATATCCATTATGAGTAAGACCAGTTATTCTAACTTCTTTGTGAGAAAATTCATTTATATTATTTGAATAACCACAATCTTGACAAACTCCTAATTTTCTTTGTCTGTTACTTATTTTTTGACTTTTTGGCACAAATATAGCTATTAATAATCTAGGTATAGTTAAAAATAACCACATTATTAATTCAAACCACCACCAAAATAATAACCACATTATTATACTTCTATGTTTAGTATTTGATAAAGTTTCATTAATTACTTGTACTGAAATATTGTTTTTATGACAATTAGGACATTCTAATTTATCATTCATTTTTTTCACCTTCTTTCTTGTTATTTATTAAATATATTTTCTAAATAAGTTAATAATTTAGCTTCTATAGTTTTTCTTATATCTTCTGCTATAACAACATGTGTGTTTTCTCTTTTAAATTCAGCAACTATTCTAAGGAAAGATATCATCTTAATTTGATCTAAAGTAACAATAGAATCTGTTTGTTTGATATATTCAAAACTTTTGTTAGACATTTTTAAATAGTTCCTAGTATTAAAACTTTCTTTATTTTTAAAATGTTTTTCTTTAGGACTAGTTAAAGGAATAGCAAAATATATATTACTATATCCTTTGATTTTATATAATATTGCTAAGTGAATTTTATTTATTTCTGCACCAATAGAACCATCAAAGTTAATATGATAAATTCCACCATTTATAATTTTTAGTTTTTTCTTCATATAAAATAAAAGAGACATCTATAAATAGAGTCTCTAAACAATAGATAGGCTTACATGTCCATAAGCGACGCCGTCTCAATGCTATCTCTGATGTTAATTTTTTGATTGACTAACATGTCCATCGATATAAATATCTTCTCAATGCAATCCATTTACATCATTGTGATGTATATTAACATATATATTTAGAAAGTCAAATAATTAACTTTCTTAGCTCTATTTTATATATTTTTAATACTAAAGTAAATAGTTTTGTCTCATTTTCCTTTCGTTTTTTATAATTTTTTTAAACTTTTTATAAAATTTTATTAAGTTTTATTAAATTTTATTATATTTTGTTAAATTTTATTAAGTTTTATTGTTTTCTAAATATCTCTTCTTATTTGAACAGCAAAACCAACTAATTTAACTGGTAATTTTTGAACTTCTTCTGGTGTAAAAGATTTTGTTTCATATTCCATGTTATAAGGTTGTAAGATCACACCATTGTTATTAAAAATAAACTTTTTAAAAGTCGCATCATTTCCATTAACCATTACAGCACAATCTTTATTATTGCATTTAATATGATCTTCACATTTTTGAAAAATAACTATATCGCCATTTTGATATTTAGGAAACATTGATTTTCCATCAATTAATAGTCCAAAGTATTCTTTGTTTCCACAGGTCCATTCTTTAGGTATGTCTATATATTTTATAATATCTTCTATAGCTTCAAAAGGCACTCCTGCAGGTATTCTTCCAAGCACTGGTATATTTATTGTGTCTTCTTCTAAATTAACAAAAGAAGTATTATATTTAGATTTTAAATCTTCAAAAACAATATTATCTTTTATATTAAATGTTTCAGTTAATTTTCTAATCATATCTAAATTAGGCTCACTTATTTCATTTTCCCAATTATTAACTGTAGATCTAGTAGAATTTATTTTGTTAGCTAATTGTTCTTGAGTTAAATTGTATTTTGTTCTTAAATATTTTAAATTTTGAGCAAAATAATTTTTCACAATACCTCCTTTCACACTAATTATAGACTTAAAAAAACAAAAAGACAAGAAAATAATCAAAATAATATTGACAATAATATGGTCAAGATATACAATTAAAATATAGAAAGGAGGAGATATTTTTGGTAAGAGATTATGAAGAAGCAACTAGAATGTTAAAAGCTTTAAGAATTGAAAAAGGTTATAAAAGTACTGAATTTGCTAGGAAATTAAATATAGATCCAGTTACTTATAGCAAAAGAGAAAACAATCCTGGATTAATAACAGTTAGTTTTATGAAAGATTTATCCGAAGCTTTTAATGTGAATTTTAATGTAATTAGGAATATTTTTTTTACCAATTAAAGACCATTAAATGGTCAAAAGGGAGTAAAAATGAAAAAGAAACAAAAAACTATAATTGTTATAACAAAAGATGAAATAGCTGGATATATAAAAGAAATAAGCCAAGATGAAAAACATCCTAGCTTAAGAGTTATTTTAGTTTAATATTACCTACCATTTTTTCAAATTAATTATAACAAAGGAAATAGAAAGATTAAAAAACTCCTAAACTAGTAGGAGTTAAAAAATAAATTTTAAAAAAATACAACAACTTAATTATATCAGAAAACCATGCGGAGGTAAAATGGAAAAACCTTATTTAAATTTAAAAGAATTACAAAATCTTTTAGGAAAAGGAAGATATCAAACGTTAAAAGTAAAAGATTATTTACTTAAAATCGCAAAAGATAAAAATTATTATATTCCAGAAACTAAAAGAGAAATTTTAATACCAACTGAATTAATTAAAAAAGAATTAAAAATAAAGGGAGAAATAAATTGAAAAAATACAAAATAAAATGGAAGAATGTAATCATTTTAGTATTCTTTACAATCGGACTAATAAGTTTTATAAAATGGGGATTTTTTGGAACAAAAAAAGAAACTAAAAATTTCAAATGTGATGGCGGTTATTTAATAATGGCATGCTTTAAAAAATAGAGGTGGAATATGGCACAAAGAAGAATGTTTAACAAGGCAGTTACAAATAATGATAATTTTTTAGAAATGCCAGCTAGTTCTCAAAATTTATACTTTCATTTATCAATGAATGCCGACGATGATGGTTTTATTGACAATTGGAAATCAATAATCAGAATGATTGGTGCTAAAGAAGATGATTTGAAAATTTTAATAACAAAACAATTTATACTTCCGTTTGAAAGCGGAGTGATTGTTATTAGACATTGGCGATTAAATAATTATTTACAAAAAGACAGATTAAATCCGACAATTTATCAAGAAGAATTATCAAAATTAAGCATTGAAAAAGACAATGTATATGAAATGTATACAACTTGTATACACAGTATAGATAAGAATAGTATAGATAAGAATAGTATAGATAAGAATAGTATAGATAAATATATAGGCAACTCTAACGAGTTACCAAAAACAAAATCTAAAAAGTTCACTAAACCATCTCTTGAAGAAATTAATAATTTTATTTTAGAAAATAATTTAAAAGTAAATGGAGAACATTTCTATGATTATTACGAAAGCAACGGATGGAAAGTAGGAAAAAATTCAATGAAAGATTGGGAAGCTACTTTAAGAAATTGGAATAGAAATAACTTTAATGAAAAAACTAAAAGTTTTGCAAAAACAAAAAACGAAGAACAATGGGAATATTTAAAAGAATTATATGAAAAGGAGAATTCGGAAAATGAATACAAAGGGAATTTCAACATTGATAGCGACTTTTAAAATCGCATATCCATATTTTTTTAAAGAAAGTACAAAAGAAGAAATAACAGTACTTTCAAGAATATATCAAGAGCATTTAAATTGCTACAACGAAAAAACATTAGCAAATGTTGCAAAAAAAATAATAGCAACTAAAAAATTTATGCCAAGCATATCAGAATTAATTGAAGCTTGTGAAAAAGAAAAAGAATTTATGAGAAATGAAATTTTAGAATTAATGAAAGCAGATGGTTATTTTAAAAAAGGCGACTATGGAGAATTAGATCATACACAAGAAGAAAGAAATTATACAAAAGCACTAATGTGGGCTGAAAGAAATCTGTTACCTAATTGGCTAAAAGAAGATATGAAATATTATCAAACAAAAATATTAGGACAAAAAGAAAAATTAATGATAGGAGAATAAAAATGAAAATGAAAAAAGAAAGTTTAGAAAAAGTTTTGACAATATTGTTTGATGAACTTACTAAAAATGTAGAAGATATTGAAGTTACAATTTTATTAGCTTATTTAAGTCAAATAATATCAAAAGAACTTTATCCAGAAAATATTACAATCGAAAAACAAAAGAAATTTTGGAGTTTATTCAGATGAAAGAATATCAAAATAAAATTGAAAAAGTAAAAGAACAAATAGCAAGCGATTTAGAAGATTTAAGTGAAGTTATTCAAAAAGAAGAAATGACAGCTGAATTAATAGAAAATGAAATAAAATCGACATTCAATTTCATTAAAAATAATTATTTAGAAGAACTAAAAGAAATAGAAGAAGAAGGATATGAGCTAACTAGCGAAGAAGCTTTTGATTTAAGATATGACATTTTAGAAGATGAAATGATGGGAAATTAAAATGATAAGAGATATAGAACAATTTTCTAGGAAGCAAAAAGAAAGAATAATAAGAGGCGAAATTTTACAAAAATTATATCTAGGAAGTTATTTAACTTCTGAAGAAAATAAAAAATTAAGATTAGAACAAGACAGATGTTATAAAATGTTCGATTTTATGAAAAAACTAAAAATAGAAATGGAGAAAGAAAATGTTAGATGAAAAATTAAGAGAAGTTATGAGAGAAAAAGTATTTGAAACAATAAATTCAAAAATAGAAATAAAAATAAATTCTGATGGAAATAAAACTGAAGTCAAATTAGAAGGCAATAAGTTAGCTTTATTGATGGGCTTAGAAAGAACTAAAACAAAATTAATCGAAGATGAAAATATACCAAAAGAAATAGCAGATGAAATTAAAAATATTGCTGAAAAGGAAGCTGAAAAAAATGGAAAATAAAGAATTGATCGTAATAAAACAATTACCAATAATTGAAGAAAAATTAAAAGAATTATCAAAAGAAATAGATGAAAAAGTAGAAAAAGCAAAATCTTTAATAGTATCTGAAGAAACAGTTAAAGAAGTTAAAAAAACAAGAGCTGAATTAACTAAAGATTTTAAAGAACTAGAAGAACAAAGAAAATTAGTAAAAGAAAAAGTTCTAGCACCATATATGGCTTTTGAAGAAGTTTATAAAACTTATGTAAGTGATAAGTATAAAAGTGCAGATATAGAACTAAAAACAAAAATAGATCAAGTTGAATTAGAACAAAAGAAAGCAAAAGAGCAAGAAGTAAGAGATTATTTTGAAGAATATAAAACATCAAAAAATATAGATTTTATTACTTTTGAAAATATGAATTTAAATATAACTTTATCAGCAAGTTTAAAAAGCTTAAAAGAAGAAGCGAAAGCATTTGTTGATAAAGTAGAAAGTGATTTAAATTTAATAGAAACACAAGAAGCAAAAATTGAAATACTTGTGGAATATAAAAAAAATTTAAATGTATCAAGAGCAATTACTGAAGTTAACGAAAGAATTAAAAGACTTGAAGAAGAAAAGAAAAAACAAGAAGAAATTCAAGTTAAAAAAGTTGAAGAACAAAAAGTAATTGAAAAAGTAGAAGAAGTAATAAAAGCACCTAAAGAAGAAGTGAAAGAAGAAATATTTGAAATGACTTTTAAAGTAAAAGCAACAATGAATAAGTTAAAAGAATTAAAATCATTTTTAAATCAAGGAGGATATGATTATGAATAATGAAGAAAAGAAACAAAAACAAGAAATAAGTGTTGTTTATAAAATCGATGATAATGAAATTAAATTAACGCCATCTATAGTTCAAAAGTATCTAGTAGGATCTAATGCAACAATAACAATGCCAGAATTCAAGCTATTTAGTGAACTTTGCAAGGTTAGAAAATTAAATCCATTCTTAAAAGAAGCTTATTTGATTAAATATACTGAAAATCAACCAGCGAGTATTGTTGTTGGGAAAGATGCAATTATAAAAAGAGCTGTTTTAAATCCAAAATATGATGGAATGGAAAGTGGAGTTATTGTATTAAATGAAAATAATGAAATTTTAGAAAGAAAAGGAACTTTTAAGTTACCAAGCGAAACATTAGTAGGAGCTTGGGCTAGAGTTTACAGAAAAGATTGGTCGCACTCAGTTTATCAAAGCGTATCTCTGGATGAAGTTATTGTTAAAAAGTCAAATGGAGAAGTAAATGCTAATTGGACAAAACAACCTTGCACTATGATAGAAAAAGTAGCAAAAGTAAGAGCATTAAGAGAAGCATTTGTTGAAGATTTAGCTGGAATGTATGAAGCAGAAGAAATGAATGTTGAAATTCCAAAAGAACATAAAGAAGAAGTCATAGAAGATAATGTCATAGAAGCAGAATTTATTGAACCAACAAAGGTAGATATTAATGAAATATAACATTATTAACTCTGGAAGCGATGGAAACGCAACTATAGTTGAAGAAATAATATTAATTGATTGTGGAGTTAGTTTTAAAAAACTCTCTCCACATATCAAAAAATTAAAATTAGTATTTATAAGTCATGTTCATGGCGACCATTTTAACAAGAAGACAGTTAAAAGATTCGCAGAAGAAAGACCTACATTAAGATTTGCAGTAGGCGAATATCTAGTAGAAGAATTAGTTAAATGTGGAGTAGAAAAAAAGAATATTGATTTAATAGAAAAAGATAAATTGTATGATTATGGTCTATTTAAAATTAAGACTTTTGAACTATTTCATGATGTTGAAAATGTTGGAATTAAAATTTACTTAAATAATAAAAAATTAATATATGCAACAGATACTAATTCAATTGATCATGTAACTGCTGAAAATTATGATGTTTATTTAATTGAAGGAAATTACATTAACGAAGAAGAATTACATCAAAGAGCAGTTACCAAAGAATATGAAGAAAGAGTTAAAAGAACTCATTTAAGTCAAGTTAAAACAACTGAATGGTTGCTTAAAAATATGGGAGAAAATTCAAAATATGAATTTATGCACCAACATAAGGAAAAAGGAGAAATAAAATGAGAAATTCATTACAAGGATTATTAGAATTCACATTATTAATAATTTTATTTAGATTAAATTTAATAGCATGGATATGTGGAGTAATTTTAGTAATATTATCAGAATATTTAGATTATAAACAAGAAAAAGAAATTTATTTAAAATTAAAAAAATTAGATGAAAATATATTAAGAAAATTCAAGGAGTTAGAAAATGATTAATAAACAAATTTATCCAAAAACAAAAAGAATACCTTTATCAAACACAATTTATATTACTGAAAAAATAGATGGTAGTAATTTAGGACTATTTAATTTAAACGATAAATTGTATATAGCTCAAAGAGGTTTAGTATTTTCAATAGATGAAATTGAAGAAATAAAAGAAAAAATGTATAGAGGACTTTATTCTTGGTTAAAAGAAAATGCTGAAAATATTAAATTAAACAACAATAGCTGTATATTTGGAGAATGGTTAGGCATGGGTCAAATAAAATATGGAGAAATATTTAATGAAAAATTATTGATGTTTGCAAAAGCAAATATTGATGATGAATTCAATGTAACTAATTTAAAGTATGATCATAGTTTATTTAAATATTCATTTACTAATGAAGGAAGACCAACATTCATAGGAATTGTACCAATTGTTGCAGTATTAAATAAAATGCCAACAAAAGAAGAATTAGATAAGTTATATGCAGATTATTCAAATTTAGTTAATAGAAAAGTCGAAGGTTTAATAGTTAATTTTAATAATAATATTTTGAAATATGTAAGATTTAAGAACGGAAAGGAAGAAGAACATCATGAATAATTTAGAAGAATTAAAACAAGAATTAAAAAAATTAGAAAACAAGATAAATGAATTAGAAAACAAAGGAAATAATAAATATAAAAGAAAAAGACTTAAAAGAGGAGAAATCTTTTGGTATTTAGATGAGTTTGGGGAAGTTGGAGAAACTTATGAGTCTTATTCTAAAGAAGATGATTTTAACTATAATGTAGGTAATTATTTTAAAACAAAAGAACAAGCAGAAAACTATATAGAAAAACTATTAATAGAACAAGAATTAAAAGATATTGCATTAGAACTAAATAAAGGTGAAGAAACAGATTGGGAAAATTCTAATCAAGATAAATATTATTTAGGTTTTGATTATTATAAAGATGAAATCGATTATTATGTTAATAATAGATCTAAAAAACAAGGTGCAATTTATTGTTTAGATAAAAACTTTAAAAATGTTGCAATAGAAAGAATAGGCGAAGAAAGATTAACAAAATATTTAAAAGGAGAATTAGATTAAATGATAATTAGTAATAACGAAGAAAGTGATATTAAAGTTATAGAATCTAATAGTGATATATTAGAAAAAATAAATGATAATTTGTATTTAGTAAAGTTTATGTTAGAAATAATTTGTTTAGTATTAACTTTTAAATATCTAAACGAAATAGTGGCAATAATAATACTTACTATGATATTTTTAGCAGATTTAATAAATGTAATTTATAGAAAAAAATAAAAAGGAGAAAAATAATGAAAGATTTTGAATTAAAAGTAGGAGATTTAATTAAATTAAGAGATGATTTAGAAGATGGCAAGAAATATGGTAATGAATATTTTGTAATCGATATGAAATTTATAGAGTTTAAAAAAGTTGAATCATTAAATATTATAACGAAGTCTGCACGCATTAAACCTAATGATAGTGGTTTCTCTTATAATTACACAAAAGAAATGATAGCAGAAGCAAAAAGACCAATAAAATATGAAACAATCTATAAAAGAAAAGAACCTATTTTAGATGATAAAGAAAAAGAATATTTAGGTAATGTTATTAGACCTTTTAGAAATGAAGTTATTTATATTGTTAAAAAAATATATAATCACAGAGAAAAAGAATATATTGCTATTAACTTAAAAAATGATACTATTTTTCTACCTAATTTTAAAGAAAATACAATGTATAAAAATATGAAAATAAATAAAGAATATACTTTAGAGGAGTTAGGATTATGAATCAAATAATTTTAATCGGAAGACTTACTAAAAACAACGAACTTAGATATACAACTAATCAAATAGCTATATTAAATAACACAATAGCAGTAGATAGAGCATTTAGCAAAAGCGAAGAAAAAACAACTGACTTTATTAATATAGTAATGTTTAAAACTACTGCAGAAGCAGTTAATAAATATACTGCAAAAGGAAGTCAAATAGCAGTTATAGGTAGTTTACATCAAGATAGTTATGATTCAAAAGATGGAAGTAAAAAAACAACCTACAAAGTCATAGTAAGCGAAGTTAAATTTTTAGATACAAAAAAACAAGAGGGAACTGAAGAAGTTAAGAAAGAAGTAAAACCTAGTGATTTTGATGTATATGCTGATTTTGGAAAAGAAGTAGTAGAAAATGTAATGAATCTTGAAGATGATTTGCCATTCTAAATAAATAGGGGTTTTAAAAGCTCAAATATCTACGATACCCCTAACATTTTTGCAACGAGTTTGAATGAGCGAGTTTGGTTGCAAATTAAATAAAAAAGATAAGGAATATACAAAAACACAAAAAAATGCATCTAAATTTAAAATAAGACGCATTTGTGCTTTTTATTAAATAATATGAAATTAATAGGAAATAAGAATAAAATAATATCTTGGTTACTAAATCAAGGAGAAGATAAGATCTTTGAAATAAAAGAATATAAAGAAAAAAGAAATTTAGACCAAAATGCAAAATATTACAAATTACTAAATGAATTAGCATTAACTTTAAAAATAGGAACAGAAGAATTACATTTTGAAATGTTAAAGAATTATTCAGTTAAATATCAAATTTTAATACCTCAAGATGCTGAATTAAGAGGTATTAAATATTACGAATTAAAGAAAACAATAAAAAAGGACAACAAACTATTTAATATCTATGAAATTTATGCACCAAGTCATGAATTAAAAACAGATGAATTTGCATTGTTATTAAATGGACTTATAGAAGAGTGCAAAAATCAAGATATAGAAGTGAGAAGTCCGAACGAAATAAGAGAAGAGGAGATGTATTTATGAAATTAATAATAGGAAAATTTAATGTAAGTAACAAAATTGCTTATTGGAGCATAGGAGAAAAATACACACCAGATGTTGCAATTAATGATTATGCTATAGTAGAAAACAAAGATGATTTTGATTTGGTTAAAATTATAGGAATAGTAGAAACTAACGAAGAACATGCTAAAGAACTAAGTTCTTATCGTGAAATAAAAGAAGTAGTCAATTATATTTCATCTATTTTCATAGACAATTTTAAAAGAAGGAAAAAAGATGAACAATAAAGACCAAAAGAAAACAATTTATAAAAGAGAAGAACCTATTTTAGATGATAAAGAAAAAGAATATTTGAGTAGCGTTATTAGACCTTTTAGAGATAAAGTTGAGTATATTGTTAAAAAAAATGTATTTGCAAAAATATATTATATTTATATTAGATTAAATGATGATTCTGCTGATTTACCTAACTTCAAAGAAAATACAATGTATAAGAATATGAAATTAGATGAAGAATATACTTTAGAGGAATTAGGACTATGGTTAATATGAAATATCATTGCTTTTTTGAACAAAGCGGGACATTTAAAAATGAATTTAAAAAGTTAGGATTTAAAAGTTATGATTATGATATTTTAAATCAATTTAATGAAACTGATTATATCATAGACTTATATAAAGAAATAGATAAAGCATACAATGAAGAAAAGAGTATTTTTGATAGTTTTAAAAGTGATGAAGATACTATACTTGCCTTTTTTCCTTGTATAAGATTTGAGGCACAAATATTATTAGCATTTAGAGGTGATGCTTCACAAGATAAAAAGAAAAGTGATATAGAAAAACTAAGGCAAAATTTAAGGTTACATAAAGAATTATCTAATAATTATGAATTAATAACTAAACTAGTAATGATATGTATTAGAAAAAAAATACCTTTAATTATTGAAAATCCATATAGCGAACAACATTATCTAAGAAGATATTGGAGTTTAAAACCTAGTATTATTGATATGAATAGAACTAAAAAAGGTGATTACTTTAAAAAACCTACACAATATTGGTTTATTAATAGAAAACCTAGTACTAATTTTATATTTGAACCTCTTAATTATACTAAAACAAAAAGAATAGATGATTGTAACACAGTTGAAAGAAGCATGATAAGTCCTCAATATGCTAATAGATTTATAAGAGAATACATTTTAGATAGTGATAAGGAAAATTAAGTATTATGGAAGAAAACATTAAATTTATAGCAATAACTAATGATGATAAGGAAGTAGAACTATGTGTTACTAATAGAGATAAACTATATCTGTTAAATAATATAATAGATAATATGAAGTTATCAAAAGATGGTCATGTAAAAGAATATATTATAAAAGAAGATGAAAATATAATTAGAAGAAGAGTAAAAAGCAAAGAGAACATAAAAGAAAAAATCATTAAATTACATGAAAGATTATAAAAATGATGAATAAAGAAGAAGTTTTAAAAAATGTAATTGAAATACAAAAATTTGCTATGGAAATTTATGAAGAAGAAAGTGATGATTATGTAGATTACAGAGTAGTTAAAAACAAAGAAAGAGCAATATTTAGAAGATTATCTAAAATAACACCAGATGAAGAATTACAACTTAAAATATTAAACGTTATAGAAACTAGCATGTGGGATTCAAAAGATTTAACTTATAGAACAACAATGAAAAGATTAAGAGAAGAATTAAATATAGGTGTTGAATGAACAAGGTTGAATTATTAGAGAAAATAGAAATTTTACAAAAACAAAAAGATGAATTAGATAAAACTTATTTAGCAGAAATATTTAAATTAAGAGAAGAAGCAAGAGAAAGAAATATTAAATTTACTAATTTAGAACAAAGAGCAAAAATGTATCTAAAAAAGTTAAATGAAGCAAACAATGAATTATTTGAATTAAGAAAAAAGGTGGGCGAGTAGATGACTGAAAATGAATTACAAAAATGGTATTGGCTAGAACTAAGAAAAAACACATTTTTAAAGGAAATAGAAGAGATAGACAAGATAACTATCTCTTGTTCTGGTTTAAGCGAAATTCCAATTAAAAATGATGCTATAACATCAGTTCAAGAAAAATATATTGAAAGAAAAGAAAAGTTACTTGAGAAAATACGATCTATTGAAGAAGACATAGAAGAGATAGAAAGATTTGTAGAGAACCTAGAAGATGAAAGTTTAAAAGTGATTTTAAGATTAAAATATAAAGAAAGATATAGCAATTATGGAGTGAGTAGAAAGATAGGAATTAGTGAAAGTAGCATTAAAAGAATTATAAATAAGTATTTTAAATGCGAAAACTGACCTAATTTGAACCAATTTGACCTAAAATGAACCAATTTGAACCGATTTGACCCGGTCAAGATATGTTATAATGTATAATAGGGAATTAAATTTAAAAAGACAGCAGAAGTGTTGTCTTTTTTTCATGGAGGAATAAAATGTGGAGTTTTTTAAGTGCAATTTTAGTGATACTTGCAGCAGTATTTTTAATGCCAATGATGATATTTACTATCATCTTTTTATTTTATAAAAACTTATTAGAAAATTTTGATGAAGATGAAAAATAAATATTATTACTGTATGAAATATATTTGCAATGCATGTCCTAAAAAAGAACAATGCGATAAGGAGATAGAGAGAAATGAAATTCAAAATAAACGAAATAGATTGGAAAATCGAAGAAAAAAGTCAAGAAGAAATAAAAACCCTTTTAAACCAAAAAAGAGCGGATGAGAAAGAAGATATAAAAAATACAGAAAATAGATATTTAGGTTTAACTTATCAAGATGATTTAATAATTTATTTAGATAGAAATTTGCCAGAGCAAAGAAAAAGATTAACATTACTACACGAATTAACACATTGTTACATAGGGACATTCATAACTCACTGTGAAAAACAATATTCAGAAGAAGATGTATGCGATATAGTATCAAATTCGCACGATATTGTTAAAAAGATAGTAGATAAGTATTTTAGAAAGGAAGGAAAAAATGGCTAGATCCAAAAAATATACTGAAGAAGAACTATTTAAAAAGAAATGCAACAATTATTTTAAATATTGTGATAAGAAGAAGAAACCCTATACAATGTCAGGATTGGCTCTTTATTTAGATATGGATAGAAGATCATTGCTTAATTATAGTAAAGATGAGAAATTTTTTCCCACAATAAAGAAAGCAAGAGATAGAGTAGAGAATTTTGTAGAAGAAAGATTATTTGATACAAGAGCAGCTGGAATTATTTTTAATCTAAAAAATAACTTTGGTTGGATAGAAGAACAAAAAATAAATCATACAGCTAACGTTAATAATTATGCAGGACTTACTGAAGAAGAATTAAGGAAGTTAGCGAGTGAAGATAATTCCTAATTATGTTAAAGAACAAGCAAGATATGAGTTAGCTAGGAGATATTTTTGGGAATATTGCAAAATTAAAGCCTCAAACTTTTATAAAGAAGATAGAGAGTATTTAAAAGACTTATGTAATAATTTACAAAGTTTTATTGAAAGCGACAAAAGAATATGTGTAATCAACATGCCACCAAGACATGGCAAAAGTAGAACAGCAGGATTATTAGTTCAATGGTTACTTGGTAAGAATAATAAATACAAAATAATGACAGGATCTTACAATGAAACACTGTCAACGACATTTGCTAAACAAGTAAGAGATAGTATATCTGAAGAAGACGGTATATTTGGTAATATATTTCCTGATACTAAAATAAAGTATGGTGAAGCAAGTTCTAGTAAATGGGCTTTAAACGGAAATGAAGAAGCTAATTATTTAGCAACATCTCCAACAGGTACTGCAACAGGATTTGGTTGTAATTTAATGATAATAGATGATGTTATTAAAAATAGTGAAGAAGCATACAATGAAAATACTCTTCAAAAAATAATAGATTGGTATAACAACACTATGTTATCTAGAACCGAAAGTGGTTTTAAGATATTAATAATAATGACAAGATGGACTACAGGAGATTTAGCAGGTTATATATTAGAAAATAATAAAGATGTCATGCATATTTCTTATAAAGCAGTTAAAGATGACAATACTATGCTTTGTGAAGATGTATTATCAAAAAAAGATTATATAGCTAAAACTCAAAATATGAATAAAGATATAATTGAGGCTAACTATCAGCAAGAGCCAATAGATATTAAAGGTAGATTATATAGTAAATTTTTAACATACGAATACGAAAAAATACCTAATTTTAAATACATTATGAATTATACTGATACCGCAGATGAGGGTGAAGATTATCTTTGCAGTATTGACTATGGAGTATCTTTTAATAATCAAAAATATGTATTAGATATATTATTTACAAAAGAACCTATGGAAATAACTGAACCGCTACAAGCTAAAATGATGACTAAAGATAAAGTAGGTTATTCAAAAATAGAAAGTAATAATGGTGGAAGAGGTTATGCAAGAAATGTTAATAGAGAACTAAAAGGATTAAAAAACTACCATACAATTGTTGATTGGTTTCATCAAAGTGAAAATAAAAAAGCAAGAATATTAAGTAATTCTACAGGCGTTATGAATAACGTCTTTTTTCCTGTTGATTGGGAAACGAGATGGCCTGAATATGCTACTGAGATGAAGAAATACCAAAAGGAAGGTAAAAATAAGCATGATGATGCACCAGATTGTACAACTGGAGTATACGAAAATTCTAGTCCAAGTGCATGGGAATTATCAAATAGAAAATTATACTAAGGAGGAGAAATGATACAATTATCAAATATAGAAGAATTAACAGCAAATGATATACCTAAGTTATTAGAAAAAATAACTCCAGTATTGAAAAAAAGACAACAATTACACGATAAATATAGTAGAAAAGCAGATTCTACTAAAGTAATGTATTCTAGTGATAACAAGTCAACAGTTATACCTTTTGAAAAGTTTATAACTGATTTAGCAACAGGTTATCTATCTGGTAAGCCAATATATAGTGTTGCAGATACAACGGATGAAAGCAAAAAGAATTTGTTAAATAAATTACTAGATAAGAAACAAACAGATAAAGATTATAAAAAATCAATGGATATTATCATAGATTATGTAAGTAGCTATAACGATGACGAAAGTGAAAACTATGATTTAATACATGATATTTTAGAACTTACTTCTTGTTATGAAATACTTTACGAAAACAAAAATAATGAAGTTGTTTACACTAAATATGATCCTTTGCAAACAGTTGCTATTTGGGATTATAATTCTCCTGCTAATTTAATCGGTATAGTCAGAACATGGGAAGAAGACCAAATAGATGGTAATAAAATAACTAAGATAGAATTAACTGATAGAAACGGTACTAGAACTTATGACAAGAGTAAAACTGAAATATATGAAAGTGACAATGAGAATCATTCTTGGGGAGATGTCCCTGCAATCGCAATAGAAACTGATTTTGCTATATTTGAATCATGTGAAGATATAATTCAATCTTACGAGCAATTAATTCAAAATGTTAGAAATACCTTTCAATATAATGACTCTGATTGCAAATTAAAAGTTAGTGGTTATACAAGTCAACAACCGATGTTATTACAAGATGAAGAAGGCAATTTTAAAATTAATCCAGCAAGAGAATTAGAAGATAAGGTTTGGATAGATTCTTTAACTATATATGTAGCAGAAGGCGGAAACGTAGAGTGGTTGATCAAGCAATTAGATGCAAACGGAGTAATAGTTATTTTAAAGACATATATTGATTTAATGTTTCAATTAGCAGGTATTCCTAATACTTCTGACTTAGCATTTAATTCTAATGATTTAAATGCATCAGCAATAGATAGAAAATTCTATGTCATGAATATGGCTACTGCTAGTGTTATAAGCAAGTTAAAGAAAGCATATCTTAGAAGATGGGAATTGATTTTTGGAAGAATTAATTTAAAAAAGAATACTCAATTTGATTTTAGAGATATAGATATAGAAATACCTAAAAACCTACCAGCTAATGATGATGAAAAGATAGATTCTATGTTAAAACTTCAAAATATTTTATCCCTTCAAACTATAATAGAAAAACTGGGTTACAACTATATAGACGAAAAAAATAAGAAAGATTCTGAAGCAGAAGATAATATGTTAAATAATATCGAAAGAATGCAGATGTTAAAATCTAACGGAGCCAATATAGAAGATACTACAATTCAAGAACAAACTGGTAAAAATGAAATAAAAACTCAAAAAACAGATAAAGAATTGATGAATGACATAGAAGAAGATAAAGATAAAAAAGAAAAGAAGTAGGTGTTTAAATGAATAATAGGCAAATACTTAACAAAAGATGGTCTAAAATAGATAACTACCTACTTTCTTATTTAAGCAACTATAATAAAATCAATAGAAATACTAAAGATTCTATTCAAGATGTATTAAATAGCATTAAAATAAACTATAAAGATATAAATAAAATTATACCTATAGTTGAAAAAGATAGACTAAATAGAAAAATAAGAAAAGTATTAAAAAACAAGGGTTATTTAAGTTTTAAATTAATTGAAACTTTAAATAAAAACAATATTACTTATTTAGAATTAATTAGATCATTGATTTATATATGTTATTTAGAAGAAGAAAAAGAACTAGACGGAATAAATGAAAAATTATTCTACAAAGTATGCGAAAATTCTTATAATCAAGGAATTAAAGACATAGGAAACAAAACTATGTCTTTTAATTTGGAAACATTTTATTTACTTTTTAACATACCTATGTTTAATGCGACTATCAATGAATATTTAGAAATGATTACATTAACAAATGCAGATGAAACACTAAATAATACACTTGTATATATGCAGTTAAATAAAGAATTAGATGTTAATGATAAAAACTATCAAGGTCTATTTAAAAAACAAAAAAATAGGTATATAAGTGATAATTTAAATAGTGGAGGAATAGTTAATATAGCTGAGAATTTAACTAATAAAGCATATCTGCAAGCTGGTATTGATACAAATACAGATAAATGTAGATTTATTTCAGAAGTCGATAATAGAACTACAGAGATGTGTAATACTTTAAATAATCAGGAGTTTTATTTAAATAAAATGAATATATATCAAAGGTATAGTGATATAGACAAAAGAATAATTACATACCAAACTCAAGGACTAGTTCAAGGAGAAAATCTACCTCCGATAAATAATCATTTTCATTGGTGCAGAAGTACAATTACATATTTAGTAGATAATGAACATTTAAATTATGAAAATATTACAAATGAATGGTTAAGAGTAAAAGAAAATAAAACACCCAAAATAAAAATATTTAACAAAGGTGAAACATTTAATTTTAGGGGCAGAAAATATGTTTTTGATAATCATAATTTAAAATATGAACATACTACAAGAGAAAAAGATTTTGCAGAATGGTTAATTAAAAATAGTAACTTAGATGTAACATTATTACCTAAAATAAATAAACCTGATGGTATATCTGTTCCAGATTATAAAATAGCTAAAGAATATTTTGATTATAAATATACAACAGGAGTTAGTAGTCAATTGATTTATCATAATATTGAAAAACAAAACTTACAATCTAGAAATTTTATAATCGAAATAAAAAATAGTAATGTTGATTGGTTGGAAATAGAAAGGCAAATAAAATACACATATAGAAGATTAGACTGGGTAGAAAAAATAGGTGTAAAAAAAGATAATCAATTCAAAATGTACAACAAAAAAAGCAATGACACTAGATGAAACGTCATCACGACCATTGCTTTTATAATTAAATATTAATATAAATTGGCTTAAAAGTCAATTTTTTATTGGGAAGTAGCTTAGTTTGGTAGAGCACCTGGTTTGGGACCAGGGGGTCGCAGGTTCAAATCCTGCCTTCCCAACCATAAATAAAAATCACTATTAAGTAGTGTGATGTTAATAATATTCGATAGTTATTAGTATCGCAGTGCCTAATAGCACTAAAAGAGCGAGAAATCGTTCTTTTTTTCATATTTCATTAAATGGCTTGGAGTTAATTCGATGAGCTGGGGAAGGAGAAAACAATATGAAAAATCAAAAATCTAACCTAAAAGACTTAGGTTTAATGGATTTAAATATCCAACTATTTGCTGAAGGAGATTCAAATAATGCAGATACTAATTCTACAGATAATTCAACAATATCTTTTGATGAAATTTTAAAGGATCCTAATTATCAAAAAGAATTTGATAAGAAAGTAGCTAAAGCATTAGAAACTTCTAAAGAAAAATGGGAAAAAGATGCAGAAGTTAAAAAAACTGAAGCAGAAAAATTAGCAAAAATGAATGCTGAAGAAAAGAAAAATTATGAAATTAAAAAGCTAGAGGATGAAAGAAATGAGGCTATAGCTAAGTTAAATTCATACGAACTTAAAGAAGAAGCAGTCAAGATAGCTAATGAAAAAGAATTGGACTTATCTTTGATTGAAATTTTAGATTATTCAAAAGAAACTGCTGAAAGTATAAAAACAAAAATAGACAATATTAGCACTATTTTTAATAAATCAGTAGAAAAGAAATTAACTGAAAAATTACAACAAAATGGCCCAAGATTTGTTAGAAGTACGACAATCAATGAAGACAAAGAGTACTTAAAAGAAAAATATAAAAATAATCCATATTACAAGGGTTAAAAGAAGGAGGTAAAATATGGCAATTTTATATGGAAGTCTAAATGTAGATGAAAGATATTCACCTACAATTGAACCAAATTTATATAGTGACACAGTATTAATACCAGGGGTTACTTATACAGATAAGTATGAAATAGGTCCAGCTGGGGCTATATATGTTCACAAATTAGGAAAGGGAAATGCGGTTGAAGTTGGGAAACCAGGTAGAGATTTTAATGACGAAGCAGCAAGTGATGAATTGATACCTATTGTTTTTAATAATAATTTTCAAAAATCAAAAAAAATCTATGGAGTTCAAGCTAAAGCTGTAGCATTTAAAGCAGGAGAAGAATATTTATCAGATTCTTTAAATCAAACTAAAGATTCTAGACAATATTCAGGTATCGCTTGTTTAGTTAATGAAGGTACAGCAGATGCTGATACAACTAAAATTACTAAAGAAAACGTTGTTGATAAATTAGTGGCTTTGAGACAAAAAATAAAAGATAACAAAGGAAAAGCTAATTATGCATTAGTGTCAACTGGAGTGTATGCAATGTTACTTAGAAATTTAGGATTTGCTGAAAACTATGATAAAGCAATAGTCGATGGTAAATTACTTAAGAGATTTGGTCTTAATATTATAGAATGTAATTCATTCGATAATAAAACAGCTAAATATTATGATAAAATAAATACTTTAAAGACAGTTGATACATCATTAGTTGATATTATTGTAGGTAACTTTGAAGCGTTTTCATTATTAGACAACATGGAAATGTATCGTTTAATTGATAGTGAATTATTCAACGGTTCTAAAGCTCAAGTTGAATACAATACTGCATTTACTATTACATCACCAGAACAAGTAGTAGTTAAAAAACATACTGCTTAAAATTAAGGAGGGCATAAAATGAAAGAAAAAATATTAGAAGAGATAAAAAAAGATTTAGCTGATAATTATCGCAACGATGAAGATGTGCTAAAAACTTTATTGGAAGATGTAATAAATGATGCCCTTTTTTCTTCTAATAGAAGATTTAATTCAGATAAAGATGAACAATTAAAAGTATTAAAAAGTAATATTAAGAAAGCAGTTAAAACTATATATTTACGAAGAGGAACAGAAGATGTTAAATCATCATCTCAAAGTGGTGAATCTAATAACTATGCATCAGCAATAGAAGAAATGACTTCAGATATTATCAAACAAAATAAAAGGATATTAATATGAAAGCTCTAAGAAGTTTAGTTTTATGTAAATTAAATAAAAAAGATAGGATTAAACAAAAAAATGGTACATATTTAGAAAATTATATTTTGATAGATGAATATAAAGTTATACTTCAAGAATTAAATGATGTTGTTAGTGCAAGTATTTATGGTGCTTCTATTAATAAAACATATAGAATTAGTTCTATTTATAATAAGCTTGAACAATTACTATCTGGTAAGCTCACTAATCAAGAAGATAATATATCTAAATATAATATAGAAATAGATCATAAAAATTATAAAATTGTATCTGTGAAAAAGAAATATTTAGATATAGAGTTGATATGAGAGATATAGGTCAATTAAGTATAAGTTTATTAAAATGGTCTAAAAGTCTAGAAAAAAATTTAGTAGAAGCAGTAGAAAATACGGCGAAAACAATTCAAGAAAATGTGATTGAAAACGCACCTTCTACAAATGGAGAATATACATCAAGTATTAAAGTTGGAGAAACAGAAGTTAAAAATAATAAAATTAGAACTTCTGTTTTTTCTGATTTGTTAGTAGGTGGAAATAATCCGAAGTGGGCTAAAGTTCCACTAGCAGCTTTCCTAGAATGGGGAACAGGTATAAAAGGATTATCTAGTAATACATATCCACATGGATATGGCTATAGATTAACTCCATGGTGTTATTACGATGAATATCTTCATCAGTGGATAACTACAGATGGTATTATTGCGAAACCTCATTTTTATCCAGCATTATCAAAAAATAAAAGTATATTTCTTGAAGAAATAAGAAAGGCAGTGAAAAAATGCAAGATTTAAGAGAATTAATACAATCAAAATTTAATGAGATCAGTATTTTAGAATCAGGTCCACCAATACCAGATTCTGTAGTAGAAGAGGGTAAAACTTATTTTGGCTATGAATTATCAGAAGATTTTTTAGATAGTGATATGGATAGTAATTATGTTATGCAAATAAATATTATAGGTAGAATTGTTAGAAAAAATAATACAAAAGAAAATACTTTAGAAATAATTGATAAAACTTTAGAAGAATTAAAGAAAAAATTAAAAGACTTAAAAATAAGATACAGTTATAAAGATGTAACAATGGATAACAATATTAGAAAAATATTAGTAACAGGTAACGTTAAATATAACGAGTTATTAAAAAAATAGGAGGATAAATAATGGAAGACACATTAGAATTTTCTACATATAACGGAACAAAGCTTGAATATGCAGAAACTAAAACAGGTGCTAAAAAAGTTATTAAAGGTTTAGTAACTGTCCCTGATATCGGAGGAGAACCGGATTCTATAGATACTACTAGTTTAAACAATACTAAATATAAAACTGAAATATACGGATTACAGCCAGCAGTTAAATTAGCTTACGAGTTTAATTTAGAATCTCCAAGTGCTACAGCGAATATTAAAATAGCTAGTGACTTAGAAGATAGCGGTAAAACATATTTTTGGTGGCTAACGTTTCCAAACGGAGTAGAAGTAAGCTATAGAAGTAAAGTTAAAACTAGTATAAAAGGTGGAAGTACAGGGGATTTAATTAAATTTTCAATGTATCATGCACCAATATCAGAAGTTGAAAGAAAATTAACAGTTTAAAAGAGGTTTTTAACAAACCTCTTTTTTTAATATAGGAAGGAATTAAATTATGAATAACGTAATTATAACATTAAAAAATGGAGAAGAAATAAGTTTTAAATTAAGAAGCCAGGATTGTGTTAATTTAGAAAGAATTAACAAGGTAAGAACATTAGATTACTTACAAGATTATTCGATAACAGCAGTAATTAATATGCTTAGATTTATGAGAAAACATGAAAATGAACAATTTTCAGAAAATAATGCATGTGAATTATACGATAAGTTAATTGCAGATGGTTATTATTTAGAAGATATTTTTGACAAAATAATATATGAAACAGCTGTGGCATCGGGTTTATTCAAAAAAGAAGACCTAGAAGCAATGAGAGAGAAGAAAAAGAACAAGAAGATGGAACTAGAAAAAGAAGTTTAACAGAATATATAAACATTTTATATGATGAATTACTTAAATTTGATTTTAAATACGAAGAGCTCTATAACATGACAGTTAAAGAACTTTTAAATACATTGGAACAAAGAAAGAAAGGACTAGCTTATAGAATTTGGAGAGAAGCTAATTTAATAGGATTAGCGTTTAATGATCCTAGTAAATATCCGTCATCACCAGAAGAAGCTATGCCTGAATTATTTCCACCCAAAGTATCTATTAAAATGCCTGATTTTTTAAAAGAAAAATATATGAAAAGAGGTATGAAGTAATGGAAGAAGAAAAAGGAAGATGGGTAACAATCTTAAAAAGAAGAGTATTTATTAAAGAAAATCAAACGCTAACTGATGCTATAAAAGAAAGTAAAAAATTTAGTGAAGACTTACAGGAAAGACTAAGAAAGCAAATGAATTTACCATCTAAAGAGGAAGAACATGCTTTATATTGGTATATAGGCTCTGATAGTTATATTATTAATGATTGTATAAGAAAAAATATACCTTTAAATGAAATTCAAAAGAAAAATATAGAAAATTTAGATAAAGCATTAGATAAAATGCCTAATTATAAAGGTATAGTTAAAAGAAGTATTAGAGTAAGAACTAATGATGAAAAAATAAAATCAGATTTTTTGAAAGAATATAAAGAAAATGAAACTATTACTTTTACATCATATACTAGTTGTACAATAGCTAAAGAAGATTATGATCCTGATTCACCTATACAATACAGAATAAAAAGTAAAACAGCTAAAAATATATCAAAATATAATCCAAGTGAAGAGGAAGTTATTTTTAAAAGAAATACTAAATTTAAAGTTATTGAAATAAAAGAATATAAAGATACTTCAGGTAATGATAAAATAGATATAAAGTTGGAGGAATTATAATGATAGACATTCAAGATATAGATATGGAAAAGGAATATTATGATAGTTTGTGGAAAATTTATGATAAAGATAGGTATCTTACATTAATAAAAGATTTTTTGTCAGATGATGAAGTAGAATTTATAGATAAAATGTTAGATATAAATTTTAAAGAAGATACTGAAAAATATAAGTATATATCTAATTATTTAGCTATATTTGGATGGTATTGGCAAGATACATATAAAACAAGAATAAAAAATCTTACTATAAAAGATATGAAGAACGAAGATGATAAAAAACTTTTTAAACTTTGGAAAAAAATAAAAAATTACATGACAATAGATGAAAAAAATTATATTAAATAAGACCTTAAAGGTCTTTTTATTTTGCTCGAAAGGAGGTGGAATATGGAAGAAAAATTTGGTATTGGTATAGAAGTTTTAACTAATCAATTTAGTCAAAAAATCAATGCTATGATTAATAGAACTACAATGTTTGCTAAAAAAGCAAAAGAAAACTTTACTACAGGTTTATATATGGACTCTTCACAAGCTGAAAAAGAATTACAAAAATTAGAAAGTAGAATTGAAAAATTGAAAAATTCTAAAAATAATACAGTAAAACTAGCATCAGGAGAAGAAATACCGGTCCAAGAACAAATTGTTAAATTGATGAGTAGAGTTAGTGTTTTAAAGCAAGATTTAGAAGCGGTTAACAATAGTAAAATGGGTAAATTAGGGCAAGCAGTAGGATTTGTTAAAAATAAAATTGATGGTGCAAAAAATGCTATGTCTTCATTAAAACAAGCATCAAATCACGATTTTAGTTCATCTCTTAAAAAAGGTATCAGTAGTGTTAAAAGATTTGCATTAGCTTTATTTTCTGTAAGAAGTGCATTTAGTGTTATTTCAAGAGCTTCATCAGCGTATCTATCTCAAGACCAGGAATTATCAAATAAAATTCAAGCAGCATGGATAGGTCTTGGTGCAATGTTTGAATCTGTATTATCAGGTATGGCTAATGGACTTTTAAAATTAGTAGGATATATAAATGTATTTGTTAAATCATTAACTGGAGTTGATTATTTAGCTAAAGCGATGGATAAAGCAAAAAAGAAAACTGATTCCAGTGCAAAAGCTATAAGAAAAGCAAGGAAAGAAGCAAAGGCGTTAAAAGGAGATTTAGCAGGATTTGATGAAATAAATAATATAGCCGACAAGGAAAATCCTATAGAAACTCCTGAAGCTAATTGGACCGATCAATTTAAAAATCAAAAATTAGATTTAGAATGGGTTGATAAAATAACTAATTTTGGTAAATTCATTAAAGATAATTGGCAACTAATTGTAATGGGACTAGCTGCAGTTACTTTAGGTTTAAAAGGTTTTGCAATAGGTGGAAAACTAGCTTCAATGGGTATAGGAGGTATTACTCATGTGTTTGTCGGAATAGGAATTGCAATAGCTGGTGTTATAGGTTTTGTGATGGGAGTTATTGAACTTTTCAAAAAGGGTGGTAACGAATCTAAAGCATGGACTTTAATTTTAGGAGGTCTTGCATTAATTGTCGTAGGAATAGGTATAGCATTTGGCGTATGGCCAATGGTTATAGCTTTAATAGTAGCAGCAGTTACGGCAGCCATTTTATTTATCGTTAAACATTGGAACGAAATAAAAATAGCAGTAGAAAACTTTCCTAAATTTTTAAAAGAAAAATTCGGAGTAATAGGAGAAATTATAGCAGTTCCATTTGAAAATGCAATTAATTTAATTAAAGGATTATTTAAAGGTGCAATGCAGTTTTTTGAAGGAATAAAAGATTTCTTTCAAGGTATATTCACGCTAGATGGCAAAAAAATAATAGGAGGTCTTAAATTGATGTTAATTGGTATAGGAAATATATTAATTGCATTTATCGAAGGTGCACTTAATTCATTTCTTTTGCCTATAAATATGGCTATAAAGCTTATCAATAAAATACCGGGAGTAAAAATACCAGAATTAAAAGTTAAAATTCCACGTATTCCAAAACTTAATGTAGGTACTAACTATGTTGAAAGTGATGGACTTGCAGAAATTCACAAAGGAGAAGCAGTTGTACCTAAAGAATTTAATAGTAAAGAATTTTTTGGTAGAGGAAACGAAGAAACTAACATGTTATTAAGAGAATTAATTAGAACTATTGAAGATAAAGATATGAATACATATTTAGATTCTAGAGATATAGGAAGAGCAGCAAGAGATTATAATTTATATAATGAAAGGGTGATGGGTTAATGGAAAACATTTGGTATATTAAAGAAAATAATATTTTAATTCCTATGCCAGCACCTTCTAGTTATTCAGGAGATTGTGAAGATTTAGACAGTAATTCATATCGTTCTAAGCAAACAGGTAACATGATAGATAATGTAATATCTACTAGATGGAGTAAGTTACATTATAGATATAATTTTCTATCTAGAGAAGATTTTTATTTTATTGCAGAAAAAATTAAGAAAAATCCTATAATAGCAAGATGTATTCATCCGATATATGGCGAAGGATATATAGAAGCAGAATTTAGATGTTCAAAATTTAATTGGGAAATTTTACAGACAAGAGATTATAACTTGTCTTTTAATTTGGTTCAAAAAAAGAAAGTTAGAGGTCAATAATGTTAGAAATTTATTTTGATGGAAAATTAGTAGATCCTGATGATTATGTTGATATTAAAAATAATTTTAAACTATTTGATGAAACTTTCTTTTTAGGTTCTGCTACAGCTAATACTTTTACTATTGAAGTTCCAGGAACTTATTCAGTACCTACTGATGTTAAAATCAAATATAAAAGTAAAGAATATGCTAATTTAATAGTAGATAAGTTTAATTTAAAAGAAAATAATATTTTGAGCTTAACTTTAATAGATAAAATGGTTTTATTTAATTCTAAAATAGATATTAGTAAATATGTTCCAATAAGTGCTAAAAATTTATTAAAACTAATATGTACATCTAGAGGAATAGAAATAGGCATTGAAAGTTTTAGTAATGAAAACGAAACTATAAGTGAATATAATTCGAATTTAACTCCTAGAGATTATTTAAAATTTATTGCGGAATTAAACGGTGGATACGCTCAAATAGGGCAAGATGGTAAATTATATTTAAAGAATTTTGATACAATTCCCAAAATTATAAATGTAGATGATTGCGAAGATTTTAAATTAGGTGAAAAAAGAAAAATAGAAAGAGTTGTATTTGATAATGGAATTTTAAAATTTCAAACATCAGAAGATGAAAATCTAGAGACTTTATATTTGAATTCTGAAAATCCTTTTATTACTAAAGAAGAAGTATTTAACAATATATCAAATAAAATTTTAAACTTTGAATTTTATAATTTTGAAACTAAAAATACTTTAATTTTAGATGATGTAATAGCAGGAGATTTAATTAAATTTAAAGATGGTGATAAAGAATATCTAACTATAGCTCAATATGAATTAGACTATAACGGAAGTTGGAATGGCGGATATTCATTAAATGTTAATTCTAAAAAACAAGAAGAAACAAAACAAGTTGGAGTTAATACTAAAATTAAAAATCTACAAGTTTCTATTAATAGAAATGAAAATAAGTTAAATATAACAGCCAAAGAATTAGAAGAAAATAAGAAAAAAACAACTGAAAAGTTATCTGAATTTGAACTTAAAACAGAAGAAATAAGTCAAAAAGTAAGTAAAGTAGATGAAAATGCTAAAGAAATAGCAAATATTAAAATTAAACAAGGTGAAATAACTGAAAAAGTAGAAAAAACATTTAAATTCACAAGAGAACAAAAATTTAAAAATAAGATCATATTAAATGATATTTATTTTAATGGAATAGTTGAAATAAAAATTACTGGCGATTTATGTAAATTATATCCTTCTAAAAGCTTATATCCATCAAAAGATACCTATCCATTGCCAGATATATTTTTAGTTTTTAAAGAAAAAGATAAAATAACTAAATACCCTTTAGATAAGAATATTTACTTAAGATATAGAAATGAAGAAGAAAAAGACGAATTATTAATAAGATCTGGTGAAATGATTGTAACGAATAATTTACAAATTACTAAAGACAAATTAAATGTCCCTGTAATAACTAAATATGATGGAATTATAATACCTAATAAAGAGAAAAGTATAGAAATATATGTTGAAGGTTATAATAATTTAAATTATGAAATTAAATATATCGTTGATTCTGAATTAACTAGAATGTATGCGACAAAACAAGATTTAGCAAAAGTGGATGGAGAATTAAAAACAGAAGTCAAAAAAACTGCTGATGGAATTACGCAAGAAGTATCTAGAAAAGTAGGAAGTGATGAAATAATATCTAAAATCAATCAAAGTGCTGAAGCTATAACTATTCAAGCAAATAAACTTAATTTAAATGGTTATGCCACATTTACAGATTTAGCAACTGGTGGAAAGTCAATTATCAACGGTCACAATATCACTACTGGAGTTATCAAGTCGAATAATTATGTTTACAATCAAAGTGGTACAGTTATAGATTTAACAAATGGAGTTATTGATAGCAAGAATTTCAAAGTAGATGCAAACGGAAATATTGCTTCAATTGGTGGAACAATTCAAGCATCGACCATAACAAGCAATAATTTTTCAGTAAATCCAAGTGGATACATGTTTTCTCGCAGTGGTAACATAGCAGGATGGAATATTTTAGGAGATAGATTTTCAAATGCCAATAGCTATATGGCAAAAGATGGAGATTTTGCATTCTATCCTAGAGGTGGAGGAATTGTTGCAGCCAACAACGCGGCAAGATTTAAAGGTCCAGGTGGTATTGCAATATATAATTCTTATGTTGATTTTGATAGAAATGAAAATATGAAACGAGGAATTAATATTAGTGCTGATGGTGGAGATTTGAGCTTAAATGTACTTCATAGTTATGGAAGACTTTATATAAGAAACTATCTATCAGGAAATAATGCCACAACTACTGAAAGAAGTATTTTAATTGCAGGAGCACATAATATAGGATTACATGCTCAAGGTGGTAGCGTTTATGCTGCAGGTAATGATAATGGTTGGAAAAGCGGAAAAATCGTAACTACAGGAGGGAATGCTTCATCAAAAATATTAAAAACAAATATAACAAAAATCGAAGACGAGCAATTAGAAACAGTATTAGAATTGCTTGAAAAAATTGATTTATATAAATATGACTACAAATATGATGGATTTGGAAAAAAGAAAAATAAGTACGGATTTATTATTGATGAAATAGAAAAAATACCAGGGTACGATGCTTGGCTTCAATTTAATAAGGAAGAAGGTTATTTAAAAGACGGCATTGTTAATAAAGGCATGAATGAAGAAGGTAAAAAAATTGAATATAAAATATATGATAATGAAGTCTATGATAAGTTTTTGTTAAGTACAATAAAGGGATTACTAAATAAAGTAAATAAATTAGAAAAAGAGATAAAGGAGATTAAAGATGGAAAAAATAGAATTTAAGAATTTACCAGACACTTCAACTCCAATAGATGCAGAAAGTTTAAATAAAATACAAGATAACTTAGAAAGTGAAATTAATAAAACTAAAAATGAAGCTTTAACTGAAAGTAAAGAAGCAGTAAAAGAAGAATTAAAAAAATCACTAGGAAATATTATAAGAGTAGAAGAAACTGAAGAATGGGAGATTATAGAATAATGAAAGTAATTAAAAGTGAAGTGTTAAAAAATAATAAAATATCTTCAGATGATATTGTGGTTAAAACTGATACTAAAAAAGGTAAATTGCTAACGAATTGTTTTAAAAAAGAAATATTGCTTGTTAAAAAAACTTCAAAACAAAATTTAAATATTAATTTTCAAAATATCTTGTTTGATCAAATAGAAATAAATACTGATAAGTTAGAATATCAAAATGGAGTTATAACTGTCAAAAGTGGTGTAAAAAAAGTAAAAATTAGTGGACATATACTTGCAGAAAATGCTTTTAATGCATATTTGTTTGGTTTTTTAAGAAAAAATAATGATAATTTACAAGAATATATTTGTGAAGGAACTCAAAACTACAAAGAATTAAATATACCTTCTTATATAACAGATGTTAATGAAGGAGACAACATAACTTTAAATGCTCAAATAAATAAAAATGACTATGGACAAATAAGAAGTGGGTTTTTATCTATAGAAGTAATAGAATGATAAGAAAGGAAATAAATTATGGATGGATTTCAAAGAGAAGTCTTAGAAAGACTAAAAACAATAGAAGTAAAAATTGATGATTATAAAGAAATACAGCAAACAGCTAAAAAATCTTTAGAACAATCAAATATAAACTCAAATGAAATAGCAAAAATACAAGACAATTTGAAATGGACTATTAGAACAGTTGTAGGTTCTATTATTTCAGGAATAATTGGACTTGTTTTTATTTTATTAAAAATAAATTTATAGGAGGAAAACATGGATAAATTTTTTACGTACGAGATGCTAATGACTTATGCAACATGTGTTACAGCAGTATTTGGAGTGACACAATTTATAAAGGAAATTCCCGGAATAAAAAAGATACCTACTAAATATGTATCTTTTTTAGTTGCAGTCATAATAGTTACTTTAAGTAATGTAGCAACAGGTCAATTCAAAGTATCAAATATATTGCTTTATATTCTTTCAAGTGTATTTATTAGCATGAATTCAAATGGAATATACGACTTTGATACTAAATCAAAAACAGAAAATAAATTAGAAAATAAGGAGATAAAAGATGGAAATACAAACAACATTTAACAAAGATATCAAATTAAATGAAAGTTCAGTTATTGTAGAAAATAAAAGAGATATAAAGATAGGAGATGTTAAAAAATGATATTAACACCAAGAACAACTAGACCAGAAGAAGGTAATAATTTTTATAGAACAAAAAGGTGGGGTGGGTACTCAGAATGTATTGTAGGTTATCCAAGAGACTATCATTGTGATGTACTATCAAATTGTGTAGGATATGCTTGTGGTAGATTTAATGAAATAATTGGAGAAATGCGATATTCTAAGTTAAATTGTAATGCAGAAAACTTTATAGAAAGAGCTCAATCATTAGGGCTTGAAATAAGTGATGTTCCTACTTTAGGTGGTATCATGGTATGGCAATATGGAAGAACATTAAGTGCAAATGATGGAGCAGGACATGTTGCTATAGTAGAAAGAATAGATAGTACTAATCAAGTATATACATCTGAAAGTAACTATGGTGGAGTAGCATTTTGTAATTGTTTAAGAACTAACGATAATGGAAGATGGGGATTAAATGCAAATTATACATATAGAGGCTGTATAGTAAATCCTGCTATTGGTAGAGTAGTTTATACACCACCAATAGAACAACCTAAAGAACTTACATTTAATGAAGTATCTAAAGAAAGAATATTGCAAGAAGTAATTAAAGTTATTAATGGTGTTTATGGAAATGGACATATTAATCGTGAGTCAAGAATAGGATTAGGTCATGAAGTATACGAAGAAATAAGAAGACAAGTTAATCTAAACGAAAAATACGGAACATTAAATGATGATAATATAAGATTATATTAATAATAGGATAGGTAAAAAATACCTATCCTATTTTTTTATTAAAAACAATAAAAAATATTTGACATAACCGACTATGTTTGGTATATTTATATATAGAAAGGAGAAAATAAAATATTAAAAGAAAAATAAACTCTAAATATGTAATCGATTATGTTAAAAATAATTATAAAAGATATGAAGTAAGATTAAGAGAAGAAGACAATAATAAATTACAAGAAGTATTAAATAATTATAATATTAAAATAAAAGATTATTTGATGTTGAAAGTAGAGCAAGATTTAAAAAATAAAAAAAGAGTTAATCACTCCAATCGCTAAACTGTTTGATTAACTCACAACACTATATAAAATATAGGATCTATTAAACTTTTTTGCTTAATAGATAAATTAAGTTTAGCAGAAATATTTAAAAAAAGAAAGAGGAAAATATTATGTTAAAAAATGTAGAATTAATAAAAAAATATGAAATAGAATTTTTAGGAGAAAGAGAAGAGTTTGTAAACTTCGTTGATGAAAGTTATAAAAATAGAGATTACTTTCCAGGAGTACATTATTTATCAAAATTAGAAAAGAAAGACTTATCAAAAAATAAATTAAGAAATTTAGTAAGAGAAATAGCTAAAAATGAAGAAAATAAAATTATTGATAAAAAAGGTGAATATTTAATATCAGTAAAAGATTTAAAAATTAAATATGAATTTATAAATGAAATATTTATAGTTAATAATTTAGCAGAAATAAAGAATTTAAGAGATTATTTAACAATATATGATTTCGCTAAAAGAATAGATGAAATTGAAATTAAAAATGGAAGTATAAATTTATTAGAATATGGATACAAAGAAACAGCAATGGCTAATTTAGATGGAAATTATGAAATATTTGAATTAAATAATTTAAATTTAAGAAATTCATTAATTTTAGTAAAAAGATAGTATTAACTATCTTTTTTAATCATCAATATAATTTTTCATAAATATATCTATAAATTCATCTCTTGTATGAGTTTTTTCAAATTCTCTTTGAAATTGTCTTTTTATTTTTTTGTTAAATTCCATATCATCATGAAATTTTCTGTGACAAGTAAAACATAGTGGATTTGTCATGCCATAAATCATTGATTTTTTGCGATATGATCCTTCAAAAACTTCGTTAATTGAAATATTGTTAATAGAACCACAAATACAGCATTTATTGAAGTCTTTATAGATAATACTATATCTTTCTTTTTCTAATTTTTGTAAAGAATTAGATTTTTTTTTCATAGGTTTAAATTCTTTATACTCTTTATGTTTACAATTATAGCAATTAGAGAATTTAATCACTTCTTCTAAGTAATCGCAATAGATGTATTTTTTGTAGTTTTTAGATCTAATTTTTAAATGTTTGCAATTCATTATTTAATACTCCTTTTTAGGTACTAAATAGTTACTAAAATATTGAAATTTAATGTAATTTAACAAATGTTATCTTAATTAAATAAAGACTTACAAAATCTAATAGAACTTATATTAAAAATAATTTATAATTAAATTATGAAAAGAATAGGAATATTTTTAATCTTTATAGTATCGAGTATTTTAATATTTTTAGCA
>ERZ773054.179-NODE-179-length-50790-cov-45.066049_pt1 | contig 50790 bp, 49 predicted proteins | sample MGYA00580630_ERZ773054 | MGnify/ENA primary metagenome ERZ773054 (study PRJEB29015, sample SAMEA2737994) | human oral metagenome | biome: human oral; feature: human-associated habitat; material: dental | place: China | collected 2115 ... | reverse complement strand
GCTCCCGGGCCCAGCGCGGCAGCTCACGCTGCGCCGCCAGCATCAGCCCGACCGCCAGCTCCGCGGTGGACGCTTCATGGACGCCGCGTGCGTTGGCCAGGGCGACGCCGTCGGGGACGATGTGCAGCAGATTGTCGTAGCCGGCCGATTGCGCCTGCACCAGCCGCAGCCCCGGCAGGTCGGCCAGCGACCGCCAAGCCGGGGCGGGCCTGAAGTACGGGACGACGGTGGCGGCCACGTCGTCGGCTTCGTCACCGAGGACATCGCGGACGGGGGAGTTCCAGTCCCAGATGCGCAGCTCGACACCGAGCTGGTCCGCGGGGGTGTGGGCGGTGAGAGCCTCAAGGAGCTGCTGGTCCGGCAGGGTCACGATCATGTCCCGAGTCTAATCAGCGCGGCATTGCCTGAAGGTGATCCGCCAAGAAGTTAACCCGGTGGCAGGTGGATGGGTAACGCCGATGCGCTGCCCGTGCTCTCAGCATCGCCAGAACGTCTCTTATTTACTTCATCACCGCTCATGCTGGTGGAGCCTCTAAGCTCCTTTCCATGAGGTCGATCCATCCGCAGGAAGTGCAGGGGGACCCCTCAGCTGTGCGCTGGGTGGTCCACACGGGAACCGATGACGTGGTCGGCGAGATCACGACCGCGCCAGGTCCCTTCGGGCAGCTGCTGCGCGACGGCGTGATCTCCCTGGCCCTGCTGGAAGTCGAGGGCATCTGGACCTGGCTGAGACCAGGACATGACTGGGACGACTGGGGTCACAGGGTGCGCGACGCCATCGCGGGATCGCTGGACCACAGCGGCTGGGAAATCAACGGCGACTCCGCCGACCTGCTGCGCCTGGTCGCCAGCGACGTCGTGGACAACGACCTGGCCAGCGTCATCGAGACGGCCAGCACCACCGTCCAGGTGGTGGAGAACGACGCCACCTGGCTGCTGCTCGACCTCGGCCAGCTTGAGGAACGCGACCCCACCGCCGCCGCGGAGCTCCAGCAGCACATCGAGCTGCTGGTCCGGCTGCGGTACCCACCCCTTGCCAGGACGTCGCGAGTGGGCGGACCTGCGGTCAGCCAAGGTCCGGCGGGCAGCCAGATCATGATGAACAACACACCACGCCGGGCGCTCTGGACCGGAGAGTGAGCACCCCCGGGCCGGGTGGCGACTCGTCCGGTCCGGTGATTTTCCTAGTCAACGGAAGTTAGGTTTTGCGACACTAACCCTCGTAAATCTTGCAAGGCAAGGCGTTGCTAAGTTCGCGACCATGAGGAACGAGACACCTTATACCGCAAGGACACTCGCTGACCTGAAGGTTGGTGCGACTGCGCGCATCACCGGTTTCGACGGTGACGACGTGATCAGTCGTCGGCTCTTCGACCTCGGTTTCGCCCCGGGACTGAGCTGCATGCTGGAGAGACGCGCGCCACTGCGCGACCCGCTTATGTTCAGCGTCGGCGGAACTGAAATCGTGCTCCGCCATTCTGAGGCTTCGAGAGTGCTGGTGCAGTCATGACCTGCCACGACGAGCACTCCGCCCCCGTCGCCACCGGACTGCGCCGCTTCGTGCTGGTCGGCAGCCCCAACTGCGGCAAGACCACCCTGTTCAACGCCCTGACCGGGCTGCGCGCCAAGACCGGCAACTATCCCGGCGTCACCGTCTCCCGCTACGAAGGGGTCCACAAACACGGCGATGCCGAGGTCATCGTCGAGGACCTGCCCGGCACCTACTCCCTCGACCCGATCAGCCCAGACGAAGAGGTGGTGACCGAGGTCCTCGACGCGGGCGAGTCGGTGCACTCGCCGATCTCCGGGCACATCGTGCTGATGGACGCCACGCAGCTGCGCCGCGGGCTCGGGATGCTCGCCCAGGTGCTGCAGCGCGAACGCCCGACCCTCGCGGTCCTGACCTTCACCGACGAGCTGGCCCGGCGCGGTGGCTCCGTCGACGTCGATGCCCTCTCCCGGGCGGTCGGGGTGCGCGTGCTCCCCGTCGTCGCAGGTGACAGGCGTGGCGTCGACGCTCTGTCCGAGGCCTTCACTGAGGTTGGCTCGTGGCCCGCGCCCATCGTCCCGCCGCCGACCGGCCACGAGGAGGTCGCGTCCTGGGCTGAGTCCGTGCTGGAGAGCGCCAACTACCGTGCCCCGGGTGCCGACGAGCGCACCCGCCGCCTCGACCGGGTGCTGCTGCATCCGGTGTGGGGGACGCTGATCTTCTTCGCGACGATGTACGTGTTCTTCCAGATCATCTTCACCATCGCCGCCCCCATCAACGACGCTTTCGAGGGCTTCTTCGTCTGGCTCGGTGGGCTGGCGAAGGATCAGATCCCGATCGACTGGCTGGCCTCCCTCGTCGGCGACGGCATCTTCGCCGGCGTCGGCGCGGTGGTGGCGTTCCTGCCGCAGATCACGCTGCTGTTCCTGATGATCGCGCTGCTGGAGGGCAGCGGCTACCTGTCCCGGGCCGCCTTCCTGATGGACCGCGTCATGGGCATGGCCGGGCTGGAGGGACGCGCCTTCGTCGCCCTGCTGAGCTCGGTGGCCTGCGCCATCCCCGGCATCATGGCCACCCGCACCCTGCCGTCGGCCAAGGACCGCATTGCCACCATGATGGGGGCGCCGCTGATGACCTGTTCCGCGCGTCTGCCCGTCTACACCCTGCTGATCGGGATTATGGTGCCCGGAGACCTGTTCTGGGGACCGTTCCAGGCGCAGGGCACCATCATGTTCGGGCTCTACCTGCTCGGCGCGGTCTCCGCGATGGTCGCGGCGTGGGTGTTCAAGCGCATCGTCGGACGCGGCACCACGCAGCTTCCGTTCTACATGGAGATGCCGTCCTACCGGCTACCCAGCCTTCGCACCGTCGTCATCGCCGTGTGGGATTCCTGCAAGGCGTTCCTGAAGAAGGTGTCGGGGATCATCATGGTGGTCACGATCGTGCTGTGGGCGCTGCTGAACTTCCCCACCCCCAGCGAGGACGCCATGACCGCCGCCGGGGTGGACGTCGGCGACGACGCGGCTGTGACCGCCTACACCCTCGACAACTCCTATGCCGCCGGGATCGGCCGGGCCGTCGCCCCCGTCTTCGACCCGCTCGGCTTCGACTGGCACATCAACATCGGCGTGATCAGCTCTCTCGCGGCCCGCGAGACGGTGGTCTCGACGCTGGGCCAGGTCGCCGCTGCCGAGGACCCGGAGGACCCCGGGGACTCGCTGGCGCAGATGACACACTCCGACGGCCCACATGCCGGTGAGCTGGTGTTCACGCCGAGCACGATCGCGGCGCTGCTGGTGTTCTTCGTCTATGCGCTGCAGTGCGCCTCCACCCTGGGCGTGATGAAACGCGAGACGGGCACGTGGCGCTGGTCGGCCATCGCGTTCGTCTACATGGGGACGCTCGCCTGGGTGTTCGCGTTCGCGGCGAAACTCATCGTGGGGGCGTTCACATGACCAGGCCGCTTCCGATCCATCCCGAGGCCGTCCCCGGCGACCCGCAGGCGGTGCGGTGGGTGGTGCCCACCGGTTCCGTCCCCGTCGGGGAGGTGCGTGGCGCGCCCGGTAGTTTCGGGTCGATGCTGGAATACGGGGTGATCTCCCGTGCCCTGGTGGAGGCCGATGGCGTCTGGACCTGGATCCCGTCCGACCAGGTCTGGAGCCGGGTCGGGTCCAAGGTCCGTGACGCCCTCGTCGCATCCCTCGGGGACGAGGGCTGGGACGTCGAGACCGGATCCGCCGACCTGCTGAGGTACATCTCCCGTGACGTGGTGGAGCATCAGCTGGCCGCGTACATCGCCAGCCACGGTGGGCAGATCCAGGTGGCCGACAATGACGCCGAGACGGTGGAGGTCGACTTCGGCGGGGCCTGCGAGGACTGCCCCGCCGCCGGCCAGACCCTCCACCACCGCATCGAGACCGCCATCCGCGCCCGCTACCCACGTTTGCGGACCGTCAAACGGGTGGGGGACGACGACAGGAAGAACGGGAAGAAGAGCGGCCTCACCTGGCTCAACTTCCCAGGCCGCAAACCGAGGTCCTGACCGCCGCGCCGCCGCCCGGCATGCACTCGCTCAGCGCGTCGTGGCGCTTCCCACATCACCGATCGCGTGTGGTCCGTTGCTGGCGGCGTGGTAGCCGGTTTTGCTGGCCTTAACCCCGGATCGCTGGCCTTGTTCACGTTTGCCTGTGCTGTGACGCCAGCAAACAGCAACAAGGCCAGCAAAACCGCCGTCTTCGGGATGGTCCAGGCGGATCAGTGGGTTTTCAGCCATTCGGCCAGGGTCGGGCCCGCGACTGGGACGGTGTCGTCGGGGACGAGTGCGCCCTGCCTGAAAGCTTTTCCGTAGCCCGTCGGGATTGCCAGTGGGATGGGAATGATTCCCGGGTGGGGGATTTGCTTGGTTAGCTCCCATAGCGTCATCACCTCCGGCCCGGCGACCTCGCGCAGCTGGCTCGGCTCACCTGCGGCGGTGTCGGCGATGACCGCGGCGACGGCGTCGAGCGCTATGGGCTGCGTCCGCATTGACGGCACGATCGCGAACGGCCCGAACTTCATCCGCTGCAGCGTCTGCCCGGCGAATTCGAACCATTGCGTCGACCGCACGATGGTGAGCCGCTCGCTCTCAGCACGGGCGACACGCTCTTGGGCGACCTTGCCGGCGAAGTATCCGTAGCCCTGCACCTGAGGGAGGTCGCAGTTCACGATCGACAACAGGATGTGATGGGCGCCAAGCGCGTTGGAGGCGGCGGCGAGTCTGCTGGTCGCGAGGGTGAAGAAATCGGTGGCCACCCGCTGGCTCGTGGTGAAATGCGCGGCCGCGTCGATAATCACCTCGGCGTCCGGGAATGCTGTGCGGGCGTCGTCGTGGAGCACGTCGAACCCTGTGGAGCGCGAGAACAGGCCCGCCTCCAGGTCCCGCGCCTGGCATGCGCGCTGGATCGCCTGCCCTGAGATGCCTCCGCCCACGATCGCTATCTTCGTCATATCGTTCACCTTTCAACTCGTTCTCTACTATCGTAGAGGCGGTAGTGTGCGGGGACAAGAACAGATGCGGAGGGGATCAATGGGCCGGCGAGAACAGATCGCGGATGCGGGCATCAGGCTCATCGCCTCCGGCGGCGCGCACAGACTGACGCACCGGCTTGTCGACAAGAGCGCGGGACTGCCGCAGGGGTCGACGTCCTACTACGCCCGGACGCGGCGAGACCTCATCGCGCTCATCGTGCAGCGACTCTCCGATGGCTCCCAAGGCGATATCGAGGACCTGACGATTCCCGCCTCACTCGATGAGGAGCAGGCCACCGCGCTGATCGCGTCCCTGACCCAGCGCATGCAGGAACGCGACGCGGCGCAGGTCGCGCGGTTCGCCCTCATGTTCGAGGTCAGGGATGACGATGAGCTGCGGACAGCGCTGAGTTCTGGCGCGCCCGTCCGCGCAAACCTTCAGGACATCGCTTTTCAGATTCTGACCGCTCTCGGCGCGCCCGACGCCACAGGGCGGGCCCCGGAACTGGTTGCGCTGGTCGACGCGCTCCTGATGTACCAGGCCGTCGACGCAGCGCCCCTGGATATCGCGCGCATCGTCCACGCCTACCTCGGAGGACTCAAGCGCTGAGGTCATGAGGCCACCCGGAGGGCGCTGGGAGGCTGCACATAGAATTCCCCAGGGGGCGATCGCTAAGACAGGAGTAGCCCGTGCGTAACGTATTCGCGAGTCTTCTTTTCCTGGGAGCCCTCCTAGTGGGGCTCGTCGGGTCTGTTCTGCACTGGGGCGACTACGTGGCGCGCTCCCCCGAGCCGACGGTGCGGCTGGCGCAGAGCATCATGCACGACGAAGCCGTCATCAACGCCATCTCCGACCAGCTGCAGAGCGCCGTCGACAAGCAGCTCCCGGAGGTCGCGAAACAGATCCCCGGACTGCGGGACCGCCTGCCGGAGCTGGTCAAACGCGGGGTCGACGCGGCCACGAGCGACGACCAGGCCCAGGCCACCTGGCAGAGTGTGCTCGACGAGACCCGTCGTACCCTGGTCACGGACCTGACCCAGTACAACTCCAGGCAGACCAGCACCGTGCCGTCGGTGTGGGTCAGACTCGACCCGCTGGTGGACCTAGTCTGGAAGAACGTCAAGGAGTCCGCCGACCCGGCGACGCAGGCGCTGCTGGCCAACGTCCAGGTACCGCAGGACGTCCGGGTCAAGGCCACCGACCTGACCCATAGCCAGGCCGACTCGATCGGACAGGCGCTGAACCTGGTCAGCTACTGGGGGATCGCCTACCTCGTCGCGGCCGTGCTGCTGGTGGCCGGGATGCTGGTGGGCACCAAGAGGGCCCGGTGGGTGATGCTGATCGTGTTCCCCGCTCTCGGGACGGCCGGGGTGTCCGCGCTCCAGCACACGACGATGATCACGTTCAACGATCCAAGTAGCCAGCTGGCCACCACCCTCGGCAACCGCGTCGCGACCCAGCTCAGCGGGTCACTGGCGACGTGGCTGGATGGCTTCAAGTACCTGTGCGTGGCCCTGGAGGTGGTCGGCATCGTCGGCACCGTCATCGCCGTGAACGTTTATCGCAGACGCCGCATGAACAACCACAGCTACCAGACCCAGTAGACCGGACGGCGGCGCTGTGGAGAACGAGGGCCGTGCTGGATGATCTCGGTTCTGATGTTGCCCTGCGTGAGCCACCCAGGCGGGTGGTGTCGCTGGTGCCGTCCCTGACGGAGGCGATCGCCGTCACTGTGCCCGGGGTGCTCGTCGGGGCTACGGACTGGTGCACCCATCCCGCTGGACTCGACGTCACCCGGGTGCGGGGCACCAAGAATCCCAATCGCGACCTCATCGCCGCGCTTCATCCCGACCTCGTGGTGGCCAACCAGGAGGAGAACCGCCGTCTCGACGTCGACCGGCTGCGGGCTGCCGGAATCCCTGTGTGGGTGACCCGCATCGACAGCATCGCCGAGGCCCTCGATAGCCTGGACCGGCTGTTCCGGGAGGCCTTCGGACTGCGTGAGACCGACTGGATTGACGAGGCCCGCGAGGTGTGGAACCGGCCGCCGAGGCTGACCGGCCGGGTGGCGCTCCCAGTGTGGCGGGACCCCTGGATCTGGGTGGGCGCAGGCACCTACCCCAACGATGTGCTGCGCCGCCTGGGCCTGGTCAATATTGTTGATGAGTTGCGGTATCCGCATCTTAAAATCAGCGACGCCCTCCGCCGGAATCCCGACCTGGCCCTGCTTCCCGATGAGCCCTACCCCTTCACCGCAGCCGACGGCCCGGAGGCGCTGGGGCCGGTGCGGCCGGTCGCGGTGAAGGGCAGGTCGCTGTTCTGGTATGGCCCCGCGATGCTCAAGGCCCGGGATGAGCTGGAGGCCGTCTTGCTTACGTAGCCTCACGCGATGGTTTGCTCTTGGCGCTGAAAGGCCCCTGCCTGCCAGTAGATGCCCAGGGCCAGGGCGAAGGTCGTGGCGGTAAAGGCGCTGATACCCCAGTAGCCGGGCAGGATGGTCAGCAGGGTGCCACCGATCGCGCCCGTGACGGAGGTTCCCAAATACATTGCGGTGTTCGATAGTGACGACACCGTCCCTCGGGCCTGTCCCGCGTGACTTTGCAGCTGCCCCATCATCACCGGGAGCAGTGCGCCCCCGGCCAGCATCGTGATGGCGAACGCAGCGGTCGCGCTCCACCGGGACGGCATCGCCGAGGCGGTCAGGAAGCCACAGCCGACGACGATGATCCCGGCCCACAGCGAGGTGCGCTCGCCGATCCTTGCCACCAGCCTCGGGCCGGCGAGCGACCCTATTCCCTGCCCGATGCCGATGACCATCATGGAGGTGCCGAGCTCGGTCTGCGCCGCGCCGAAGTCCCTGGCCAGCCACGAGGCGATGAACGAGAACGCACCCAGGCAACCCGCCTGGAAGATGAGATACGCCACCAGCGACCACCTCAGGACCCGCGACTCGAGGACCCTCCGGTAGGGGTCGAGGATCCTCTCTGAGCTGGTGGGCGGCCGGACGTTCGGGAACGCTGCGAACAACGTCATCCACAGCAGGACGCTGGCTGCGGCGATCGCGAAGAAGGGAAGCCGCCAGTCCTGAGCCGACAGGTAGGAGCCGATCGGGATGCCAGCCACCTGGGCAATCGCCAGGCCTGCCGTCGCATACCCCATGACCTTGATGACCGACCCACGCGGCACCACCATCGGGATGGTTGCCCAGATCTGCGGGCTGACGAAGGCTGCTCCCACGCCCGCCAGGAAACGCGTGGCGAACATGGACCAGAAGCTCCACGTCAGACCGCAGGCGCCGGTGAACACCGTGAAGGCGGCCACCCCGGCCAGTAGGACTGCGCGGCGGTCGTTGCGGTCCGAGACCGGGCCTGCGACCAGGGCGAATAACGCATACCCGAGGGCGTAGGCCGACACCAGCCAGCCCGCCTGCGTCAGCGGGACGCCGAACTCACGCTGCAGCAGCGGCAGCAGGGGAGTGATGAGGAAGGTGTCGGTTCCGATCACGAAAAGGGTGAAGAACGACAGCACCCCCATCGCCGGCTCGCTGACGGTTTTCTGATGGCTGGGCATGACCACTCCTTTTATTCGATGTTCGTCGAACTAAGAATTGTTCAACAGGGTGGAGTAGTCAAACCCGGTGTGGCGATGGGTTGTGTCGCACGAGGGGCGGGCTCGAGCTGGTAGCGTCAATGGTTGGGTTCTCGTCGAACAATCGGTGGATCGGAGCGTGTGGAGATGGCCAGGGAGGTATCCCATCCGGCTGCGGCTGACCTCAGTCTGGACGCGGTGCTGGGCGCGCTGTCCGATCCACTCCGCCGCGACATACTGCGCCGCATTGCCGACGAAGGGCCGCTCTACTGCGGCGATCTGGAGTATGACGTCGTGAAATCCACCCTCTCGCATCACCTGAGGGTGCTGCGGAACTCTGGGCTGATGCACACCGAGGTCTTGGGCAAGCATCGCCGGATCACCCGCCGCGACCACGTCGTCGGACGGCGTTTCCCCGGTCTGCTGGAGGCAGTCGGACTGCCACCGGGGGAGGGCCGCTGGGAGGAATAGCCCCAGCGACCCCGTGTGTGATTTCTCAGGTGGTCTTGATGATCCCTCCGTCGGCGATGATCTCGGTGCCGGTGATGTTCCCGGCCGCAGGGGAAGCCAGGAAGGCGATCAGCGCCGCGACCTCCTCCGGCTCGCTGATCCGCCCGGACGTGATGCCGAAGGTGGCGGGCATGGCGGTCAGGAAGTCGGCGTGGGGCGCGCCGTTCGCGGCTGCGACCTGGGCGCCAAAGCCGTCGGGGTCGCGCCACAGTCCGGTCCCGACCGGGCCGGGGGAGACGGTATTGACCCGCACGCCCTGCGGGCCGAACTCCTCGCTGAGACGTTTGCCGAAAGCGACGAGCGCGGCCTTCGCCTCGCTGTAGCCGACCGGGCCGGTGGAGGGGAAACGGGCATTGACCGATCCCAGGTTCACGATCGCCCCCCGGCGTTCGATGAGGCTCGGCAGCGCCGCCTTGGAGGTCCAGACCGCGCTGAAGAGGTTGAGGTTCAGCAGGTGGTGCCACTGGGAGTCGTCGCTGTCCAGGAACCCGCCCAGGCCCATGTGGTCGAGATCGCCGGCGCCGACGTTGTTGACCAGGATGTCGAGGCCGCCGAACTCTGCCAGCGCCGTCCCGACCGCGGCTGCGGCCCCCTCGGGCGTCGACAGATCTGCGGCGATGGCGGTCTGGGCCACTTCTGCCAGCTCCGGCGTGATGGTCCGGGCAGCCCCGGCAACGCGGACCCCCTCGGCGGTCAGCGCCCGGGCGACGGCCAGCCCGATTCCCCGACTGGCGCCGGTGACGAGTGCGGTCTTTCCCTCAAGGTGTAGGTCCATGTGCAGCCTTTCTTTTTGAACTATCGGTCTAAAACTTGGGTGTGTGAAAGTGCGGGCTTCTGTGTTCATGACGTCAGAGTCCCGTGAGTGCGGTGTCGATCACCCCGTAGAGGGTCGGGGCATCGTGGGTCATGGCCATTACCCGCAGGCCTGCGAGCGTCGTGGCGAGGTGGTGGGCGAAGGCGTCCGCGTCGAGGTCGGCCCGGACGTCGCCCGCGCACTGGCCGCGCCGGATGCGTTCTGCGAACCAGCTCGTCGACTCGTTCTGCATCCGCCGCAGCTTGCGGGCGATCTCAGGGTCGTGGCCCGCGAGCTCGACCGCGGTATTGCCGATCAGGCAGCCCCGGCGCTGCGGCTGTGCGAGGTCGGAGTCGACGACGGACCGCAGCGCGTCGGTGAGGCATTCCCTGGTGCTGCCCGGATGGTCCAGGAGACCCTTCGCGAGATCGGTGATCTGCTGGTGGTACCGGTCAAGACACTTGTCGAACAGCGCCCGCTTGCTGGTGAAGGCGTTGTACAGGCTGCCCTTCGCGAGCCCTGTCACCTCTGCCAGGCGAGCCGGGGAGGTCGCGTGGTAGCCGTTGGCCCAGAACTCCTCCATGGCGCGGTCGATGACCGCGTCGTCGTCGAAGGTCCGAGGCCTGCCCATGACGTCGAGGGTAGCGGTATTGGACCCATGGGTCAATAATTTTCTGCTGCGGTGCTGCGCCGTCAGTAGAAGGTCCAGCTGGGTTCTCTCACCTCACGCAGGCCAGGAAGGTCTTGTCGGGGACTTGGCTTGTGGTGGACCACCGTGCCTTGCTCTGGGCGATGACGCAGCCGGGGGCGGCCCAGGTGTCAGGAAGAATGCGCCAGTCGACCAGCAGAGGTGTGGCCGCGGGCAGGTCGGCAGGGATGTCGGTGGATGCGCCGGGGCGGTGCAGCCTCAGATGTGGGCCATCTGACATGCCCCAGGTGATGGCGTAGAGGTCGCTGGTGGGCCAGGCCTTCTCCAGGTCTTGTATATCCAGGCTGTCTGGTAGGTCAGCGGGGGGTGGCATGAGGTCTGTGATGCTGCCGGTGCTGGGGTCGAAGACTGCTACCTGGTCGTCGCGGCGCAGTGCCAGCCGGGTTCTGGAGACGTCGTCGACGTCGTTGAACTGACCCAGGGGAATCGTGCGGCCGTCCGCCAGGGAGTATGCCTGGATGTGTGGGTATGAGTCCTGTTCTGTGCTGCTTGGTGTCTGCGTTGCCTGCGCCACCCAGCCGTTGACCTCCGGCACCCTCAGGCGTCCCCCGTGGAGAAGCAGTTTGTTGACGAGAAGATTTCGCAGCTCTGCTGTCCTGCTCGGCTCGGATGCATCCGCCACTTGGGCTTTCACGAGAGCAATCTTGGGATTTGGGGAATTGCTGGAACCGGATTGTTGAGGCATCTCGACCTCATCGATGTAGCGCGTGCCGTCACTGCCTAGTAGGCGGAAGCCGGCCAGCGCCTTTGCCGAGGAGAGGCCGGCGGAATCCATCGGCTTATCGTCGATGGTGGTTTCTGCGGCGGCGACTTCGCCGGTGGCAGTGTCCAGGATCTCGATTATGCTGACCTCCTTGGTCTTTTTCCTATCGTTTTCTCTGGAGCAGAAATTCACCATGGCGAAATGGCGGTCGGAGCTGGTCAATAGGTACTTTTCTTCTTCTTTGCCGTTCCAGCTCTTTAAATTCAGTTCGCATATCTTCAGGTTGGTGCGGTGGCGTTCCCAGAGCGTGTTGCCGTCTGCATCGAGGGCGGTGATGCCGTGTTTTTGAACGATGATGGGGCCTCGGAGCCCGGGTTCGCCGTCGAATGAGGCGCCATCGAGGACCTTGACCCAGGCGACTTCGCCGGTGACGGCTTGGGGCAGGTCGGGATAGAGCTCGGTGCCAGGTGCGGCGGTGGCGGCTATCAGCTTAGGGGTGAGCTGCCACATCATGCCCGTGATGAGTGCGAGTGCCAGTAGCGATGCCAGTCCGCCCAGCCAGGCGCTGGGTTTGAGGATTTGTTTGAGGGGGTTTCCTGGGTTTGAGCCTGAGATTTTCACCGTGGCGTCGCAGGTGGCGGCGCCGGTCAGCGCCAGGATGGCGAGGCCTGCCGTGAGGCGTCCGGGCTGAGGAATCGTCACCTGTGTTGAGCCAGCCCACAAAGCCAGCAGCCGGTACGACGCCAGGGCTCCACCCGCGAAAGTGCTCGTGACGGTAAACCATCGTGGCACCACGGCGAGCCACTGCGGCACTGGGATCCGGAAGCTCTCCCGCCTGGCGAACAGCCACCATGTGAGGGACCAGCAGGTTCCGAGGACGATTGCCGCCCAGTCGGCTTCTGATGGGCTCATGGTGATGGGAAGCGTCGGATATAGGCGGGTGCTCCAGATCACCAGTCCGATCCCTACCAATAGCAGGATGATCCGGGCTCCGGACAGCAGGGCTGATAAGCGGTTCATCCCTTCATCACCTCACACAAGCCAGGAGGGCCTTGTCGATTTTGCGCACGCTATTTCGCTGTCTCGTCGTGTTTTGGACCATGACGCAGCCGGGAGCAGCCCAGCTGGTGGCCCGGACAATGTCTTTCAGCTTCGGAGCGTTTGCGGGGAGCTCCACAGGCACATCGACGGATGTGCCCGGACGGCGCAAAGCAAGGTGAGGACCGCCTGTTGTTCTCCAATCGACGGTGTAGAGATCGCCGGTGGGCCAGGCCTTTCCCACGTCGTTGATGTCCTCAGAGTTGGGAGTGCCATCGGAGGGCTCCGGGTAAGGCATGGGATCGCTGATGGTTGCGGTGCCAGGGTCGAACACCGCCACCTGGCCATCGCGGGCCAGCACTAGGCGGGTCTCGGAGGTATGCAGGACCCTGTCGAAATCGCCGAGCGGCACCGTCTGGCCTGTGTTGAGGGAGTAGGCCTGCAGCGTAGTGGCTTTCGAAGTCCCAGGATCTGAAGTCCTAGGCGCGAGTTGCGCCATCCAGCCGTGGGCAGTGTTCACGCGGTCCCTATTGCCATCGATGAGGTTGTCGACGCGCTGGTAGTCGTCCGGATCGGAGTCAGAGAACATGACGATAGAGCAGGGAACGGCGCGGATGCAGTCCGTCTGGCTGATGAACTTTGAGTCCAGACTCGTGACATTTTCATCTCTCTTCGGGTGCATCTTGTTCCAGATGGTGCTGCCGTCCGATAGGCGGACGCCTTCGTCGCCGATCCACGCCACCTGGTTGGTGAGCTGCACCCCGGGCTTCTCCCACACAGATCGCTGAGCGACGACGCGGCCAGTAGCTGTCTCCAGGACCTCCACGACGTCTTCGCCGTTGAACATGATGGCTGCGTAGACGCCATCGGGGCTGGTCGCCAGGTACGGATTGACGATTGAACGAGTGTCATCTAACTCCCCCAGTTTTGAGGAATTCCGCCGGTGCTCCCACAGGACGTGGCCGTCGGCTGCGTCGAGGGCGATCACGCCGTTTTCGACCGCGATGAGCGGGCCGCGCGTGCCCGCAGCCTCATCTAGCGGGGCGCCCTCCACGACGGTGGTCCAGGCCACCTTGCCGCTGACCGAGTCGGGCATGGCAGGGTAGGGTTGCTGGCCGGGCGCGGTGGTGGAGATCGGCTGGAAGCTCATCGACAACAGGCTCCCGGCGACGACGGTGAACGCCAGGAAAGCTGCCAAGGCACCTACCCAGAAAGCCGGGCGGCGTAATTTGGTGACGAATGCCCGCAGCCACACCAGCTGTGACGGTTTGTCATCTGGGGATGATGTGGTCTTCTCAGGTGAGTCGGAAGTTCCCGAGTCGTTACGGCTTCTGATGTCCCGGATGATCAGGTCGCAGAAGGCCGCGGTTGTCAGGGTCAGTATCCCCAGCCCGGCTGCCAGCACCCCGGTGGGGGTCAGGACATGTTGCGCTCTTTCGCCCCACAGGTAGAACAGCCGAGCCGAGACCAGATATCCGCCAATGACCACCGGCCAGGGGAATTCGCTCTGAATATCTGCCTTATCAGATGACAAATATAACCACGTCAAGGCCGATACCGTCACTCCGATGAACAGCCACACCCATTCAAAGAACCCCAGGCTGATGGGGGATGCGGGTGTTGTCAGTGACTGGAACACACCCCAGCCGATCAACACGGCTCCCGTCACCGCCAACGCAATCCGGGCCCCTGACAATGCGGCCGATATGCGGTTCACCGTTGCACCTGCCTTGCCTGTGGTTTGAGGTAGGAGACGGCTCCTGGAGTCTTCGGCTCATGTGTAGCACGTTTCCCGGCCGACTGGTTCTTGTCGCCGAACGGTGCGAGGTCTCGTCCGATGATGAGTCTGGCGGGGAGGAGACTGACTGGGCAGGTGTGCGGCAATGTGATCCCTTGGGAAGAGAACCAGCAGGCTGCTGCACCGCAGCCGGTGGCCACGGTCAGTGCAGCAGGCAGGATCCATCCCATAAGCCAAGTTTGCCATTGCAAATAGAGTATGTCACGTCGGAGACCCTGCTGATGGAGTCGGCGGGGATGAATCCAGCCAGCGCCTAGCGCCAGGCAGCCGGTGGCCAGGGTCCTGTGGAGCGCATCGGGTCCACCGCATGGGCTGGCCCTGTCGTGTGCGGGCGGGCGGCCACCGGGAAGCGGCGATAGTGACATCGGCTAGGGCGATGCGGTGCCCTGGTCGGTGGACAGCCGATTTTTGGAAGTGAACATTCATTTTGATATGAGTATGGATGTCAACTAAAGCTAGGCGTAGCTTGGTGAGCCCGTGATTGACCGTGCTAGCTGAAAGTGAATGATGACTGAGTCTGCAACACCAGAGGGCACTACCACTGTCCGCTCCTCCTCGCGCAAGGGGCTGGCCAACTCGGTGCTTGGCACCCGGAACCTCATGATGACCGCGGCGCTGGCCGTCGTCTCCCTGATCCTGGTGATCCCCCTCAACTACGTCGGCGGGCCGCTGATGGCCACACCCGGCGGAATCATGATCGGCTGCGCCATCATGGGGCTCTGGGTGATCCCCTACCTGCTGCCCGCCGTGGTGGTCAGACGCCCGGGGGCAGTCATGATCGCGTCCCTGATCATAGGTGTCATCTCCATCTTCACCACGCCCTACGGGCCCTCGGCCATCGTCGGGAACTTCCTGGGCGGCCTCTTCGTCGAGGTGCCCCTGGCCGTCATGCTCTACCGGAAGTGGACCTGGTGGGCCTACCTGGTCAGCGCCGCCGTCTTCGGACTGCTGAACGGGCTCATATATGCCGCGGCCCTTTCCGCGCTGGGGAACGTGGGGCTGGTCCCCGTCGGGGTCGCGATCTCCGTGGTCTCCGCGCTCGCTGGCGGCGGGATCTGCATCCTGCTGGCGCACCTGCTTCACCGGGCCGGCATCGCCATCGACCACGATGCCTGAGCCCGGCGACGTGCTCACAGATCCCAGCGACATGGCTGGTTCCCAGGCCCAGGTCGCCGGGGACGATGTCCTGGCTAAGGTGCGTGATCTTTCCGTGCACTACCTGGGAAGGCAGGAGTGGATCCTGAGGCAGGTCAGTTTCGACCAGCTGGCGGGGAAGGTCACCGCCGTGATCGGCCCGTCGGGCTGCGGCAAGACCACCCTGGTGCGTGCGCTGTGCGGGCTCGTGCCCCACTGCCTAGCCTCCGAGTACTCCGGCAGCCTCCAGCTGGCCGGCACCGAGATCGCCGACGCCTCCGTCCAGCTCATCTCCGGTCACATCGCCTACGTCGGGCAGAATCCCGACGCTGCGGTGGTCACCCGGACCGTTCACGACGACGTCGCCTTCCCGCTGCAGAACCTGTACCTTCCCCGCGACGAGATCAGCTCGCGGGTGGTGGACGCGCTGAACAGCGTCGGGCTCCTGGACCGGATCTGGGACGACCCCTGGACGCTGTCCGGCGGGCAGCGGCAGCGCCTCGCGGTGGCCGTCGCCCTCGCCATGCGTCCCAGGCTGCTGGTCCTCGACGAACCCACCAGCACCATCGACCCCGCCGGCCAGCGCGACTTCTACACACTGGTCGCGGGGCTCGTCGCCGGCGGCATGGGGGTCGTCGTCATCGACCACGACCTCGACCCGGTGCTGCCCATCGTCGACCAGGTCCTGGCGCTTGACGCTGACGGCCGGATCATAGCCTGCGGGCCACCGGGCGAGGTCTTCGGCCAGCACCGTGACGAGCTGGCCGGCGCCGGGATGTGGCTGCCGCGAGACCTGTGCGCCGGGACCGCGTCCGGGCTGGCCCCGCAGCTCAGCGACTTCTGCGTCCCCGGCGAGGTGCGCAGCTTCGAGCGCAGTCCCGAGGGGTGGCGTGAGATCCCGGTCATCGACACCATCGACGACCGGGCCGCCGACGAGACGCCTCACGTCGATGTGGTCGGCCTGGGCGTCCCGGGACGATCCCCCGAGGTGACGATGCGGCTGGGTGGCGGCGAGTTCGTCGCCCTGATCGGACCCAACGGTGCCGGCAAGTCGTCGCTGCTGTCCGCGCTGGCAGGGCTGGTGGGCTCCACCGCCACCCGCGCTACCGTCTGCGGGCAGCCCGTCAGACATGGCCAGCATCCGGTGGGATACGTGTTCCAGAATCCCGAACACCAGTTCGTCGCCTCCACCGTCGAGGCCGAACTGTCCGTCGGCGGCACGCCGGCTGCGCGGGTCGATGACCTGCTGGAACAGTTCCACCTGACAGGGCACCGCTCCCACCATCCCCTCACCCTGTCTGGCGGGCAGGGCCGCCGCCTCACCGTTGCCACCATGGTCAGCGAGGAACGTGACGTCGTGGTCCTGGACGAGCCCACCTACGGGCAGGACTGGGACAACACCCGCGAGCTGATGGCTTTCATCGACGAGCTGCGCGCCCAGGGACGGACCGTCATCATGGCCACCCACCACCTGGAGCTGGCCCTCAGCCACTGCACCCACCTGCTCGCCCTGCCCCTGGCGGCTGAGGACAGGCCGCCGGCGTCCGCCGCTCCCGCCGAGGCCACGGTCCCAGAACGTCCCCGGAAACGGCGTGGCCTGCTCACCGGGCTGAACCCCCTGACGATGTTCCTGGCGCTGCTGCCTGCCATGGTGGCGGTCTTTGTCCTCAGGAACCTGGCACTGAACCTCGCCATCATGACGCTGGCCTGCGTGCTCATCGTCGCGGCCCGCGCCACGCTGCGCCGCACCATCGGCTCGGTGGCCGGCATCTGGGCTATCGCGGCCCTGATGGTCTGGGCGTTCTCGGGCCTCAGCGGGACCGGTGCCGAGGCGCGTTTCTTCGAGCGGGGCGACACCCTGACCGCGGGCACCGGGATCGCGGCCCTGATCGCATTGGTGCTGCTGTCCGGGATCAGCACCGATCCCGACAGCCTGGTGCGTACTCTGACCAGCACATTCCGCCTGCCCTATCGCGTTGGTTCGGCGGGGATTGCAGCCATCGCCTTCGTCACCCGCTTCCGCCAGGACTTCGTGATCCTGCGTACCGCACGCGCCCTGCGGGGCATCGGACGTCGCTGGGGTGTGCTGGCGCCCGTCGCGCGCTGGCTGTCCTCGGTGGTGCCGTTGATGATCCTCGCGATCCAGCACGCCGAACGGGTGGCCCTGTCCATGGACTCGCGTGCCTTTGGCGCTCATCCGAGACGAACAGAGCTCATCGACGTGCCGTGGCGGATGCGCGACGCGGTGGTCGTCGGGGCCGTGTGGGTGGCGACCGCCGGTCTGTGGTGGTGGCTCGGGTGATCCAGCCTCAACCGTATTTGAAATATCAGCAACAGGAGGAGAAACAATGGCTGTCACCATCGGTGACCTCATAAGACCCGCTCGCGGGGCGATGATCCTCTCGGGCATCCTGACCGCGATCGGGGCGGTCTTGGCGGTGGTGCCGTTCATCGCGCTCAGGCACATGGCGGCCATCTGGCTGCAGGAGGGCGACCTGCAGGGCTGGGCGTCCAACCCTTGGGTGTGGGCCGTCATCGCCGTCGTCGCGCTGTTCGCGTCCCAGCTGCTCTACCTGATGGGTTTGGGCGTCACCCATCTGGCCGAGGCCAAGCTGCGGCACCGGCTGCGCGGCCTCCTGGTGGAGGCCTTCAGTCGCCTGCCCCTGGGCAAGGTGGCGCAGATCCCCCACGGCGCCATCCGCAAGACCGTGTGCGACGACACCGCCGCCATCCACACGCTCGTGGCGCACGTGCCGGGCGACGTCACCAACGCCCTGGTCGGGGTCGCGACCGGGGGCATCTACCTGTTCTGGACGGACTGGCGCTTGGCCCTGGCGCTGCTCGGCCTGTGGGCGCTGGCTTTCGTGGTGATTGCTGGCACCACCATGCGCGGCTACGGTGACATCACCGCGCGGTTCGGCGAGGCGCAGACGGGGCTGGCCTCCGCGACCGTCGAGATGCTGGAGGGTATCAAGGAGATCAAGAACTTCCAGGCCACCGACGCCACCCGCACCCGTTTCAGTGCCGCCCGCCACCGTTTCTCGGACCTGTCGTACCAGTGGGTCAGCCAGTCCGGGAAGTCCATCAGCCTGCTGGGCGCGCTGCTGCGCCCGGCGACGGTGTTCGCCACCGTCGCGATCCTCGCCGTGGTGTTCACCTCCCAGGGCTGGACCGAGCTGTCGGCCACCCTGCCGTTCTTCCTCCTGGCTCCGGGACTCCCCGAGGGCGTGACGGTGATGATCGGCCTGGCGCAGCACATCTACGAGTCCAACATGGCCGCCAAGTCCACGGCTGCTCTGCTGTCCGAGGACCCCATGCCCCAGGGCACCTTCGACCAGGGTGATGGCGACGCCCCCGGCCGCGTCGAGGTCGATGATGTGACCTTCGCCTACGAGCCCGATACGCCCGTATTGAAGGGGGTTTCCTTCACCGCCGAGCCCGGGACTGTGACGGCGCTCGTCGGCCCATCCGGCGGCGGCAAGTCCACCCTGGCGCGGCTCGTCGCCCGCTTCCACGACGTCGGCCAGGGGGCGGTCAGGATCAGCGGGGTCGACGTGCGGGAGGCGACCTTCGCGTGGCTGCTGTCGCGGGTCGCGATCGTGTTGCAGGACGTCGCCCTGACCAACGACTCCGTCTTCGACAACATCGCGCTGGGAAGGCCCGGCGCCACCCGCGAGCAGGTCGAGGCCGCCGCCCGCGCCGCCTGCGTCCACGACCGGATCATGCGCCTGCCGAAGGGCTACGACACGATCCTGGGCGAGGAGGGCGGGTTCCTCTCCGGCGGCGAGCGGCAGCGCGTCACCCTCGCCAGGGCGTACCTCCAGGACGCACCCATCCTGGTGCTCGACGAGGCCACCGCCCAGGCCGACCCGCAGTCCGAACGCGACATCCACCAGGCGCTGACGAGGCTGGCGGAGGGCAGGACCGTCATCATCATCGCCCACCGGCTGACCACTATCCGCGACGCCGACCAGATCCTCGTGCTGGAGGACGGGCAGATCACCGAGCGGGGGAGACACGACGAGCTGCTGGCTGCCGGCGGGCGTTATGCGGCCATGTGGCACAGCCAGGACCTGGCCGTCTCCGCAACCGTCACCGAGGAAGGGGAATGACCATGTGGAAACTCGTCTCCCGGGTCGTCAATGCTGCCGAGATGCGCGTCATTGTTGGCTGGTTCGTGGTATCCGCCGTCCTGCAGGGTGTCACCCTGGCGCTCATGATCCCGTTCCTGCGGGCCCTTTACGCGCGCGACGGCTCCCTGACGGCCTGGCTGGTCGCCGTGCTGGTGCTGGGGGCGGTCACGTTTGCCGTCGACACCTTCGCGATGTTCCGCTCCTATCGGGTGAGCGTGTTCGAGGTCTGTGACACGATGATCGACCGCGTCGCCGAGCACGTCCTGGCGCTGCCGCTCGGCTGGTTCAACGCCAAACGCGAGGCCGCCGTCGTCAACGCGATCTCCAAGGAGGTCAACACCCTCTCCCACCTGTGCTCGATGGTCATCCCGAACCTGTGCAACGCCTTCATCGTGCCGCTGGTCATGCTGGTGGCCGTCGGATTCGTCGAATGGCCGCTGGCCCTCATCATGGTGGTCGCGATCGTGCCGCTGTACCTCATCTGGCGGCTCATGAGCGCGGCCACCACCCGCGCCAACGAGCTGGAGGACCAGGCTGCCGCCGCTGCGGCCGGACGGCTCGTCGAGTTCGCCCGCCTGCAGCCGGTGCTGCGGGCCACCGGGGTGAGCGAGCAGGGCTGGGCGCCCGTGCAGGAGGTCCTTGAGGCCGACTCCAAGGCCACCCTCGACGGCCTGCGCATCAAGGGGCGGCCAGCCCAGGTCTTCAACCTCGTGATCAACGTTGTCTTCGCCCTGGTGCTGGCGCTGGGGCTGTCCTTCGTCAGCGGGCACAGCCTCGATGTGGTCGCCTACCTGGCCATCATCACCGTGGTCGCGCGGATGCTGCTGCCGCTGACCAAAGGTGTCCTGTACGCGTCGGAGGCCGACAACGCGGTCGTCGCGCTGAAGGCCGTCGGCGCCATCCTTGACGCGGAACCGCTGCCCGAACCGGCCCCTGACCAGGTCGGTCATCCCGACGGGACCAGCATCGTGCTGCGTGACGTGTCGTTCTCCTACGAACAGGGACGGCCGGTCCTCGACGGGGTGTCGCTGACCGCCGAGCAGGGCAAGGTCACTGCGCTCGTCGGCCCGTCCGGTGCCGGCAAGTCGACTGTATTGCGGCTGGCTGCGCGGTTCTGGGACGTCACGGCCGGGTCGGTGACCATCGGCGGGGTCGACGTGCGTCACCTGCCGGCCACGAAGATCATGGCGATGACGTCGATGGTCTTCCAGGAGGTCTACCTGTTCGACACCACCATCCGCGAGAACCTGCGCATCGCCCGTCCTGAGGCCACCGACGAGGAGCTGGAGACGGCGGCCCGCCGCGCCAGCCTCGACAAGGTCATCGAGGCCCTGCCCCACGGCTGGGACACCTCAGTCGGACCTGGCGGGGTCAGCCTGTCGGGTGGGGAGCGGCAGCGGGTGTCCATCGCGCGGGCGTTCCTGAAGGACGCCCCGGTCCTGCTGCTTGACGAGATCACCTCGGCCCTCGACGGCGAGAACGAGTCGGCGATCACCGAGGTCATCCGGGAACTGTCCCGGGGACGCACGGTGCTGGTGGTCGCACACCGGCTGTCCACCATCCGGCAGGCCGACCAGGTCGTGTTCCTGGAGCCGTCGCCTGGTGGTGCGCGGGTCGCGCAGGCCGGGACGGTGCCGGAACTCACCGGACAGGACGGCCCCTTCCGCGGCTTCGTCGAGGCCTACACCGCGGCCTCCCGCTGGCAGCTGTAGGACCTACGGTCCGGTAGGTAGCAACACAAGGCTGGTCTGCCTGCCAAAACCCGCTACCTACCGGACAGTAGGTTTGCCCCTAGCCTGGGCCGGGCGACGAATTACGATTGGTGGGGGTGAGATAGGAGGACCAGGTGCTGTCTGCTGATGCGGCTGTGCTGATCCGGGAGATCCAGGAGTCGGAGCTCCCTCTGCTGGAGGACTTCCTCTACGAGGCGATCTTCGTTCCTGAGGGGATCCACAGCCCGCCTCGCTCGATCATTCGCCATCCTGAGGCGTGGCCCCTGATCGATGGGTTCGGCACCCTGCCCAGCGACCACTGCCTGGTCGCGGAGACCAGCGACGGCGTGGTCGGCGCGGTGTGGGCGCGCATGGTCAAGGCGTACGGCTACCTCGACGAGAGGACCCCGCTCCTGTCGATCTCTCTGCTTCCTGGATATCGCGGCCGGGGGATCGGGACTGCGCTGTTGGGGCAGATGCTCGACGACCTGCGGTCGCGTGGCTACCAGAGGGTCTCCCTATCGGTCCAGCGGGCAAACCCGGCCTTACGCTTGTATTGCCGCGCTGGTTTCGTCGTCCATCATGACGACGGCGACGAGCTGGTCATGGTCCGCGACCTGGCAGGCGCGGACCAGTCCGGTGCGTCAAACCCGGGATGAGCGACCTGCGGAACGCGCAATGCGTGATGCCTCAGGGCGGTTGGCAGTGGGGAGAGCCGGTGTGTGCCATGGCGGGCCCAGCCGTCGTGATCGGTCCAGGCCCAGAGGATGGCAGCGTGGTGACGGTGACTTCAGGTGGCTGGCCTGGTGCCCTGAGACGGGTGGCTCACTCGCGCCGGTGCTCTGCCTGCGCGTTCTGCAGCTGTCTCGCGTGCTCGTCGAGGAGGTCGCTGACCCTATTGGCCAGGGGGACGCGGTCAGCCTTGGTGGGCTGAGAGGCCTGGAGCATGGCGGAGATGCTCATGCCCAGGACCCCAGCCCGGTCCTCTGCCATGCCCGGGGAGATGGTGCGTGTCTGGGCGGCGAAATAGCCGATCAGGAGCAGTTCAAGAGCGGCCGCCTGTTCCTCGGCCGACCAGTCGGTCCGGACCGTGCCGTGCTCCCGCCACAGGGGGATGAGGCGGCGCAGGATCGCGGGAGGCCCGCTCTCAGTGGCGATGGCGTGGGCGCGGGGATCGTCGAGGAGCGCGCCGAGCACGTCGGCGTCCGTGACCTGCAGGGCACGGACCAGAGGACGCCCCAGCCAGGCCTTAGCGAGGGCCACGCACAGCCGTTCCGCGACCGCCAGCGCGGGTTCGGCGCGGACCTGCACCGCCAGGTCGTGGAGCACATCGGCGAGGCTGCGGGCGATGATCTCGAGGAAGAGGTCCTCCTTGGTGTTCCAGTACAGGTACGGGGTGCCCTTGCCGACGTGGGCCCGCTGGGCGACCGCGCTCATCGTCACGCCCTTGAACCCCTGTTTCACGACGAGCTCCTCCGCGGCTGCGAGGACCTTCGCGGCCCTGCTGCTTTTCTGCGCGACAGACATGGTGGTCATGACCCAAGCTTCGCTCAGGCCAGGTCCGCGGCCAAGTCGCTGTTGCGCAGCCGGAAGTGCTTGGACCGGAGCATCAGGTTCATCAGCGCCGGGAACTTGAACATGAACCGGCGCATCGCGACGCTGATGCCCTGCCTGCGCTGTTCTTTCGCTGAGGTCTGCGTGAAGATCGCGCGCATGGGGTAGGCGGACTGCTGGAAGTCGGCGATCGCCGGGCGGAGCTTGTTCTCCCAGGCCGTCAGTGCGGTCTCGACGTCGTCTGGGTGTTTGGCGAGCATGAGACCCAGTGCGTCGGCTCCCGCCAGCGCAGACGTCGCCCCCATCCCGGAGTACAGGGTGGGGCACCAGGCAGCGTCCCCGAGCAGCACGACCCGGCCGTCGTGCCAGTGATCGACCTTGACCTGCTCGACTGAGTCGAATAGGAACTCGTCCGTGTTTTCCAGGCGCTCGATGGCTGCGCTCATCATGTCGCCCAGGGGTTCTGGGCCGTAGACCTCGCGCAGCCGCTGGGCGACGCCGGTCTGCCGGGCCTTTGCGCGCTCAGCCTCCACGTCGTCGACCTGGTACGAGAACAGCACCGTGGGGGCGTGGTCGGCGAATGGGAACACCCAGAACGAGCGTCCCGGCTCGGAGAGGACGGCGCCCTCCTGCTGCACGAGACCTGGCAGCGGCTCTGGGAGCTCGAAGGCGCAGATCATAAACCCGAGCCGGTTGAGATAGCGCTCATGTGGGCCCCAGGCCAGCTGCCGCACCGTCGAGCGGATCCCATCCGCGCCGACGACCAGGTCGAACCGCTCCGTCGTCGACTCCTGGGTCTGGGTGTTTGTCAGCACGACTGACACCCCGTCGCCGTCCTGGGAGATGGCGGTCGGTGTGGTGGAGAAGCGGATGCTCACGTCGTTAGGCAGGGCCTCGAAGGCAGCCTGCTCGACGTCGCCCCGGAGCATCATCCACGGCCCGTTGGGCAGGTCCTGGAAGCCGAGACCAGGTTTGCGGTTGCCAGCCCGGTCCACCGTGCATGTCTGTGCCCGGGCTGGGGTCCGGTTGGGGATTCTCTCCAGGCCCATCCGGGCTGCGGCGATCCGGCCGCTCCCGAACATCGCGATGAAGTACCCGCCGCGACGCCTGCGGGCCGCACGTTCGACGACCACAGGGTGCCAGCCCGCCTTCTTCAGGGCAGTCGCGGCGGACAGCCCGGCGATCAGTGCTTTGCGTGAGGTGCCTGTTGTCTGTGCCATGCCTCCAGATTAGACATACTGACCAAAATACTCAAATGGTCAGTATGTCGATAGGATCTCTGCGGCCTCGGCTGTTCCGCGTTTGGTCTCGTTTCGCAGGGCGTGCCGGATGATCCACCGGCGTTGGGGCGATGGATCATCTGTCCAGCGGCCCAGTAGGGCCAACGCCGCGGACCGGTTGTCCTTGAGGTAGTCGTTGACGTTGTTTGCCACCGACTTCTGGACGAAACGGGAGGGGGCGTCCTTCAACGTGTCGAGTACCTCAAAAACCGGCTCGGGTTCTTGGGTGAACAGCGACAGCCTCTTCGACCAGGGAAGTCGTGGTCTCAGGCCCTCTGACGCGAGCCGTCGCAGACCAGGTGTCGGCTGCGGCGGAGCAGCGCAGCGATCCCTGGGATAAATTGGTGGCAGGCTGTGAGGCCTTCCTCGCGTCCAACGCCGACCCCGAGATACGGCAGATCATGTTGATCGACGCTCCCGCCGTGTTGGGGTGGGACGAATGGCGGTCCATGGATGAGGCCTCGTCGGGAAAGCTCCTGGTGGAGGTGCTGGGGGAGCTGATCGACCAGGGGACCGTCGCCCCGCAACCGGTCGAGCCGATCGCGCGGCTGTTGTCGGGGGCGATGAACGAGGCGGCGGTGTGGCTGGCAGAGACCGACTCACCCAATGCCCTGGCTGACACGCTGGCTGCGCTGCGGCGGCTACTTGAGTCGCTCCGCATATCGCGTTGATGCGGTGTCTGCGTCGCAGCAGCTGCGGAATTGAGAGCTAGCATTTCAGCATGTGCCAGACAACGACCCCGCAGGAACCCGCAGGTGTCCCGGAGGGGCAGACCTTCGACTCCTACCCGGAGTTCCTGCGTGCCATCGGCCCCGGTATGAGGTTGTGCACCAGCGACTTCACCGGCTGGGCGGAGATCGCGGAGGTCCGCGACCACAGCGTCCTGGCGGTGCGTGACAGCGACCAGCGCAAGGTCGAGGTGCCCCAGGAGGCTCTCCTCGACATCCGGGGCGGGCATTGCGTCCGGGTCGACCGAGTCCGCGCGACCATCGACAAGCAGGGCTGGGAACGGGGCTGACCGCCGGGGACGATGATCCGCTCCGGCTCGATGAGGCTGTGAGTACGGAAATGGTGGCAGACGGTGTGAAATCCGGCGACCCGGAAGAGAGGTAACCAGTGTCTGTGTCGATCAATCACGTCGCGGTTTTCGTGCGAGACCTGGAGGCCGTCCGGTCTTTTTACGAGACCTATTTCGAGGCGGTGGCCAACGACCAATACCACAATCCGCGCACCGGTCTGCGCACCTATTTCCTGACCTTTGAGGGTGGCTGTCGCCTTGAGCTCATGACGAGGCCAGACATTCAGGCGTCCGGGTCCGCCGACCAGGTGGGCTGGGCGCACACCGCTTTCTCTCTCGGCTCTGCCGAGGCCGTCGATCTCCTGGCGCAACGCCTAAGTGATGACGGTTTCACGATCACCAGCGGTCCCCGGACCACCGGGGACGGCTACTACGAGGCGGTCGTCCTTGATCCTGAGGGAAACCACGTCGAGATCACCGTGTAAGAGATTCCGCTTAGATGTTGAGCTATTCAATGGGGTCTTTGGGGTTGTGGAATTCTGTGGTTGATGCCGGCCCGAGGCCCATCTGGCGCTCCGCCCTGCGTCAATCGAGTCGGGAAACTCTCAGATGGGCCTAGGCGTGATGCCTGTGCGGTTTGATTCCTCGCAGCTTATCCGTATGGTCCAAGGAAGCGTTCGCCGTTGTAGTGGATCATGTGGGTGGGGTGATCTGCGCACCAGACTTCGGACTCCCAAGCGAGCTTGTCGACATACTTGCGGAACTCGGCTCGGTCGGGGAAGCAGGAGATGTACACGAGCCCTGCCGTCGAGCCTGCGAATAAATTAGCGAGTTCGGCTTGTCGTTTGGAGTCAACGGGACCGTGTGAGCTGGCCGCCTCTAGGAGCACGAGCCAGTTGCGGTCTGGCAGGTAGATGACGAGGTCGGGCATCTTTCCGTGCTCTTTGACCTTCACGTTCAGTGACGCTAAGGCGTTGCGTTCGAAGAGAGCCCATTTGTCGCCTGCATCGCCAATGTACAGCACCTGTCCGCCGGGGGTGAAGCGAGGGCAGAAGTCCTCGACCATCACCTTGAGCAGCACATTCTGGCCACCGGGCGTCAGCGTGAAGGTCGACCCATCGGGAAGCGTAAGCGGGATGCGATTCATTTCGCGCGCAGCAGCGTAGCGGGACTTGAGGCCCGGCAGATCAGCGAGATATTGGTCCACAGCTGGCTGCCAGTTGTCGGTACCATATGCACGCAGTACGTCCAAGGCCTCAGCCGTGATCTGGTAGTTCCACTTCGGTGAGTTGATGGGGCGCCGTGGTTCGTCGGGGTTCTGCACGACGAGTTGCGCCTCCACGAACTGATGCAGTGTGAACCGGCGGACTGTCTCGCGTGTGTTCGGCGCGTACTCTTTACCGTACTCATCGCGGATGAAGTCCATGATCGCCCGCGTGCCGAGCATGGGGTTGGCGGCCTCGGCCCAAGACTCGGATGGTGTGAGTCGCAGAAGTGCTAAGAGCACCAATGCCGATCGCTCATTGCTGCGCTCGGCGTCCATGCCGAGCGTTTCAAGAACGATTCTGGCATCTTCCACATATTCAAAGGCAGCCTCGTTTAACTCGTTCATGCAGCGATCAACTTCATGATCAAGGAGTCTACTTCGACCTGGGAGACAGCCGTGTTACATCCAAGCGCGCGCAATGTGGCTCCTGAGGGGAATCGTAAGGTTCGTAGGTCGGTGGCGTTGACTTGGGTGTGACCAGAGAAGGTGCGAAAGAATTTGTCGATCACGGACGAGTTGAGCCACACGCTGATGCCCTTGGCGAGGTCTTCGTCGAGGCCTTGACCATTGACGTGGAAGACGTTGAGGTGGTTCTCAAATGCCACCTCCCCAGGGTTGTCCAGAGGTGACCAGAATGAAGCAACGATCCGTCGGCGTTCCTCCTTCGCGCTGAATCGCTTGACGATCGTGTACCAGCCCTCCGGCAGTAGCATCTTGCGATCCTTGTCATCATTGGGGTGGAACCATTGTGGCTTGCGAATTTTTCGCGGCCAGAGTACGCCTCCGTCTCGGAGGTTGCCGGGATAAACCAGTGGTACGGCGCCTGGCCGGTTGACGGCACTCAACGCATGACGTGACCGGAAGTCCACTACCCGGCCAGTGGAGACCTGAAGACCAAGATCGGTCAAAGAACAAGGTTGAGAGAGTACTATTTCGGCGACAGCTGTGTCGTTGGCATCTGTGGCTAGGCGGATGAATCGGTGGGGGTCGTTTGGGAAGACGACCTCCTCATAGGCAACGTTGCGGGACGAGACTTTGTGGGCACAGGATGTGTCAGCATGGTTGTGGCTAACCGAGAGCTCAACGACCCCAGGGATTGCGCCACGCGTTCCTGCGAAGATTACGTTCTCTTGGAGGACACCGGTGTCTGCGAATACTGTGGAGCGGGAATCGAAAACATGAACACGATCGAGCGCGATTGAATCAAGTAAGTGAGCACGAAATGCGCCGAAGTAAGGGCCGTTGAAGAACGAGCGTGGAGTGATCGCTACAACCTGTCCACCTTCCCGAAGGGCCGTAACGGACAAGGAAAGAAAAGCTGCATAAAGATTCGGTACATCGATTCCAGCGGCGCGCATAGCAGCTCGACGTGTGCTTGACACCGCTAGTTTCCCATATGGGGGATTCTCGATCACGAGGTCGAACTGACCATCCAGGTTGAGTGAAGCACCCAAGCCGACGGTATCAAGAATGAAGTCTGCTTCAATGATCTCAGTGCGGACCCGTCCTCCACCAGCCCGTTCGCACGCAGAAAGTGTGGCCTGGAGGTTTGGCAACACGACCGGGTCGCACTCAACAGCGACAATTTCAATCGACAACTCCGGCTGCTCCGCCAGTACACGGCTTGCAAGCGCTGCGGTGAGCACACCGGAGCCCGCACCAGGATCAAGCACACGTAGAGTCCCAGATGCGGGTAAGCGAGGCATTGATGCGATCAGCTGAGCCGCTGCTATGGGCGTGAAGTGCTGTCCAAGCTCGCTCTGGGTGCGCGCATCAAGTCCTTTGAGGGCGGCAACTCGCTCGCTCTCGGCGAAACGCAGAAGATTCATCGCCAACACCCTCTCATCGTATCCGGGGCCACTGGCAAATACGTAGGTGGCGGTGTGGAAGCCATTCGACAGGGCCAGCGCCGGAGTGGTTCACGTCTTGTGCCCTGCGGAGAGCAGTTGCCCTGGCAAGCCTGAAAGAGCGTTTGGTGTGGTATCTGCTGCTTAACTGGCTGGCATGTCCATGGCTGATAGCCTGCTCCACGACGCCGAAGCCAGGTACTTCGTTCCCTTCGGGAGCAAACCGGCCGTTGCCATCGGCCACCGAGCTATGACGGCGGAAGTTTTCACTGTGGAATCAGGGCTGGTGCTATGCGAGATACGCGCCTTCGGCAGCGAGCGGGACGAGCGTGGCAAAGTTGAGACGCTCCACGAGATCGGTGACCTGATCCCCGCCGCGGTTCCTGATGGTCATGAGTGGTTTCTGGTGTTGTGTCGGTGAGGTGTGTTTACGTTTCTGTGGGCCTAGGCGTGATGCCTGCCCGGGTGAGACGACGTTCGCGGTCCCACCGGTTGTACTCGTCGGGGTCGTAATGGTGTTTCTCCGCGCCGAGGGGAGCGAGGACGCGGAAGCCGATGAGCTGCATGATGACTCCCGTGAAGAATCCGAGCAGGAGAAGCCCGAGGACCCAGTCCCACCAGTGGATGATGCGCTGCTGATAGACCTCGATGAGGTACCAGACCGCGAGGGGCAGGTGTCCGAGGACGACGGCGCCAAGCCCGGGATTGTAGAAGGTCCTCAGTCTGCGATTCGTGATGATGCCGTGGGCGATGAACTGCGCGGGAAAACCCGCCAATATGGGCGCAAGCCCTAGCCAGACCTGATTGGGGAAGAGCGCCGGAAGAAGGTAGAAGGCCCAGGCTGCCAGGTTGATCCAGATACAGCTGAGCTGGTTTGTGGGGAGCCGGTCGGCGGGCACGTCCTTCTTCGGCGTCCTCCACAACGTCTCGCACAGTACCTCGTTCAGGACCCAGGGCTCGCCGCCGGGGAACCGGTACTCCTCGAACTGGTGGATGAGGATGACGGCGAGGTTCAGCACCAGGATGAGCTGCACGGTCGGGAGGTTGCCGAGCCATGCCCATATCAGGACGGGGATGACGATCACCCCGCCTATGTCGAACCAGTGACGCAACAGAAACTTCATAACCCGTCCACTCCTCAGTTCCTCGGGGGAGCGACCGCACCGCTCCCTGGGTCCCCTCCAATCATTACCTCATCAAATGATGATGTCAACAGATGATGATTTCTGGGTAGAGTCCTCTCATGAGCACTATGGGCAAGCGCACAGGACGGCCGGTCGGAGGTGGTGACAACCGGGCTGTGATCCTGGCCGCGGCGCGCCAGGAGTTCGCGGCGGCTGGTTTCCGGGGGGCGACGCTGCGGTCGATCGCCAAGCGGGCTGGCGTGGACGTCGCGTTGCTGTCGCACTACTTCGGCAACAAGGACGGCCTGTTCGCTGCGACCCTGGAACTTCCGGACGGCGTGGGTGACGCCCTGGTGCAGGCAGTGTCCGGTCCTGAGCGAGGGCTGGGGGAGCGGGTCACCAGGTGGTACCTGGGCATGTGGGAGCGCCCGGAGACCAGGGAGCAGATGCAGGTGCTTGCGCGTTCCGCGCTCGGCAATGACGTGGCAGGCGCCCGGATGCGTGACCTGCTCACCGGGGTGATTCACCGTCCTGGCCTGGCTGTGTTGGATGAGAACCCGGAGGGAGTGGGACTGGCCATGGCGCATCTTGTCGGGGCCGCCCTGGTGCGCTACGTGATCCGGTTGCCACCGGTCGCTGACATGGACTTCGAGACGCTCGTAGCTCGCACCGCGCCGGCAGTCCAGCTTCACTTGACCGGTCGTTCCAGCTGACGTGCTCGGTCCAGTGGACCCGGCCATCTCGTCCCGGCCTGCTCACGGCGACCGCCCCGTCACCTCCCGGTCCGGGTCATCGCCGGTGGGCTTCGATGAAGGAGATCGTCTGCCCGGCGACGGACGTCGCGTCGTCGCCGCCGAAGGAGTGCCCGGCTCCCTCCACGGTCACGAGCTGCGCATTGGAGTATGAGGTGTTGACGGCGTTCTGGGAGTACGAGATCGGGACGATGTTGTCCTGGTCGCCGTGGAAGATGATCACCGGGCCGGTGTAGCCGGAGATCAGGGAATAGGGATCCATGTCGTAGACGTCCGCGAAATAGATCCGTCCGACCGGGGTGCCGAAGAGGCTGTATTTTTCGGGGATGTCGGCTGCGCTGGCGAAGCGGGAGCGGGCGTCGTCGGGGATGACGAGAGCGGGGAAGTACAGGATGAGGCCCGCGATTCGGTCCTTCAGGTCGACGGCCTCCAGAGCCGAGACATACCCACCCTGGCTCGCCCCGAGTAGGAAGATGTTGCTGGCATCGACGACGTCGAGGGTTTGGATGGCATTGAAGACGGCGTTCAGGTCCGCTTTCTCGGTGAGGACGGACATGCGGGTGGTGTCGTTGCCGGAGGCGCTCGACGTCGAACCACCGACGAAGTCATAGACGTAGCTGGCTGTGCCCACCCGGGCCAGCCGCTCGGCGAGGGGAGTCATCTCGCTGTGAGTGCCCGAGAAGCTGTGACTCATGATGACCATGGTCCGCGTGTCTGAACCCGCGGGGACGTAGAGCTCTCCGTAAAGAGAGCCGTTCGGACTCGTGATCCGGTGTTCGTAGCGCGTATAGGCGTCGGTCGTCTCCAGCACGGTCAGGTCGGAGGTGCTCGTTGCTTGGGGGCTTTCGCTGCCGGTCGCCGCGGGTGAGGTTATGGGCTCCTGCGGTGTTGACTGCGTCTGCGAGCCCGACGGCGACGACGCGCATGCCGGGATCCCCAGCGTGGCAGCCGCAGCGACGGCGCTTGTCACAAGCGTTCTTCTGCTCGTGGTCATATTCATCCCCTTCGAAAGATGAAAGGTCGCAAAGTCGGTTCCAGCAACAGCCAGTACTGATGGACGAAACCCCTGCCCGGCCTTCAACTCTATGCGCTCGCCGCGGTTACGGTGCTCCGTCCTGGGCCGGGAGACATGGATGAACTGCAGCGTCGGATCCGTATTGCGTATACCACCTAGATTGCGTACCACTTAGTAATCCCCCTCTGAGATGCTTCCCGGAAGGTGGCCTGAGAATTCAGTTCCTTCTTCCGGGAAGCTTTTATGTGTCCATGTGGTTTCCTTAACTGAGCTCCAGAGGTCATCGGCTGTAGGGGGTTGTTTGAGGATTGGGGTGCACACCCGCATATGAGGCTCTACGGTGCCTTGAGAGCGACGGGCGGTCGTCGTGCATGAGGCATCTGAGTCCGGGCATGGATGCGCTGAGATGGCCGCCTTGCTTCAGCCTGTGTTGGCCTCGAAGGCTGAGCCGTATCCTCGCGTCGCAGCGGGTAATGGAGGGGATGGCGTCGTCAGCGCTGCTCACGGAACTTGACCGGCTCGCTGACGGGCCCGATGCCCTGACGGGTTCTGTTGACGTCGCCGGAGGGCCCGACGCGAACTGAGATTTCCATCGTCGCGTTGCTGCTCCCTGTGAGAGACCAGCGATCATTCAGACGCTTCAAGTGGGTGGGATCGTGTGACTGTGGGCATCCGCCACACGCATACGGGCGAGTCGACGATTAGACTGCGAGCATCGCATGAATCTCGATGCTCTGAAGTTTGGTCATGCTGACGCTGCCCGCAAGGCCGCCGAGACGCACGTCCTCACCATTCGAGACATACTGCTTTCACTCAAGTAGAAGGGACAGCATGCCCACCCACAGCTATGCACTCACGATCACTTGGACAGGAAACACTGGCGAGGGCACCACGAGCGCACGGGCGTACTCGCGAAACCACGAAGTTGCGGCAGACGGGCTTCCCACGATCTTGGCATCGGCCGACCCTGCGTTCCTCGGAGACGCAACGCGTTGGAACCCCGAGCAGTTCTACGTGGCCGCTCTCTCACAATGCCATATGCTCTGGTACCTCCGATTTGCAGCGGACGCCGGAATCGTGGTCACCGCTTACGAAGATCGGCCGACTGGCGTCATGACTCAAGACGCATCGGGAGCCGGGCAGTTCGAGAACGTCACGCTGAACCCTGTTGTGACGATTACCGCGGACAGCGATCCCAAACTCGCCGAGGAACTTCACCACCGCGTAGCGGACTACTGCTTCATCGCACGCTCGGTGCAGACACCTATCCACCACAATGTCACGATTAAGAGCGCTGGGTGAACACACGTTATTCCGAGCGCTGGCCGTCAGCTATGAGCGGACGGTAGCTTGGTCAAGCGATCAGCGAGACTTACTGTTCACCGGACAGATCCGCTTCGCTGACTGACGTGATGATGCAGGGAACGGCGCGTCGATACAAGCTCAAAGAGATGCTGAAAGTGATCGCTCGTGATCTTGGCGCGAGCTTCCTCGGCGGCAAGGCCAAAGTTGTTGAGGTAGTCCATGATCGACTCAACCTGGGCCATCGCTACCGGGCTACTTGCGACGCTCGGCCCGGCGCTCATCCCCGAGACCGGGTCATGGGGCAGCGTGCTCCTCATCGTCGGCTTCGCTGTGCTTGTACTCGGCCTGGCTGTGGTCACCTATCTGCTCTACCGGCGCACGCAGGATGACTCGATCGCCTTGCGTCTCTTGTTCGGTATCGTGACCGCTGCGACCGGGCTGCTTCTTGATGCCGTGGTCTATGCCGTGGCTGCGGCACGCTATCCGTTCCTCTCCGAGAATCAACAAGGCCCCGTCGCTTTCCTTCTCGTGTTTGCCTATGGTGCCCTTCTCATTGCGCCTCACCTCGTATTCAAGAGACCAGAATAGAGAGCCGCGAACTAGGAGGGCTATTCACGGGGGTGGAATCAACAAGATTTCTTGCCAAAGTTCGGTTGTTTGTGATTGTGAATAGGCTTCCACTAGAAGCTATCTTGCAGTGCTGCCCGCAAAATCTATAACACTTCAAAATCGCCCCGCGATGATGCCGGGCAAGTATCAAAAACTTACGATTTGGTGGAGCATAGGGGACTCGAACCCCTAACTTCCACCTTGCAAAGGTGGCACTCTACCAATTGAGTTAATGCCCCAAGACTGGTACAGCATACCTGGTCCGCTGGGTTCTGGGAAACCAGCGGACCTGCGCCGGTCTTCAGCGCGGCTTGCTGGGGGACCGCCTCTCATGGCGGTCCAGCCGGTGCGGGTTCGCTGCGGCAGCAGTGAGCAGGCCGTCACCGACAAGGCCGTCCAAGTCTCCGACGTGGGAGAGGAATCCATCGGGTCACGGTTCCCTGCGATCATGTCGGAGGACGTGACCACTGCCGCTCCCCGGCGGCAGGCGGATCGCCCTCGTGGGATCCGACGAGTTCAGCGTCCCGGGGTCTGCTGGCCGGCGTGGCAGGTGCTGCCCCTACTCCCTCCGGGCCTTGGGCCCGGTGCTCTTGCTGATGAGCTACACGCCGCGCGGAGGACTCTACCGGTTTCCCAGGGCCGGGTCTAATGCGGTCGTATTGCTCACGTGGATGCGGTGGTGCGATCGTATTCGCCTGGATATGGAGTGTTTCCTCACATCGCCTGCGGATCGGCCGTAGAGTGTTATTCCATGTCACAACGAGGATCGGTTGAACGCATTCTCGACGCCGTCGTGAAACTCGTCGCCACGTACGGTCCCGATACGACGACCGTACGCAACGTCGCGGCCGAGGCCGAGGTGTCGGTCGGTGCTGTCCAGCACCATTACAGAACCAAGGAGGAACTGTTGGTGGCGGCTATGACGGCCGCCGGTGACGAGTTCCGCCAGCTCGCCGCCGAGCGCACCGGCGCCGTCCAGGGGCCGCGGGAACAACTCCAGGCGCTCCTCCAGCTGCTCGCCTGCGTGTTTGATGAGGACCTGTCCCGCGGGGTTGTATGGACCGCGTTCGCCTCTAGGGCCGCGACCGACCCAAGCCTCCGGGCGCTGCACGTCGAGCAGCGGCAGCAGGTAGAGCAGATGCTGCGCGACGCCCTCAGGGCCGCCTATCCCGACTCTGGCATCGACTCTGACGACGCGGCTGGTCTGCTGGCGCTGTGCGACGGCATAGCGGTTGCGCGTGCCGCGGAAGGGCCGCAGCGCATCGATTCCGGGCGGGCACAGCGCCTGGTGGAGCAGGCAATACAAGCGTATGAGCATCGGGGCAATGCGCCGTCTGGGCGGATGGGTCCCCACGGCCGGCGTGGTCGTGGTCCACATCGGTGAGCTCAGGGTGGATCCCTGGAGGGTCATTCACGGGAGGTGTGGAACCAGCACATCCCTGCCAACACTCTGTTGGCCGCGGCCATGAATAAATCTCTTGATCTCGATGAAGGCCCGGCGGGTTGACTAAGTCGGACTAGAATATGGGGCATGGCTGTGGTGAATGTGCACGAGGCGAAGACGCACCTGTCCCGCTTGCTGGAACGCGTTGAGAACGGCGAGACGATCACGATCGCGCGGGCCGGCCGGCCGGTGGCGGACCTGACTCCACACCGCCGCGCTGACATCGTCTTTGGCGGTCTCGCCGGCAGGGTGGAGGTCGCGGACGACTTTGACGCTCCTGCCCCTTCTCTGATTGAGGCGTTTGAGAAATGACGCCTGGAGTCCTATTGGACACCCACGTGCTGGTGTGGCTGCTCGTCGATTCGCTTCGCCTGGGAGCCCAGACGCGTCATCTCATGCAGGCAGCAGACCCGGCCTGTTACTCGGGGGCTTCTGTCTGGGAGCTGGAGATCAAGCGTGATCTCGGCAAAATCATCTTGCCCGCCGACTATCTTCAGGCAGTGGCCGCAAGTGGCCTGCGGGAACTACCTGTGATCGGTGAGCACGCCGCGAGGATCAGCGCTGTGGAGTTGCCTCATCGTGATCCCTTCGACAGGCTCCTGCTGGCCCAAGCCGATGCCGAGGGGCTGAGCTTGCTCACCGCAGACAGAGCATTGCTCGGACTCGCCCTGCCGAACATCGTGGACGCGACCCGGTAGCGGTCCTCTATGGCACTGTGAGATGCCAGGGATCCAGGCGCTGGACGATTCTGTTTGAGGCTCATCTAGTAGCGACGTGTCACCAGCAAGGCGTCTGGCCGAAGCCACATTGAGAGTCTGGAAGCTTATTCAGCAATGCGCCTAAGCTCCCGCTAAACCGCGGTTGACAAGGGGAGATTCCACGAAGGCTCGATGATTTCTGAATAACCCTCCAGGGCTCTGTGCCGTGGCCGGGGTGATCGTCGACACCGACTACCAGCAGGAGATGCGGACCTGGCGTGCGATGACACCCTCTCGCCGAGGTGGTACGTCATGGAGGTCATCAATGATGGAACGCGGTTTACTACGCCGGGAACGTGGAGCCCAACCCGTACGTGAGATTCTTGCCTGCGGGGCTCAGGGCTGCGGCATTGGTTGAACCGGAATCGACGTGGCGGCAGCGGCGGCCTCCTCTCTTACGAGGTCGCGAGTCGTTCACCGCACGTCGCTGCGGTTGTAGCAACTTGCCTCCTCGACCCCAGAGGTTGGCGCGCCCGCGCGCACATGACTCGTTTCGGACTCCTCGGCGTTCTCGGGCGACCGCTCTCATCGCTTGCTCGAGGCGAACTGGCACGAACGATGGTCCCGATGAACGCCGTGGCCAACTTGGCGAGGATGAGCCGCGACCGCGGGCTGTCGAGGCTGTGCGCCACAGATCCGTTTGGTGGCGGCGCGAAGATCCCGCTGGGCTTCCTCGCTTCCTATCTGCGCTACCGGCACACTCCGCCCGAGAAGATCACGACCCCGCTCACCCTGCTCCACCCCAGCCGGGACGCATGGACGCCGGTCGAGCTGAGTGCTCGAGTCCTGTCCCAGGCCGCAGGACCGGCCAATCTCCTGATGCTGCGGGGATGCGGTCACTTCCCGGTAGAGGAGCCTGGCCTGTCCGACATGCTCACTGCCGTCCTCGACATGGCGCACCGGTGATCCACCAGGGGCTGCCTGGCGAACCCCACGAGACAGGGCAGGTGCTTGCTTCTCCGCGTAACGCCATCGACGCGCTCAGAAGGTGCAGCTCTGGACCCCGTAGGAGCAGGCCGGATTTTGCACACCGTTTCTTGCAGCCCCGGTTTAAGCTGTTGAAACCAATGGGTTAAGGCCCTAGCAGCCCGAGGGGAACAATCCAGACGCCGTCGGGCTGGCGCGTAGCTGGAGCGTCGCCAGTGACGACCATGAGCGCCGTCGGCGGGTGCTTGAAAGCGGCTGTGACGGACGTCAGGCGCTCCGCTGCCGTCCGTGCTGCTTGATATCCGAGCTTCACCTCGACTCCCAGCCAGCGTCCATCTGAGAATTCGACCACCGCGTCAATCTCCTGCGCCGCGTCGTGGGTGCGGTAGTGAAAGACCTTGCCTCCCAGCGGTTGGGAATAGACCCTGAGGTCTCGTACCACGAGTGACTCAAAGAGCAGCCCGAAAGTTTCCCAGTCCTGGCGCAGCCCCTCGGGTGAAAGATGCAGCGCCGAGGCGGCGAGTGAGGGATCGGCCAGGTGTCGTTTCGGATTGGCGACGAGCCGGTTCCGGGAACGCCGGGAGCTGCTCCAGGCGGGCTGATCCTCCACCAGGAACATGCGGGTGGCGAATTCGTGGAAGGTGGTGGCGAAGTCTCTTCCTACCGTGATGCCATCATCCGCGAGCCGCTTCGCCACTGTTGACAGTGGCGTCGGGTGTGCGGTCAGGGAGGCATATGCCGTGATGAACTGGGCAAAACGCCCTGGGGCGCGACGATTCCCAGCGACCAGGGGAAAATCGCGCTGCTGGAGCGCCGCGAGATAGGCGTCCACCAATGGGCGTGCCTGATCGCCCTGAAGGTCGATCCAACCTGGCCAGCCCCCACGCACTATGAGATCTGCATAACGGGACACAGACAGCGGACTGTCCAGCACCGGGGCCTGGGTTCCATCAAGAATGCTCCGCAGGCTGACCTGGCCAGTCGAATCGCCGGATTCACACAGGCTCATGGGTCGCATGATGAGATCGACGATCCTGCCAGCGCCCGAGTGTCTGCGAGCATCATCGTCAGGCCAGGCTGAGCCTGAGAGAATGAACTTTCCACGTCCAGGGGCGTCGTCAGCGTTCCTGCGCACGGCATCCCACAGCGTCGGGACAAGCTGCCATTCGTCGATCAACCGCGGCTCATCGCCACTCAGCGCCAGGGATGGGTCCTCACGAGCCAGCTCAATGGACGCTGGGGCAGCCGGATCCAGTCGCCAGGACGATGCAGCTTGCTGCAAAGCTGTGGTTGTCTTCCCTGAGGCCCGGGGGCCGATGAGGTTGACGGCCGGCGCCACCTGCAAGAGTTCTGTGAGCTGCTGATCCACGACGCGCGGGCGGTAGTCCATGCGCAAACGATAACAAGCACGTCGTTTTTCGGTGCTGAAACACGTCGTTTTTCGGTGCTGAAACACGTCGTTTTTCGGTGACGATGGCAGGCGCAGCCAGGGCCTCGCGATGTCTCATTCGCTCCACAGCAACCCGGATGCCTGGGTGGCCAGGTGATTGGCGGCGACGGCGTCGCGCGCCAGCTCGTCGGCCCTGTCTCCCAAGGCCCGCCGCAGCCCGTTCAGCAGAGCCGGCAGCAGGCGCGCCCCGTCGCCGGAGAGAGCGCCCGAGGCCACGACCGCGGCGGCCATGGCCGCGAAGTCCCGCGCAATCTTGTCCCGGACCTCCTGGGAGCTGAGGCGTGTCAACCCGAGCAGCCTGGAGGTGTACTGGCTGTCGTTGAGGCAGGTCTGGAAATACGTGGTGGCGGCGTCGGCTAGCTCGTCGTCAAGGGCGGTGTCAGCGTGGCCGAGGGCATCGTGGACGGCTGGCTGGGCGAAGAACTCAGTAACGAGCCCGCGCAGTCTCCGCTCCCCGGCACGCTGGGGGAGGTTCCGGCCCTCCACGCTGAGCGTGAGAAACAGCGCCAAGAAACGGTCGCCACCCCCGTCGTGCCGGGCCGCGCGCAGAGAGTCGGACGTCATGCCCGCACCTTACAGGTCGCAGGGACGCTCATTGGACAATGCGGTCGATATGCATTTCCCGGCACGAGGAATAATTCTGTCTGAGGTCAGTATTCAAAAACAGCCCTGAGGATGTGGAATGCCCGGCGTTTCGTGGACAGTGGTGAACAGCCAGGTAACTCCAAGCCCCCGGTTTGCTGGCCTTATTCGCGTCTGCTGGCCTCACAGCACAGGCAAACGTGAATAAGGCCAGCAAACCGACAATAACGCCAGCAAAATCCCAGCACACGAGAATGGAGGCCGATAGCACATACACGAAAGCTTATTCATAGCTCATGGCAACCCGCCGTTGACAAGGGGTTCCGCGACCTCGTCGACCGCCCGCGAATAAGCCTGACTGTACCGTGGTCGGCATGATCGTTGACACCGACTACCAGCGCGAGATGCTGGCCTGGAAGACGACCGTGACGCCGACGTCGTCGCCGGAGCTGCTGGAGCGGTTGCTGGACCTCACCTGGCCTGGAATCCGGCGCGCACGGCTGGGGGAATGGGTGCTGCGGGCTGGGAACAACCACAGCGGCCGCGCCAACTCGGTGCTTGCCTGCGGGGATCCCGGGGTGCCGTTTGCCGAGGCCGAGCGGCTGGCCGAGGCCTGGGCAGGACGCCGCATGCAATTGCAGGTCGTAGCTGGGAGCCAGGAACAGCGCCTCGCGGAGGCTGAAGGCTATGTTGTCACACAACCCAACCCGATCGTGGTGATGGTCGCTGACGCCCGCATCTCCAGGGGACCTGAGTCGGCAGCGGCGTCTGCCCCTGACGTCGGCTGGAGAAGAATTAGCAGCCGCAGCTCAGACGCCTTTTTGGCCGAGTCCGCGGCTGCTCCGGCGTGCTATCTCAGGCTGGGTGACGATGCCGTCGGACGGGTGGCGATCGCTCACGGCTGGGGTGTGCTTACCGGCATCGAGGTGCGCTCTGAGGCCCGCAGACGCGGACTGGGACGAGCAATCACGCGGGCGCTCATGACCGAGGCCACCCGGCGCGGGGCCGGTTTCATCGCCCTCCAGGTGGAGGAGCGAAACACCGTCGCCCGGGCCCTCTACGACTCCGAGGGTTTCGAGACGCATCACCGCTACGCCTACCTGGCGCGAGGTCGCTGAGATGGCGCGGAAAATGTCGGACGCATCTGACATCGTTGGTTCATGACCGGATGGGACGAACCAGGTTTTGCCGAGGAGCCGCCTCCCGATCCCCTGATGGAGCCGCCCGACGACCTGGACCAGGCCCGGCCGGTGGAGCCTGTGCCACCAGGGGCTGGCGTGCGGCGACGGCGTGGGGAAAGCCTGCGTGACGAGGCCCTGGCGGTGCTCCGCGAGCTAACCGGCAGGGCCGATGCGGACTTCTATCCCGGCCAGTTCGAGGCCATCAAGGCGCTGGTCGAGGACCGGCGGCGTGCGCTCGTCGTGCAGCGCACGGGGTGGGGAAAGTCCGCTGTCTACTTCATCTCAGCGCTGCTGCAGCGCCGCGCCGGGGCCGGGCCTGCGCTGATCGTCTCGCCGCTGCTGGCCCTGATGCGGGACCAGGTCGCGGCGGCGGCCCGGGCCGGGGTGCGGGCCGAGAGCATCAACTCGGCCAACGCCACCGAGTGGTCGGCCGTCTCTAGGCGGCTGGCTCGCGACGAGGTCGATGTGTTGCTGGTCTCCCCAGAGCGGCTGGTCAACGCCCGGTTCCGTGAGGAGCAGCTGCCGCAGCTCGTCGCCCGGATGGGCCTGCTGGTGATCGACGAGGCGCACTGCATCAGCGACTGGGGGCACGACTTCCGTCCCGACTACCGCCGGATCCGTTCCCTCATCGCCGAGCTCCCGGACGGCGTGCCCGTGCTGGCGACGACCGCCACCGCCAACGAACGCGTGGTCGCCGACGTGGCCGAGCAGCTCGGCGCGGGCGGTCACGAGGTCTTCACGCTCCGCGGGTCGCTCGCCCGTGACTCGCTGCGCCTCGGCGTGCTGGAGCTGGGCTCCTCCGCACTCAGACTCGCCTGGCTGCGGCAACACCTGGACGGCCTGCCCGGCAGCGGCATCATCTACTGCCTCACCGTCTCCGCCGCCGAGGACACAGCCGTCTTCCTGGCGGATGCCGGATACCCGGTGCTTCCCTACACCGGCCGCACGGACCCGGACGACAGGCAACACGCGGAGGCCGCCCTGAAGGCCAATGAGGTGAAGGCCCTCGTGGCCACCTCCGCGCTCGGCATGGGCTTCGACAAACCCGACCTGGGGTTCGTCGTCCACCTGGGAGCCCCCAGCTCGCCGGTCGCCTACTACCAGCAGGTGGGACGCGCTGGGCGCGCCACCGAACGGGCCGACGTGCTGTTGCTGCCGGGCCGGGAGGACCGCGAGATCTGGCACTTCTTCGCCACCAACGCCATGCCCACTAGGGCCCGGGCGGACGCGGTGCTGGGCGAGCTGTCCGACAATCCGCTGTCGGCGCCGGCGCTCGGCGCCAGGGTGGACCTGAGACGCGGCCAGCTGGACCTACTGCTCAAAGTCCTCGCCGTCGAGGGCGCGGTCCGGCAGGTACAGGGCGGCTGGGTCGCGACGGGACAGCCGTGGGACTACGACGAGGACCGCTACACGCGGATCGCGGCCGCCCGCGTGGCAGAGCAGGAGGCGATGCTGGACTACGAGGCGCTGGGGGAGGGGCAGTGCCGGATGGCGTACCTCACCGCGTCGCTGGACGACCCCGCATCCGCCGCCTGCGGCCGCTGCGACACCTGCGCTGGCCCCTGGTACCCGGCCGAGGTCAACGATGACGACGCAGAGGCCGCCCAGACAGCCCTCAACCGCGTCGGGGCGCCCATCGATCCGCGGTCCCAGTGGCCGGTGGGAATGCCACGGCTCGGCATCGACCTCAAGGGCCACATCCCAGCCGGGGAACGTCACGAGCCGGGCCGGGTCGTCGCCCGCCTGACGGACCTGGGCTATGGCACCGCCCTGAGGGAGCTCTTCGCGGTGGGCAGCGACGGGCGGCCGCTGGATGCGCCGGTGTCCGCGCCCCTCGCAGCCGCCTGCCTGCGGACCCTCAGGGAGTGGGACTGGGAGCAGCGCCCCGCGGCGGTGGCCTGGGTGCCCAGCCTCAGCAGGCCCACCCTGGTCTCCTCTCTCGCGGCGGGCATCGCCCAGGCCGGGCGGCTGACACTGCTCGGCCCACTGGACCTGGCCCCAGGCGCAGCGCCCCTGAACCGCTCCACCAATGCCGCCTACCGGCTCCGGGACGTCCTCCACCGTTTCCAGGTTCCCGAGGCGATGGCAGCACGGCTGCCTGAGCTCGCCGGCCCGGTGCTGCTGATCGACGACCTGGTGGAGTCGCGCTGGACACTCACCATCGCCGCCCGGCTGCTACGTCAGGCCGGAGCTGGGATGGTCCTTCCCTTTGCCTTGGCGGCCGCGGGCTAGGCACAAGGGAACGGCCTGAGGCCCAGGTTCGGAAACCGTGGTTTTGCATGCTTGGGACGCGGGCGGAGAAGGCCGGATTCGTCGGATTGGGAATCATGGGACGCTCCCATAGCACTCCACTACACAGTAAGAAACGGCTCGTTACCCAGGTCACGCTACATCCCAGCCAGCAAAACTCTCAGCCAGACCTCCTACTAACCGACTTTGCCGACCCCCTGCCTGAGCCGCTGAGGCCGAGTTTGCGCATGGCCCTGTCCACTGCCCCAGGGGTGGCTTCCATCCCTGCGCGGCGCAGAGTCGCCAACATTCTTCGGCGTCCATAACGACCTTCGGGGGTCAGGCGCCTGCGACCACGAGAATCGATCGTCCAAGCGAGTTTCTCGATGGCTTTCACAACCTTCTGGTCGCTGATCGCCCGAGCTGACGGTGGCCGGGTCTTCCAAGCCCGGTAGGTTCTAGCGGCGATCTGGCAGCCCTGCTCTCGCAGGACCCGGCAGACCGACTCGACCGCGAAACCTTGGCTGCGCATCTCATCGATGAAGGCGACGATCAGCGCTTGTGGGGGTCGAGTTCCCCCGCGAAGAAAGATGTTGCTGCTTTCAGTATCGCCACTTTCTCTCGTAGCCGGGCGTTCTCCGCCTTTAGCTTGCGGATCTGCTCGTATTGCTTGCTACTGGTTCCGGCATGGGGCCCCTCGTTGATTTCGGCCTGCACCGCCCAGCGCCGCAAGGTCTCAGGCCCGATCCGCTCATGACGTGCCACTGCGATACAGGCAGCAGTGAACGTGGGATACCGGCTGCGATGCTCACGCAGCAGCCGCAGCGCTCGCTTCTTTACATTTAAATCGATTCTTCGTGACATGATGTCGCCCCTCCTCGACTCGAAAGAAACCGGCACGAAACTTGGGGTGATTCGTGCCATTTCTTACGGTACCTGAGAGTGGTGTCACGCAAGCAACTCGTGGTCAAGGGTGGTCTGTGTAGCTGTCTGTGATAATGCTCTGATTAGGAGTTTTGCAACGCATTGTTCTGCTTCCAGAGTCTTTTCTTAAAAGTTAAACTCATAAAAAAGCGGTATAAAACCTCGGGTAATTTCTTTGGTGGGCAAGGTCGAGCGACGCTGGGAGTTCGGCTGGGGAGGTTGACACGGTCGGGAAGGGTGTGATGGTCTGTGAAACATGCTGATGAAACACATTTCGTAGTAGTAGATCAAACTGAATCATCAATTATCATGAATGAACTATCAATCGCTGAAATTAATGTTCGATCCGATGGAACTCTCAAAAAATTTTTTGGCTAAACCTGACTTAGGTTAATCTCAGCGAAGAATGAGAGTTAATACGGTTCTATAAGAGGTGTTTTTCTCGGGTGGGAAACGAGGGAGCCTCGAGAGTTCATCGAAGGATTTTCAAGGTCCTTTATCGAAGCATTGTGCAATAGATGTAGAAAGAAGAGGAAAGGGAGCAAGGGGAAAGTCGTGGCTGTACCTTTTGAGCACTTCCAAGGAGCGACGAAAGGGTCGCCTTTTTATGGTCGCCCGAGGCCGCTTGCTGAGATGCAGGTTGGTTTGTTGGATCGGCGGTTGCAGTCGGTGGAGTTGCCGGCTGGGTGGTTGGTGCAGTGCTGGGATGGCTGGGAAGGGTGGTCGCCTCGGGATTGGGAGCCTCGGTTGCAGGGGTGGAAGGTTCATGTGTCGGCGACTCCTGAATGTGCGGTGGAGACATTGGCGCGGACCACGAGAGTGTGTGTGGATGCTGGGGTTTCGTTTAAGTTCTTGTCGACGCTGGCGGAGTTGCGCGGATCGTCGTCGAAGAATCAGGCTCGTGGTGCGGCGGGTAAGTTCATTACGATCTATCCGGATGATGATGGCCAGCTAGGCGAGTTGCTGAGCGTTTTGGCCAGCGCGCTGAAGGGGCAGGAGGGGCCCTATATCCTGTCTGATCTTCGGTATGTCCCGGATGCTCCTGTGTTCGTTCGGTATGGAGCGATTATGGGTGCGCGGGTTCCTGATGTGTATGATGAACCGGTCGATTCGATTGTCGATCCTCGTGATATGCGGTTGATTCCGGATCATCGTGATCCGCGTGTTGTGATTCCTGATGGAGTGGAGGTTCCGGAGTTCCTTCGGCCTGCGTATGAGGCGTCGCAACAGTCGTGTGTGTCTCGGTTGGATGATTTTGTGAGTATCAAGCCCTTGAGTTTCAGTAATGCGGGTGGGGTGTATCGTGCGGAGTTGCCTGATGGTGAGGTCAGGATTTTGCGGGAGGCCAGGCCGCATGCTGGGTTGGATGGCAGGAATCGGTGTGCGTTGCAGCGTCAGTTAGTTGAAGAGGAGGTGCTGCGGGATCTTGTTGGTGTGGAGGGTGTGCAGCAGCTTCGGGGGGTGTTTACTGCGTGGGAGCATCGCTATTTGGAGGTGGATTATATTCCTGGTGTGACGTTGACGTCGTGGATGTCGCTGAACACCTACCTACGGGAAAGTGATCCTGTGGAGTATGCCCGTCAGGTGGTGGGTATTGTGGACCAGATCGTCACGACTGTTGAAGCAATTCATCAGCGTGGGTGGGCGTTTGGTGATCTTCATCCTGGGAATGTGCTGGTCTCTGATGACGGGACGGTGACGATGCTTGATCTGGAGGATGCCAGCAGGTTGGATTCCAAACGTGAGCTTGGTGTCAGGGTGTTTGAGTATTGTGCTGATGAAACAGCGGATGCTGGGCAGGCTGACTGGTTCGCGGTGGCGCGTTGCATTATGCTTTTGTATTGCTCTGATTTTGAGATCGAAGCGGTGTCGCCGGCGTTTTGGGAGCGGTGTCGCCACAGGGTTCGTGATGTGTATGGTGCACGGGCGGCTGAGCAGTTGGCGTTGGTGGAGAGTCGCTATGCAGCTGGTATTCGTCCGGTGACGGCCAGTGATGTCACTGTGGGTGTGCCATCACAGCGGCTGAGTTGTGGATTCTGGGATTTCCGGGTTGTTGAGTGGAATTGAGTGGTCGCGACAGTTTGGTCCGGATGGGGCGTTTCCTGGTGATGTCAGCCAGATTACGGCGGGTGTTCATGAGGTGATCACGACCGGGCGTGCCGGCGTGGTGTTGGCTCAGCAGCGTGTTGGTGTTCAACCTGCCGATGGTGATGTGGATGCGTTGCGTAAGACCGCTCGGGAATGGCCGGGGCAGGAGGCTCCGGGTTTGTTGAACGGTGTGGCCGGTGTTGCGTTGACGCTCAGTGAGGTGGATGCCCAGCGGGATGATGTTCAGCCGGATGCTGTGGCTGCTGCTGGGAAGGCGCTTGAGTCGGCTTTGGGGCGTCGCAGGTTGGATCTGGCTGCGGGTCAGGCGGGAGTGATCCTGGCTGCCTTGGAGGTCGCGAAAACGGTCGGAGACTCAGAACTGATGGATCGTGCGGTTGCGGCCTACCACAGGTTGGATGCCTGCCTTGTTCCGGACGGATCGGCGTGGACTGCGTTGTGTCGTCGTCGGGGCTTGTTCTGGGGATTGACCGGGGTTGCGTTGACGGACCTGGTCGCCCATGCCGTCACCGGCGCTGAGGAGCCTCTTGCCAGGGCGAGGGTCCGGTTGCGTGCGGATCTAGATGCGTGCGTGACTGTCCCTTCTACTGGTGAGGTGATGATCGATGATCGAGGAGCGAACCGGGTGCTTCCCTACACCGAGTGGGGATCTGCAGGTGTGCTGCTGATCGCTTCAGCGCTTGAACGCGTCACGGGTGAACCGGTACTGACATCGCAGGAACGTGACGGGATCATCGAGGCCTGTTCGTCGGAGTTTTACATCTACCCTGGTTTGGATCACGGTCGCGCTGGCATCCTGGTCACGCTGACAGCTGCCGGCGATCAATACCGGGCAGAGGCCGATCGGCAGGCGGGTTTGTTGCTCGACAGCCTCCTGACCCATGACGAGCACGCCCTGGTGATCGGTGACGGGCTGATCCGTCTCAGTTCCGACCTGGGTACCGGCGCTGCTGGGGTCGCGCTGGCCCTGCACGCCTACCGGTCACAACAGCCCTACCTCGGCCTGCCGATCAGCGCCTGTACCGCCAGCCTGTTACAGCAATCGGCAATTTCACAGCTTGGCTCGGAAACACGCGACCTCGTCGGGGTCGTACCGAGTCACTAGCTCCCCATCCCTCAACACGAGGGATGTGGCGAGCTACCCAATCCAACACTAAAACCCTGTGAGAGGAGGTGACAACCATGGCTAACGTTCTCAATCTTCAGGCTGACGCCGTCGAGCTGACCCAGGAAACCAAGAGGTCCACTGACTCGAGCATGGTGTGGTGCGTTAGGTCGAAAGTGAGCTGGGTCTGCTGGGGGTGATCACCACAGTTGTATCCATGTGCGCCAAGTAGATAGCAGATAGAAATCTGCTTCTAGACGCTTGGTTAAGCCAAGTAACGGTATCTGCTGAAAATCAGTATCTATCCCTAATGATTTCTGTTTTTGGCAGATGATGAGCAGGAGGGGGTGGTAAAGATTGTTTGCCGCCCCCTCCTGCCCCAGTTCAGTGAACACTGCAATGAGTTGATTGATAAGGAAATAAGTTTTCGCTGAGCGTAGCATAAATCAGCACTCAAAGCTAATCGTAAGGAGTTGACAACTATGGCTACCGTTTTGAATCTTCAGGCTGGCGCCGTCGAGGCGTCAAATAAGCGCTGCTACCCATCGTCGCGAGATGCCAGTCTTGTCTGGTGTATGCCGTCGTGTACTAGTTGGATCTTTTGCTGAATTCTGTGGTGGATTGGGCGGCGAGAGTGATGTTTCGCCGCCCAATCAACCTTCAATGAGCGACATTCTAAAGATTGTTCAGTTGATTTGAGGCGGAGTGATGGGTAAGGACAGGGGAATGGTTGCTGCTTCGAGTTTTGCGAAACGTCTGGACCCGTTCCGTGTGGACTCGTTTGGCCGCGGCCTGGTTCCCCGGCGCGCTATGTCTGAAAATTCCCGGAATCCGCCGGAATCTCGAATTCCATCGATCGAGGAATCTTGGAACTCAGCTCCCAACAAGCAGTCGCGTGGTCGTTCTCAGGGTGATGGGCCAGTCGCAATGTTCCTTGCCGATCCACCAAAGAGCCGTCTTCGTCGTTTGGTGGGGGTTTTGCGGTTGGAGCCGGGGGCGTTGGTTCTGATTTTTGTTGGTACGGTTTTGTCGTCTCTTGTGTCGTTGGCGCAGCCTTTGTTGGCGGGGTCGATTGTGGGGGTGTTGCAGGGTGAGGGGTTTTTGGCTGCGCTTCCGTATGGGCTGGTTCTGGCTGGGTTGGCTGTTTTTGCTTCCGGGATTACGGCTGTTGTGAATGTTGTGGGTGCGAAGGCTGGTAATCGTACGGTTCGTGTTTTTCGGGATGAGTCTGCTGCGATTGCGTTGCGGGTTCCTGCGGATAAGCTTGTGCAACATCCGACGGCTGATTTGGTTGCTCGGTGCAGCATTGATTCGGAGCATTTGAGTAAGGTTTTCAGTCAGGGGCCTGTGCAGGCTTTGGGTGGGGTTGTGATGGTGGTGGGGGCGTTGTTCCAGATGGCTGTGTTGGATCCGGTGCTCACTGTTTCTGCGGTTGGTTTGACGGTGGTGTGTTTGGTTTTCATCATTGTCATTTCGAATAGGTTGACGTCGTTTTCGTTCCGTCGTCAGGAGGCTCAGGGGGCGTATGTTGCGGAGGTGACCAGGGCGTTGGATTCGGTGTTGACGTTGAGGGCTTTCGTGGCTGATAGGTTTGCTGTGCGGCGTTTGGATAAGTCGAGTGGTGAGCTTCTCGAGGCGTCGAATCGAGGTGCCAGGGCACATGCTTTTATGTCTCCGGTGGTCACGATTTGTGTGCAGGCGACGCTCTTGGTGATTGTGTGTATCGCGGTGGTGCGGGTGCAGGCGGGGGTTTTGTCTGTTGAGCAGCTGGTGTCGTTTTTCATGTACATGATGCTGATCATCACTCCGATTACTGGGAGTGCGGGAACTGTGATGGATATGGCAGAGTGTTTGGGGGCTTTGCAGCGGATCATCGACCTGCGCGCCGTGACCGATCAACCCGCATCCCGGATCCAGATTAAGCAGCCAGTTGCCGCCCAGGTTGGTGGTGTGCCTGTGAGGGCTGGTTTGGTGGGTGAGGTTGGTTTCCGTGATGTGTCGGTGCGGTACCCGCAAGCGGGTGGGAATCGTGAGTACGCGTTGGCGGGGGTGACGTTCAGTGTTCCGGCTGGTTCGTGGGTGGCGATGACTGGTTCGTCGGGTTCGGGTAAGTCGACGGTATTGTCGTTGTTGGAGAAGTTCATTGTTCCTACTGAGGGGGCGATCATGGTGGATCGGGTGCCGCTTGGTGAACATGATGATGATGAGTACCGGCGTCAGGTCGGTTACATCGAGCAGGCGTGTCCGTTGTTCAGCGGAACCGTGCGTGACAACCTGTTGTTGGGACGCGACATTGATGATGACCGGTGTTGGGAGATCATTCATCAGGTTGGTTTGGCTGACACGATCAGTGCTCGCGAGGGCGGGTTGGACACCCCGGTGGGGGAATCGGCGTATGCCTTCTCCGGTGGGGAGCGGCAGCGATTGGCGATAGCCAGAACCCTTGTCGGTCAGCCACGGATGCTCCTGCTGGACGAGATCACCTCCGGGCTCGACGTCCTGAACCGGGAACAGATCATGAACCTCATCCGAACCACGATGGGAGGGATCACCACCTTCGCTGCCGGACACGGCCACTTCGGCATGAACATCGCCGACCTGGTCCTCGTACTCGACAAGGGGCGGTTGGTTGAGTTCGGACCGCCCGCCGAGGTACACCGACGTTCCGCACTGTTCCGCTCCCTTGTCGCAGCCTGATGAACAAGGGGGGTGTTGTTCACGGGCATTCTCCACCGTGTTCTGGTCAATGGGGTTTGCTGGTGGACATGCCGTGTGTCGATAAGCCATGAAGATTGAGAGGGATGTGATGGATATTCCTGTAGGTCCGGTTGTGGGTGGTTCTTCCTCTTCGTGGAGTCAGTGGATGGAGGTTGATGACGCCACGCTCATGCAGGTGCTGATAGAACACGGCCAAGACGTCACCACACTCGAGAGCAACCAAAACGGTGACGATACACAAGTCCCTGAGGATCATGTTGAGATGGTTCCATTGCCTGGGGGCTGGTTGCGTCTGAGCATGGGAAGTGGCGGGGACGTGGTCGGGCAGTTGATCTCGGATCCGGTGGAGCAGCATCCGGTTGATGCACCTGTGGTTTTTGCGGAAACCGATGTCGAGGAGCTGCCGGGCTGGGAGACAGAGAATCGTGACATCTTTCCGATGTTGGGGTGGTGGTGTCGTCTTCTGCGTGACCCCGAACGGGAACGCTACGCGGTGGCCGTCCACGAGCGTGACTTTGCTGAACCGAGGCTCGTGATCGCTGGGGTGTATCCCGAAGCAGTGTTGTGTCAGGCAGAATCGCCGGTTGTAGTGTTCGTGGAACCGCATCCCAGCAAGCCGGGCAGGGCCAGGGCCCGCCTGCTGCCGGTCACCACGACCCGTCTGGATGATCCTCCGCGGGTACTTGCCGAGGGACCCGCCGCTGGGGTGAAGATCGAGGCGTGTTCCGTGCGGCGCTTCGTCAAGGTTGGTCATGGTGTTCGCAGCAACAGAATCTGGCAGGTCTTCGACCTCACCGCCCCACAGCTGCAGCCCATTGCCATACCAGAGTCAGTGCATGATCCCGACCTGTTCGATGTCGCCCCCCTGAAGGATGGGTACCTGCTCATCCACGCGGTCAATGATGCTCAGCAGTGGCGTATCGAAGCCAGCCACATCAATAACGGCCAGGCACAGAATCGGTGGCAGGTAGCGGCCGGGCAGGGAAAACTCCACCACCTCGTAGGCGCCCATGAGGCCGTACTCGCGCGTGTCAGCCGAACGCAGGGCACCCGTCACACCGAGGACCTGTTGTGGATACCCCTGACACCCGCTGCCACAGCTGCTGTTGGGTCGCGCAGGCTGCTCACCACCCCAGGAATGTTCCACCTGACCCCAAGCCCCGGCGCAACCTCTACCGGATTCGTCATCGCCGAAATGATCGTGGGAACACCCCCTATCACCTGGTACCTCGACGGCACCGGACAAGTACTCAACCCCACGAACCGGCAACCCCGACCAGTCATCCACGCCACACGAGAACGCATCACATCCCCGGACGGATACCAGTTCGACCTCGACATCCGATGGCACGGAGAATCACCCACCTTCCACGGACCAGTCATCGTCATGGTCTACGGAGCCTACGGAATCGACATCGACCTCGACGCCGACCCAGAACTCAGCCACTGGCTAAACCGCGGCTACGCCGTAGCAACCCCCCACGTCCGAGGAGGAGGAGACCCCCAACGCCACCACGCCGGCTCTCAGGACCGACGCGGCCGTTCCTTGGCCGACACCATCGCAGCCATCGCCTGGTTACGCAACGGTCAAGGAGCAGTAACCGCCACCAAAGTATGCGTCATCGGCGTCTCGGCCGGAGGTTTCCTCACCGCCTCCCTCCTCGCCGATCACACAACACCCATCGACGCCGCCGTGATCGTCAACGGCTACATAGACCCCCTCGAATCACTCCTCCACCACCCCTCACTCACCGAACAAGCCGACCGAGACGAATGGGGCGACCCCCAGCACAACCCCCACCACCGACACGCCCTCGAGAAACTCTCCCCCCTACGCAAACTCGCCACCACCCCACCCCCAACCCTGATAGTCATCTGCGTCAAAGACGCCCGCGTCAACCCCCGCCAAGGACTCACCTGGACGCTACGCTCCCGAGAACTCGGCGGAAACACCACCCTCTGGTACGACCCCAACGGCACCCACGACACCGGCATCCGCACCGAAACCAACCCCATGATCGACTGGGTCATCAACACACTCGAACAACAGTAAACTGGTGGAGCGCTACAGGTTTCGTCTCTGTCCACGAAACGTGCAGCTTTCCATTCTTTTTCGATCGTCTCTTATTCGCAAGCGTGTGAAATTGCCAAGAATGAGCCGTATACTCAAGACATGATATCGCAAAGTAGCAAAAAATTCTCACAATCCGAGCTTCCACAGGAGCCTCCGCGCGCGCCCGGTTGGTTGCGAATAACCCTGGTCTTCGCTGCCTTCTTCATCGCTGCATCTTCCCCGATGCTGCTCTATTATTTCCTCGTTCCACTTCGAGAGGGCCTCCTTTCTGAATCCGTTTTGATCAAGGCCGGGCCGTACATCGTGGTCTCTGCAGTTGTCTGCGTCACGTACCTTCTGTTCACTTTCTTGGGGACTGTCTGGTTAACGGTGTGTGAGGTCCGGTCTGATCTGAGGGGAGACGGCT
>ERZ773054.177-NODE-177-length-50827-cov-19.106811_pt1 | contig 50827 bp, 47 predicted proteins | sample MGYA00580630_ERZ773054 | MGnify/ENA primary metagenome ERZ773054 (study PRJEB29015, sample SAMEA2737994) | human oral metagenome | biome: human oral; feature: human-associated habitat; material: dental | place: China | collected 2115 ... | reverse complement strand
CGGTCTCGTGCGTGCGGCGCGCGCCGAATTCCAGGCAGGGGCGGCCGTGGGCGGCGGCCGTCATGCGCGAGGCGGCCGTGGCCACCGCCGAATCGTGGTTGAGGATCGAGAGGATGACCGTCTCCAGCACGACGCATTCGGCGAATGAACCGGTGACCGTGAGTACGGGGGAGTGCGGGAAATAGCATTCGCCCTCGGCATACCCGTAAACGTCGCCCGTGAAGCGGTAGTCGGCGAGGTACTCGGCGGTGCGGTCTGAGACGATCGCGCGAGACGCGAGATACTCGATTTCCTCGGGGTTGAAGCGGAAATCGCGGATCGCTTCGAGGACGCGCCCGGTGCCGCAGACCACGCCGTAGCGCCTCTCGCCGGGAAGCCTGCGCCCGAAGGCCTCGAAGACGCACTTCCTTTCGGCGGTGCCGGAGGCGATGGCTGCGTCGACCATCGTCAGCTCGTACATGTCGGTCATGAGCGACGTCGTGGAGAATGCCATGTGGCAATCGTACGCGAGTTGAACGCCGGGCGCCGCTACGGGTGAGCGGGGCTTGGACGCCGATCGCACAGGTCGGCGGCCGATTTGCGCGCCGCTCAGGGCGGGCAGGGGCATGGGGCGCGGGCGCGAAGCTTGTCGAGGTTGCCGGTCGGGCTTGCTGTGAGGTTGCCGGTTGAATGTGCTGCGAGGCTGCCGGCTGGGTCTGCAGCGAACCGCCCGTTTGCCCATCGGGCTTGTCTCCGGACTGCGGGATGGGCGTGCCGGGAGACTGCCTCAGACGGCACGCGAGCCGTTGTGCGCGGAGGCTGGGTTTTCGCATGCTGCAGGCCGCCGAAGCGTCGCGGGAGAAAACTGCGGCGAAACGTCTCAAAACCGCGTGGTTACGGGTAGACTAGTTGTGTGAACAGCCAGTCGACGCCCTCTTCGACGCCAGCGCCAGCGGAGGTCCCCGCGAGGTTCGGGACCTGGAGGACGGTTGTCCACAACGACCCGGTCAATCTCATGACCTACGTCGAGTGGGTTTTCGAAAGCTATTTCCACATGAGCAGGCGCCGGGCGCGCATGCTCATGCTCCAAGTGCACAACGAGGGCCGGGCCGTCGTCTCGCGCGGGGCGCGCGAGCAGATGGAGGCCGACGCTCAGGCCATGCAGTCCTACGGGCTGTGGGCGACGATCGAAGAGGCGGACTGAGGGCGATGGAGGCGTTCAGACCCTGGAGGGGCGGCTACCTGTCCAAGGCGCAGGAGACCGAGCGGCGTCTGCTTGCGCGGATGGCGTGCGACGTCGTCGAGATGCTCGGCCATTCGATGGCCGATCTGGCCGAACGCGAGAGCTCCGACGCGGCGGGGGCGGATCCGCTCGCCGTTTACGAGGCCGAGCTCTCCGGCGTCGCAGACGGGTATGCGAGCTCCGGACGGGCGGACCCAGAGCTGGCGGACTCCGAGCGGGCGGGCGGACGCAGGCCCATCGACGACGCGATGTTCCGGCTCCTTCCGGACATGTCCGAGGACCCGAGGCAGGCCGAGGCTCTGCGGGAGATGACCTCTGCGAGCCTGTCGGCCGCCAAGGCCGAGCATCTGTTCATACTGTGGCGGTCGGTCAACGGGGCCACGGACGACGTGTGGGTCGGCAACGAGGACATGCCCGGGTGGATATCGGCGATCAACTCGATCCGGCTGGTGCTCGCCTCACGCCTGGACATCCAAGGCGAGGAGGACGGACGGGAGATCTACGAGGCAGCCCAGGACATCACGGGGGCAAACGGCAAGGGCAATCAGCGCGAGGTGCAGACCCCCGACGAATTGCTTCGCGTTCTCTACACGATGGTTACCTGGTGGCAAGAGTCACTTCTTTTGGCTGCGAGGAATAAGACTCCTCACCGATAAAGTTTTGTCCATGGACTTTCGCCCCATAGGCATCTTCGACTCCGGCGTTGGCGGGCTCACCGTTGCGCGCGCGATCATCGACCAATTCCCGGAGGAGTCGATCACCTACATCGGCGACACCGCCCACACTCCGTACGGGCCGAAGCCGATCGCCCAAGTGCGCGAGCTGGCCTTGGACATCATGGACAGCCTCGTCGACTCCGGCGTCAAAATGCTCGTCATCGCCTGCAACTCGGCGTCGGCCGCGGTGTTGCACGACGCGCGCGAGCGCTATCAGGCCGCGCGCTCGATCCCCGTTGTCGAAGTCATCCAGCCCGCGGTCAGGCGCGCGGTGTCAGCCACGCGGAACCGGCGCATCGGAGTCATCGGAACGACGGCGACAATCGGGTCCGGCGCCTACGAGGACGCCTTCGCGGCCGCGCCGGACCTGACGCTGACGACGGCGGCCTGCCCCGAGTTCGTCGAGCTGGTCGAGGCGGGGATCACCGCGGGCCCGCAGGTCGAGGAGGTCGCCGAGCGCTACCTCGCGCCCGTGCGCGACGCCGGCGTGGACACACTCGTGCTCGGATGCACGCATTATCCGCTGCTCGCGGGAGCCATCGGATACACGATGGGCGAGTCCGTCACGCTCGTTTCGTCCGCCGACGAGACCGCCCGCGACGTCTACGCCGAGCTCGCCTCCCGGAACCTGTTCGCCCCGCCCGGAAACGAGCCCGACCGCCGCTTCTACGCGACGGGGGACCCCGCCCGCTTCGGCGAGCTCGCGGGAAGGTTCCTCGGCCCGGAGGTCGGCGCGGCGCGCTCGATCTCCCAGATCAGCTCGGGGGTGAGCGCATGAGACTGACCGTCATCGGCTGCTCGGGTTCGATGTCGGGCAGGTTTTCGGCGGCGTCGGCCTATCTTCTCCAAGCCGACGGGGAGGACGAAGACGGCAGGCTGCGCACATACTCGGCCGTCCTCGACTTCGGCCCCGGAGCCATGGGCCAGCTTCTCAACTACCTTGACCCGGCCGACCTCGACGCGATGGTGCTCAGCCATCTGCACACCGACCATTGCGCCGACATCATCGGCATGCAGGTGTATCGGCGCTGGTTTCCCGGCGGGCCGCTTGCACGGATCCCCGTCTACAGCCCGGGCGACGGGCAGTGCCGCACCCGCCAGCTCGGCGGGGACCCAGACGAGGAGACCTACGAGGGCGAGTTCGAGTTCAAACAGATCGGGCCGGGCGACGTCGTCGAAATAGGCCCGATGAAGCTTGAGGCTTTCGCCGCCGATCACACGGTGCCCTGCGTGGGGATGAGGGTGAGCGGGCCGAGCGACCTCGGCCTGGGCAATGCCACCCTCGGCTACACCGGCGACACCGACCTGTGCGACACGGAGGTGGAGATGGCCCGGGGCGTCGACCTTCTTCTCTCGGAGTGCGCGTTCGAAGACGGGCGCGACTCGGTGCGCGGCGTCCACATGACGGGTTCGCGCGCCGGGGAGCTCGCCCAGCGGGCGGGCGCGGCGAGGCTGCTTTTGACGCACCTGCAGCCGTGGACCGACCCCGAGGCGGTTCGGCGGAGCGCCGAGCGCGTCTACGAGGGCCCCGTGCGGGCCGTGCTTCCGGGCGAGGAGCACCGCGTCTGAAAGCGGTAGGATCGCACGCATGAGTCAACGAGCAGACGGCCGAGCCGTCGACGACATGCGTCCTGTGTCCATCTCCCGAGGCTGGCTCGACGCAGGCGAGGGCAGCGTTCTCGTCTCCTTCGGCAAAACAACGGTTTTGTGCGTCGCCTCCTTCACGGAAGGCGTTCCGCGCTGGCGCAAGGACACCGGCCTGGGCTGGGTGACCGCCGAGTACTCGATGCTTCCCCGCGCCACGGACGAACGCTCGTCCCGGGAGTCGGTCAAGGGAAAGATCGGTGGAAGGACGCACGAAATTTCGCGGCTGATCGGCCGCGCGCTGCGCGCCTGCGTCGACATGCGGGCCCTCGGGGAGAATACGATCCAGCTCGATTGCGACGTTCTTCGGGCCGACGGCGGCACCCGCACGGCGTCGATCACCGGCGCCTTCGCAGCGTTGGCCGACGCCGTCGATTGGGCTGTGGGGAAAGGGATCGTCAAGCCGCGCAGGCCGGTTCTCAGCGACACGGTGAGCGCAGTGTCGGTCGGCGTCGTCGACGGCCGCCCGGTGCTCGACCTGCCCTACGAGGAGGACTCACGCGCCGACACCGACATGAACGTGGTCGCGACAGGCGCCGGCCAGTTCATCGAGATTCAGGGGACCGCCGAGCACGCGCCTTTCTCAAGGGGCGAGCTGGGGGAGCTTTTGGACCTCGCAGCGATCGGGACGGCTCATTTGGCCGCCGTCCAGAAAGAGGCGTTGACGGGCGACAACCCCATCGATCCTCGGATCGTCGCCGGATGGGAGAACCGATGAAACTTGTGCTGGCCACCCGCAATCCGCACAAAGTCGCGGAGCTGCGCGCGATTCTCCTGCCGCTCCTGCCCGGAGCGGAGATCGTGGGCGCCGAGGCGTTCGACGTCCCCGAGCCGGTCGAGGACGAGGTGACCTTCGCGGGCAACGCCCTCATCAAGGCCAGACAGCTGGCGGAGGCGACCGGCCTGCTCGCACTCGCCGACGACTCGGGCATCTGCGTGGACGCGATGGGCGGGGCGCCGGGGGTGTTTTCCGCGCGGTGGTGCGGAAGGCACGGCGACGACGCCGCGAACCTGGAGCTCTTGCTGGCGCAGATGGCCGATGTTCCGGAGAGGCATCGCGGGGCGTCCTTTGTGTGCGCCGCGGCGATGGCCGCCCCCGACGGGCGGGAGGAGGTTGCGGAGGGAATCATGCGCGGAAGCCTCCTCTTCGCCCCGCGCGGCGAGAACGGATTCGGATATGACCCGATATTCAGGCCCGAGGGCCTCTCGGTTTCCAGCGCTGAGCTGACGCCGGAACGCAAGGAAGCCATATCGCACCGAGGAAAGGCGTTTCGGGCGCTGGCCGCGAGGATTTAGGCGTCGCAGCCGAGCGCGGCGAGGGCGCGGCGAAGCAGGGATGCGTGCGCGGGAATGAGCTCGGCTTGGAGCTCGCGCGTACGGGCCTCCCCGGGCGTGAACCACGAGAATTCGAGCGAATCGTCGCCCGGGTTGCAGTCGCCCTGCATGGGGACGATGTAGGCGAGGGAGACGGCGTGCTGGCGCGGGTCGTGCCAGCCTTCCCCCATGGGGAAGTATTCGCCGACGGTGAAAGGCGTGAGAACCGCCGGGATTCGGGGGAGCGCCATGGGGCCGAGGTCTTTGTCGATGTGCCGCGCGAGTGCCTCGCGGATCGTCTCGTAGAGCAGGATGCGCCCGGACGGGAAAGCCCGGTTGATTCCTTCGTCGTCGGCGCACAAAAGCATTCCCACCGCTTCCAGGGCGCCCGCCTCGTCGAGGCGAACCGGGACGATGTCGACGTAGACCATGGGAACCTTTTCGCGGACGAAGCGCAGGTCCTCGGGCGGCAACCAGGGGCCGATGGCATCCGAATCGATTTCGCTCATGCGTTTAGTGTGCCAGGGAGATTCTGGCCGTCGCTTCCTGAGCGGAGGTTTTCTCGCCGGGTGAACGGGGCGGGGCTTGGGCGGTCGAAACGAGGCGGCAGTGGCAAGATAGTCGCATGGTCAAACTTGACGTCGGCGACATTGCGCCCGATTTCACCCTCCCGAGCACCGACGGCGACATCCGGCTGTCCGAGGCGCTGGGCAAGGCGGATAAGGGCGTGATCGTCTACTTCTACCCCAAGGCGATGACGCCCGGATGCACAACCGAGGCGTGCGACTTCCGCGACAGCCTGAACTCGCTGAAAGGCGCCGGATACTCGGTCGTCGGAGTTTCGCCGGATTCGCTGGGCTCTCTGGAGAAGTTCGCCCGGCGCGACGCCCTGAACTTCCCGCTGGCCAGCGATCCCGAGCGCGACGTCATGGAGGCGTACGGCGCCTTCGGCGAGAAGAAGAACTACGGGAAGATCGTGCGCGGGGTCATCCGATCTACGTTCGTCGTGGGCAAGGACGGCAAGATTCTGCTCGCCAATTGCAATGTCAAGGCCAAGGGGCATGTGGCGCGCCTGCGCAAGGAACTGGGGATCGACTAGCCGCTTTTTCCGACGGATGACTGGCGACGGCGCAACGGATGGGCGGCTCGCGTCGCGGCGCCGGAAGCGGCGGGCGTCTGCGATGGGTTTGCCGCTGAGTCGCGCCGCCGTCGGAAAAGGCGCTGGCAATGTGCCGGGCGGCCTGCGCCGAGGACGGCGATGGCCGGCCGCGCCGCGAGCCGTTAGAATGTGGTGGCAGCGCGCGAGTGGCGGAATTGGTAGACGCGCCAGATTTAGGTTCTGGTGCCCTAGGGCGTGTGGGTTCGAGTCCCACCTTGCGCACGAACGGGATTAAGGGGCTGTTCGAGGAGGAGTTGCTGTGCCGAGCAACAAGATGATCGGAGAGTTCTCGAAAAAGCCGAAGACCGACGCGTACTGTCAGGCGATCGATGCGTACGTGATGGGCCTGGGCAGCGTCAAAAGAGAGCTTCGTTCTCAGGTCAGCTACTCGGTCAATCGGAAATTCCTCTGGATGTGGGCATGCGAGAAAACCGGCGACGGAACGCTCTATCTCAATGTCACTTTGGATCACAGGGAGGAATTTCCTGGCATTCACAGGGTCACCCAAGTCAGCGCCCGCCGGTGGAACCATCACGTCGTAGTGAAGTCCCTTGAGACGGCGAATAGCTCGTGGCTCCGGGAACTGACAAAGAAGGGGTTCGAATTCTCCTGCCGATGACAGAAAACTTGGCGTCCGCCGTCATCGCCTCATGTTGTCTTGGAATCGCCTCGGCATGGGAAACTGCCGTTGCCCCGGCATGGCCGGGCGCCTGGCCGCCTCGGGAGCATCGCTCCTCGATGGGTTGGCCGCCGAGAATTCAGCCTCCGAACACGGCTTCTCGGACGCGATCGACCGGCATGGCGACGTCGAGCCAGATTTCCTCGGCGATGGCGGCCTGCCACAAAAGCATTCCGAGCCCGTCGATCGGGGTGGCTCCGGCTTGGGCGGCCAGGGCGAGCAGCTTCGTCTCGCGCGGGTGGTAGACGGTGTCCACCACCGCCTGGCCGGGGCGGAGCCATTCTTCCCTGACGTTTGATTGGCTTTCGAGGGGCGCCATGCCCACCCGGGTGGCGTCCACGACGATGTCCGCCTCCCGAACGGCCCGCTCGAGGGCTGCCTCGTCGGCGACGTCGGCGAGCGTGAGATTCACGCCCGTGCGCTCGGAGAGCGCGGCGATTTTCTGCGACGTCGGCCCGAAGGACGCGTTGGCGCGTTTGAAGACGGAGACTCTCCCCGCACCGTCGAGCGCGGCCTGAGTGTAAACCGCTGAGCCCGCGCCGCCTGCGCCGATGACCGCGACGTCGGCGCCCGCCACGGCGAAGCCTCGCTCGGCGACCGACCGCAGCAGGCCCGCTCCGTCGGTGTTGTGGCCGATGAGCCGATCGCCCTCGCGCTTGACCGTGTTGACCGCGCCCATGAGCCGGGCCGCGGGGGAGAGCTCGTCGAGATGCTCGATCACGGCGGCCTTGCACGGCATCGTCACGTTGAAGCCCGCGAAGCCCATGGCGCGCGCGCCCGCGACGGCGGCGCCTATGGCCGAGGGGACGACGTCGTGGCACAGGTAGACGCAGTCAAGCCCGAGCTCGGCGAAGGACACGTTGTGCATGGCGGGGGAAAGCGAATGCTCCACGGGCGAGCCGAAAAGGGCAAACGCCTTTGTGCGGCCGGATATCATCGTGCCTCCTTCGACGAGGACGGGGGTTCGCGAAGCGACCGTGCACGCGGGGGGCCTGGAGCGGTGCGCTTGCGGGGGCGCCTCAAGAGTACTCCACGCCGTGATGAGCTTCTGTTCGTGCCTGGCGCGAAAGGATCTCCTGTCAGTCGGCCTCGGCGTTCAACGTGAACCTCTGCCGGCGCTCAGCGCGAAGACCTGGTCGGGGGACTCTGATCGGGCTCGTGGCAAGTTGCCCGTGCGACAGGGACATTCGTCCTTAATCTGCTGCTCGTTGGTGAGCACGACGAACAAAAACCGACAAAACGGGTGCAGACAGCAGGATGGAGTGCAGCGAGAAAATCGAACATATTTCCGCTTCGGTTTTGCGCGCTGTTTGCTCGCGTGTCAGGGTTTCTATCTCTTTGCGCGCGTTCCTTGCGCGCGGTGTCGGCGAAAAAGAAAGAGCCTTCGGGCACCCAAAATGGGTGCCCGAAGGCTCTTGCGTACCGTCAATGACGGGTACTAGCGTAGGTGTTGGAAAGCGGTTCCGACGCTTTCCAACACCAAAACAAAATTAATTGTGTAAGGAGGATTTTATCATGAAATCCCGATCTGCTGCCATAACCGTGGCAGCGTTGGCCTGTATGTACGCACTCGCCCCGACGTCCGCGAGTGCGACTCAGGACTCGTCTACAGTGACCTTCGACAATGGGGAAACCCTCACGTCGAATGCGTGGATCCAGCCGTGGACATGGGGAGTGTGCGGGAGGTTCCAGACTTCCGCGACCATGACCGCTTCCCCGCAATGGATCAGGAATACGACGTCCTTTTACCAAATTGGGCTGGGTTCGATTTCCATCAAGGGCGTGAACATCGAGGACAGCAGGCAGGACTCGGCGACGCTTAGTTGGACGAACGACAACGGCGCCAAGGGTTCGTACCTCAGTGGAACCGTATGCGGAGGCTGGGGCATGGTCTATCTTGGGATGGATGCGACCGCCACGGCCTTCTACAACGGCAATCTCCGCGTGGCCAATGCGCACATCTGACGGCGTGACGAAGAGTTCCTCACGGCGTGGTCTTGTCTACGTGATTGTGGCGGTTCTCATCCTGCTCGGTCTGGGGTGCTTTTTCGCACCCCAGATCGGGAGGTATTTCGGCGGAGACAGGGCACAGGAGACGGGGGTCTCCGACCGGCTCTATGACGAGGTGGTGCACTATCAGCGCGACGACGGGCTTTTCGCCCTTCCCGAGGCCAAGGGGGCACGAGACGTGGGAACCGTGATTCACGGCACCTATCTTGCGTCCCGAATCTTGGGATCAAGGTTTTCGGACGCGGTCACCGACGAAATGCGCGACAGCCTGTGGAAATATGCCGGAAAGCTCGGAGACAGGCCGATAACCCAGCTTGAAGCCTACGCTGTGCTCAAGGCCGCCGGTGACAAACGGTGGCGGAACGGAGTCAAACTTGCCGAAAGCCGTATGAAGGCTTTCTCCCGCGAAATTTCAACCGAACAACTCTCCGAGTATCTCGACACCTCGCAAGTCGCACTTCAAATCGAACCGAAGCTGAAAAAATCGGCGTTGAAGGAATTCGAACCGGGCAACGACGAGATGCTGCAAAGGCTGGCGATCACATCTGTAGCGCTTCACTACGTCTTCTCCAACGACCGGGAGGTCAGATCCATGTTTCCCGCGCTGCAGAAACGCGCCCTCGCATGGGCGAGGGGCGAAGACTCGAGTGACATTCAGTTTTTGCTGAGCAATCTTGCGGCGCAGGCGTCCTCTGTTCACTCGCTGAGTGAACAGAGCCGGGACGCCAGGAACAAGAGGCTGGCGGGGATGCGCGGGTGCGCCGACGCGAAGCTTCTTCTGCGTGCGGGCGGAGAGGGCTCGACGTGCAGTTTTTTACTCACCCACATCGACAGATTGATAGGCTGACCTGGTCAAGGTCTGCTTGGAGGCTCGAATGAGCGAACAAAGAACGGCGAACCGCCGAGAAAGCGGAGGCAAAGAGCTTCTTCGCCTCGAAGGAGTGTCCAAGAGATATCGCGTGGGGGGCGCAGAGCAAGCCGTTGTCGAAAATGTGAGTCTCACGGTGTCGCGCGGCGAAGTGGTGTGGTTGACCGGGCCCTCGGGAGTCGGAAAATCCACCGTCGTGCGAATCGCAGGACTTCTCTCGACTCCCACGTCCGGAAAGGTGACAATTGACGGAGTCGACGGTCAGACCGTGAAGAACCAGGCCTTGTATCGGGCGAAGACGATTGGAATTGTCTTTCAGAATGCGAATCTGCTGGGGGAGATCACGCTCGAGGGGAATCTCGCCGTCGCGGCCTTGCGTTCTTCCGCCGACGAACGAAAGGCGGCGATGCGACGATTCGGGCTCGACGAGGTCATGGGCACCCCCGCCAAACAGCTCTCGGGAGGGGAGGCGCAACGGGCGGCCTTGTGCAGGGCCTTGGTCAATTCTCCTGCTCTGCTTCTAGCCGACGAGCCGACGTCGGCCCTGGATGAGGACAATGCCGGCCAAGTGCTCAGCGCCCTCGCCGAATGCGCGGATGAGGGAATCGGGGTGCTCATCGCCAGCCACGATCCGCGCGTTGCGGGCATAGCGAGCCGAACTGTCGTGCTGTCAGACCGGCGGAAGAAACGAGGCGGACGATGAATCGAGTCAAATCTTTGCTGCGCAGCGAGCTGCCAAGCCTGCCGCGCCGGAACCGTTCAACCATCGCGCTCATAGCGTTCTTCCTCATCCTTCTTCTCAACGGACAGGCCGTCATCGGCGCGGGGATATCCGTCTACGCTCAGAATTCGCAGGAAAAGTCGGCCTTGACGCTCATTGAGCTTTCCGGAGCGGACCAACATGCGCGCAAGGACCTCTCGAGGGCGAATTTGGACGCGATTGCGAAGACAAACGGCGTGACGGGAGTCTACCCGTGGTTCCAACGCGACCTCGCACTGTCCGAGAGTTCCACTTGGCCGGATCGCAGCGTGAATCCGGGCGTGCTCTGGGCTTCCCCCGTCATTCCCGGCCTGGAGCCGCGGATGGTCGAAGGGGCCTCGCCCGGCTCCCTCAAACGCGGTCAGATCATCCTTCCCGAAAAGGTTCCCGGAGGAAAACTGCGGGGATTGATGGGAAAACGAGTGACTTTGGAGAGCACACGGCAGACCGGGCGCGGGACGGGTGAGCCTGCCCGCCGCACGTACACGGTAGTCGGGATATCCGACAATTCGGTTCCCGGAGCCGATGGGCCCACTCCCGCATACGTCGCCTACGACGACCTCCTTGAGCTCAACGGCGGCAAGGAGCCCGTGTCGTTTGTCACCGGCTATGTCAAAGTCAAGTCGGAAAAAATGGTCAATGGAGTTCAATCGCGACTGGCCGGCCAAGGCTATGCGGTCAAGAGCCTGGCCTCCCAAATCAACGAGCTCGGCGGACTGTTTTCCGTGCTGCGCGGCGCAGTTCGCATATTCATGGCGATCATCGTGGTGATCTCGCTTGCCCTGGGGTCGGTGGCGGGAAGCCTGTGGGTGCGCCACCGCTACCGCGACATAGGAATCCTCAAGGCCGTCGGTTGGAGCAGGAAGATGATCTTCGGAGTGCTTTCGATCGAATTGCTGACTGCGGGCCTCATCGCGGCTTTGTGGGGAATAGCTTTGGGCTTCGGCACATCGCTTCTCACAACGGCGGCCGTATCCTCGGCCGACCTCGTCCTTCTTCCCGTGGAGCCTTGGAAGTTCCCGCCGATGTCGTCGGCGGCCGTCATACTCCTGGCAGTCCCCCTTTGCGTTGTTCTGGGGGGAATGCCCCGTGCGCGCCAAGCGGCGAGGCTTGACCCCGACGACGTCCTGCGGGCGGTCGAGTGAACGGGATTCTATCCGTGAGGGTTCGCGTAGAGGCCCTCGACGACGTCGGCGTGGCGCTCGAGGACGTCGGCGCGCTTGACCTTCATCGACGGGGTGAGCAGGCCGTTCTCCTCCGTGAAGTCGCCGTTGACCACCGTGAATTTGCGGATCGACTCGGCGCGCGAGACCTGCTCGTTCGTCCGGTCCACCGCCCGCTGGAGCGCTTCGAGGACGGCCGGATGGCGCGCCGCCGAGGCCGCGTCCATGTGCGGCAGTCCGTGCCCGCGCAGCCAGCCGGGAAGCATGTCGGCGTCGAGGGTGATGAGCGCCCCGACGAAGGGGCGTTTGTCGCCGACGGCCACGACCTGCGAAATGAGCGGATGCCCGCGCAGCTTGTCCTCGAGGACGGCCGGGGCGACGTTTTTGCCTCCCGCGGTGACGATGAGCTCCTTCTTCCTTCCGGTGACCGAGAGGAATCCGTTCTTGTCGATGGCGCCGACGTCGCCCGTGCGGAACCAGCCTTTCTCGAACGCCTCGGACGTGGCTGAGGGGTTGTTGTGATATCCGGGGAAAACGTGCGGGCCCTTGAGGAGGATTTCGCCGTCGTCGGCGATTTTCACGGCGGTTCCGGGAAGGGGCTGGCCCACCGTGCCCATCTTGAAGGCGCCGGGGCGGTTGGCTGTGGACGGGCCGGAGGTCTCGGTCAGGCCGAAGGCCTCGATGACCGAAAGGCCGATGCCGCGATAGAAGTGGCCGAGCCACTTGCCCAAGGGAGCGCCCGCCGATATCGCGTACCGGCAGTTCGAGCCCAGGGCGGCGGTGATCTTCTTCCACACGAGGGCGCGCGCAAGAGCCCGCTGGAGAAGGAACAGCGGCCCGCGGAACCTCTTGCGCGAATTGCGCACCGCCACATGCGCCGCCCATCGGAAGATTTTGAGCCGCAGCCCGCGCACCTTCGCCTCGGCCGCGTTGTAGACCTTCTCCAGAACCCGCGGCACGCACAGGAGGGCCGAGGGCTCAAAAGACTGGATGTCGCTCAGCAGGTGTTTGACGTTGGGGACGTGCGCCACCCGCCCGCGGCCGGCGACGGCGAAGTAGAAGACGACCCTGGCCATGACGTGGGCGAGGGGGAGGAAGAGGAGGACTCTGCTGTCGCCGCGGTCGATGATCGGCCCTTCGGCGGCGAGCGTGGACATCGTGATCGCCGCGATGTTGCCGTGGGTCAGCTCGACGCCCTTCGGGTTTCCGGTGGTGCCGGAGGTGTAGATGATCGTCGCCGTGTCCCCGCCGGTCAGCGCATTCTTCCTCTCCAGCACGCGAGCCTCGTCGATTCCCGAGCCGGCCGCGTACAGCTGTTGCAAACCGTCGCTGTCGTAGACGAGCGTCGGCATGAGGCCGGGCGTCTTCACAGAGTCGACTGCGGCGGCGTGTGCGGCCGAGTCGGTCAGGACGAGGCGGACGTCGGCGTCGGAGACGATCCAGCGGATCTGTTCGGCCGAGCTCGACTCGTAGATCGGAACCACTGTGAGGCCCGCGTACAGGGCCGCCATGTCCAGCAGGCTCCACTCGTAGGAGGTCGCGCCGAAAATCGAGACCGCCTCGCCAGGTTTCAGGCCGAGGCCGATGAGCCCGCGGGCCGCCTGGATCACGTCCGACTCGAACTCGGCCGCGGTGATCTTCACCCAGGAGGCGCCGATCTCCGTGCGGCGTTCGATGCACACGCCGTTAGGGGCCTTCGCTGCGCGTCGGGCGAGGAGCCACGGCACGGTCATATGGGATTTGACGGCTGCAACTGGCTTGTCGGACCACGATCCGTCGCGATGTTTCTTCACGGGCGCTCCTGACGTTGGGGTGCGGCATTGGGAGAATACACGGCTAGGCTAGCCTTTTTGGAACTGCGTTACACATCGACGTCTGGCCCGCCGAGTGCGCGAGACGCATCTCACGCTAAAATCCCCGTATGAAGATTGCACGAATCGGGCTCGACCAGGGCCCGCGATACGCCGTCGTCGACGAAGACAGCGACGAGCTCATCCTCCTTGCCGACGATCCGCTGTTCGGCGAGGGCAAGCCCACCGGCCAGCGGCTCAGGCCGGAAGACGTCCGGCTGGTCTCTCCGATGATTCCGCGCTCGAAGGTCGTCGGCTTCGGCGGCTCCTATTCCGACGGCGAGCCCCCCGCCTCGACGGACGACCTACTCGTCTTCCTCAAACCCAACACCTCCGTCGTCGGGCCGGACGACCCGATCGTGCTTCCGGCCCACCTTCCCGAGGTCGTGCACGAGGTCGAACTCGCCGTGGTCATCGGGCGCGTGGCCAAAGACGTTCCGCCCGAGCGGGCCCACGAGGCGATCCTCGGGTACACCGTCGCCGACGACGTCACCGGAGTCCACGCGAACCTCGCCGTCGCCAAGGGGACGGACACGTTCTGCCCCGTCGGCCCGTACATCGAGACCGAGCTCGACCCGTCCGATCTGGCGCTGACCTCGCGGATCGACGGCGAGCTCTCGCGCGAAGGCCGCACGTCGCAGCTCGCCTTCTCGGTTCCCGAACTCGTCTCGCACGCTTCGAAGATGTTCACCCTGCTGCCCGGAGACATCGTGCTGACCGGTTCGCCGGGCGTGCGCGGCGTCGAGCCGCAGATCGCGTCGGGCCAGACCGTCGAGGTCGAATGCGGGGGAATCGGAAGGCTCCGCAATCCCGTCATCCGGCGGTGAGGCCGCCTTTCCGGAGACGAGGCTGCATTCGCCGCTGAAACCATGGGCGCCAAAGGCGGCGGTGCGGGCGAGGCTGAAACAATGCCGAAGGCGGGTGGAAGGCGCGGATCAAAAAACGGATGGAAAAGGCGTGTGGCGCGGCAAACGAGCCGCGCCACACGCCTTCCGATTATGCAGCAGCCGTCAGGCAGTCTTCAGTCGTTGCGCCTGCGGCTGGACGTCAGGACGTGCCGCTCGAGGGGCGTGCACACGAGCAGGGCCAGCAGCGTCAGCGCAAAACCCGCGCCCAAGACTCCTGCGAGCTGCATGAATGCAGCGTTCGACGGCGTCTCGTCCATGTAGCTGACGATCAGGAAGCAGCCCAATCCGGCGCCGATCACCGAGGTGGCTGCCAAGGGGCCGAGGACCTGGTGGAGCCTGCTGAGCGTGAAGACGCGAAAGGGGAATCCGGCCTTCGACAGGGCGACCGTCTGATCCGCCCTCTCGAAGACAAGGCTCGCCTGGTTCGTGAGCGAGGACTGCGCCGCGACGGCGAATCCGAAGGCGAGGGTGATCCACACGCCGAACCTGATGTCGCGGAGCGCCCACTCGAGCCCGGGGTTGTTGGCGTTGTCTGGGGCAGCGCTCACAAAGCCCGCGACGAAGCACAGGAGCGCGACTCCGCCGACCGTCCGCCACACTGCGCGCGGATCGTCCAAAAGGCGTCGGACGGCGAGCAGGCGGGGCACCGAGGAGGTCTTCGTCAGCGGACGCGCCGCGATCTGAAGCAGCCACGGCCCGACCAGGGAGAACGCCGCGACGAAGAGCCCGACGAAGACTCCCACGGACACGAGCGCGGAGGTTTCCACCTTCGAGCCTTCGCGGCTGTTCGCCCAGTAGACGAAGGCAAAACCGGCGACGATGAAAACCGCCAGGCGCCACATTTTCAGCGCTTTCGGCGTTTCCCTGCGCGTGACGCCGAGGGGGGAGATGCGCACCTTTTGCAGGCCGACGACGGTCGAGGCCATGGCGATGAACAGCAAAACGGCGAGCAGCCCGAGCATGGCCGCGATCGGGAGCATCATGAGCGAGGTGTCGATGGAAACCTTGAAGAAGCTGGCGTTGCTCCAGGCGGGAAGCGTGGCGTAGTAAAGGACGACGCCGGCAACCGCGCCGATGAGCCATTGGGCGGCCGTTTCGATGAGCGCCATTCGGACCGTCTGCGAGCCGGTCACACCGATCAGGCGCAAGGTTGCGAGCCTTCGGGCGCGGGCCTGCGCGCCGAGCCTCGCGGCGGAGGACCCGAGCGCGAAGATCGGGATCACGAGCAGCGCGCCCGCCACGACCGACAGAAGGTAGTACGAGAGCATCACATCGGCGTGGTCCTTGCCGACGGCCCGAATGATCCTCGCGGGCCTTTCCTCGTTCAGCGTCTTGAACATCCAGATGCCGCCGGCCACGGTCAGGGCGATGAAGGTGGACAGGGCGAAGGAAACCACGGCCAGAACGTCCAGCCATGCCGCTCCGGATCGCATTTTTATCCTCGCCACGGCAAGGCGGGGGGCGAGTCGCGTCGTCGGGCTCATGCGTGGGCTCCCTTCGCGGTCGTGTCGGCGTGGATGCGGCCGTCGCGAATCTCGATGAGCCTGTCGCACCAGGCCGCGACATTGGGGTCGTGGGTGACCACCACGAGGGTGGCGCCGCTCATGCGCGCCGTCGTCGTCAGAATCTGCATGATTTCGTGCCCGGTCGCCTGGTCGAGCGCGCCCGTCGGCTCGTCGGCGAAGACAACCGAAGGCGACGAGGCCAGCGCCCGCGCCATGGCTACGCGCTGGGCCTGCCCGCCGGACATTTCACCCGGCCTCCTCTTCCGCTCGGATTCCAGCCCGACCTTGGTCAGCCACGAGTCGGCCTCCTTGATGGCGGACCGGCGTGAGGCTCCCGCGAGCATGAGGGGGAGGGCGACGTTCTCGTTTGCGGGAAGCTCGGGGACCAGCTGGCCGTCCTGGAAGACGAATCCGAAGACCTTCAGCCGCAGGCGCGAGCGCCCTGCGTCGTTCAAACCCGTGACCGACGTTCCTCCGACGGTTATCTCGCCGGATGTCACGGGGAGTATCCCCGAAAGGCAGTGCAGGAGGGTCGACTTGCCCGAGCCGGACGGGCCCATGACGGCCACGGACTGTCCGGCGGGAATCGTGACGTCGACTCCCGCGAGCGCCTTGACGGCGCCGAAGTTCTTTACCAGGTTTCGCCCTGTCAGGGCCATGTGCGTTGCGTTCATGTTTCCATTGAACAGCGAATGCGGCAGGCGGACCATGGTGCTGCGTATCGAAAGGAGGTAGAGCCAGCTCTACTGTTTTTCAGCGGTGCGGCCGGGCTCCGCCGCCTGCGCCGGAGGCTTTGCGCGGCGTCGAGGCGGGACATTTCTCCACGGCGAGGTAGGGTATCGCCCATGGGAAAGGAACAGACGGCGCGGGTGCGCAGGGCGGTCGCCCGGGCAGTCGCGGAGTCCGTGGCGGCGGCGCTGGCTTCGGCGGTCCTCGCTTTTCCCTTCCTCAGCGGATTGGCGTCCACGATCGCTTCCAGCTCGCCGGGCTACGTCGCCCTCGGAGCCTGCGGCGGGGGGACGGCCTTTGCCGCGGCGCTCGCGGTGCGGACCGCGGTCGGAGCCGTCCGCCGCGCCGCCGAGAGAATCCAGACGGTCTACGGACGGGTCAGCCCCGAAGACCTCGCCGAGCTGACCGAGTCGCGCCGCGAAATCGTGGCCGCATTCGAGATCGAGCGCCGCCGCATCGAGCGAGACCTTCACGACGGCGCGCAGCAGTATCTTGTCACCGCCTCGATCGACGTCGGCGAGGCGGACTTGCTTTTGGACTCGGCGATCGCGGACGGGGCCGTGGTCCCCGAGAAAATGGGCGAGGTCCGCGCGCTTCTGGGCAAGGCGCAGGACGACGCCGAAAGCGCCCTGCGCGCACTGAGAAGCACGGTGGCCGGGATCCACCCCAAGGTGCTCTCGGACCTTGGGCTGGAGGCTGCCGTCCGGTCCCTGGCGGCCTCCTCGCCCCTGAAAGTCGAGGTTTTCGTTCCCAATCGGCTTCCCGCCATTCCCGAGGGCGTCATCGCCGCCGCGTACTTCCTCGTTTCCGAGGGCTTGACGAACGTCGCGAAGTACGCGCCCGCGGCCCGCGTCTCGGTGTTGCTGGCCGCAGACGCGGACCTCCACGTCTCCGTCAGCGACGACGGCCCCGGCGGGGCGAGCGTCCAGCCCGACCGCGGCCTTTCGGGCATGCGCGAGCGGCTCGCCGCATTCGGGGGCGTTCTCGAAGTCGTCAGCCCTCTCGGAGGGCCGACGACGCTGACGGGGCGGATCCCGCTCCTTTTGCGGCAAGGGGAATTCGGCGTTGCTCCGGCAAACAGCCGCGCAAGCGCCAGCGAGACAGACGGCGAAGCAGACGTCGGCGGGACGGGCGACGACGCACGCGGCAGCGCGCAAGCGGAGACGAGAGGGTCGGGCGAAGCCGCCTGGCGAAGCCCGGGCGGGAAAACGCGGGAAGGCCTGTGAAGCGTGCCGGGGCCGCCGAAGCGCTCGACAGCGAATGGGACGCGAGAAAGCCCGCGGGTTGGGCGAAAGTCGGCCAGGTGCGAGAGAATCGGCAAAGCGAGAGAATCGGCAAGGAGCGACGGCGGCGGCGAAGCACAGGGGCCCGCCGGCCCGCCGTGGAAAGGAGAGGGAATGAGGTTAGTGGTCGCCGACGATTCGGCCCTGTTCCGGGAGGGCATGGTCGGCCTTCTGATGAGGCAGGGCCACGAGATCGCCGCGGAGGCCGCCAGCGCGGACGAGCTCGTCGAAGCGGCCGCGCGGACCGCCCCGGACGTGGTCGTCACGGACGTGCGGATGCCGCCCGGAATGTCCGACGACGGCCTGAGGGCGGCCGTGCGCATACGAGAGAGCCAGCCTGAGATCGGGATCATGGTGCTCTCCCAGTATGTGGCCCCCGCCTACGCCGCAGAGCTGTTCGAGCCGAGCGCGCCGACCGACGGCGACGGGGGACTGGGCTACCTCCTCAAGGACAGAGTGGCCAGGGTCGCCGATTTCATCCGGTCCTTGAGGGTCGTCGAGGCCGGAGGCGTCGTCGTCGACCCGGAAGTGGCCGCCTCCCTGGTCAAGGGCCGCTCGTCGTGGCTCAACGGGTTGACGGCCAGGGAAAGCGAGGTCCTCGAACTCATGGCCCAGGGCCTGTCCAACCATCAGATTTGCGAGCGCATGTTTCTTTCCACGGCCGCGGTCTCAAAACACGTGGCCAACGTTTTCTCGAAGCTCGGGATGCTCCCCGGAGAGGAGAACCGGAGGGTGCGGGCGGTTCTGGCCTACCTGACGGAGAAGCGGAACTGAGGAGCGTGCGCCGACTCGGAGCCGAGTGCGCCGACCCTGGGCTGAGTGCGTCGAAACGGAGTCGAACGTGCAGAAGAAAGCGAGTGCTTGAGAAAAGAGTCGCAGACAGGCGAAGGAAGCCCGCCGCATAACGGAATCGCGCCGCATAAGAAAGTACGCCAGTGCACCGAGCAATTGTCCGTCTGCCGGGCATGTGCCTCGATGGCCGAGGCAAAGCTGGTACGTTTGACCTAAAAGCGACGGGGTGAGCCTCGTTGCGGCGAGCGATTCAGGAGGAAGCGGATGAAGCCATATGTGGGCTCCGAGGTCGGGCGGCTCAAGCAGGTTCTCCTGCACCGCCCGGGCAAGGAGATGTTGAGGCTCACCCCTTCCAACAAGGACGATCTGCTCTTCGACGACGTCCTCTGGCTCGAACGGGCCCAGCATGAGCACGACGTCTTCGCCGAGACGCTGCGTTCGCGCGGCGTCGAGGTCCTCTACCTTGCCGACTTGCTCGCCGAGGCGCTCGCGGACCGCGAAGCCCGCGAGCGCGTGCTCGACGTCGTCGTCACGGAGGAGGCCTGCGGCGCAGGAATCGAGGAGGCGGTCCGAAACTACGCCGAGTCGCTGCCGGAGGCCGAGCTCGCCGAGCTCCTCATCGCGGGCGTGACAAAGGCCGAGCTGCTCGACCGATCCGATGTGCAGGAGTCTTTGACCCTCCGCACGCTCGGCGCAGACGACTGCCTTCTGGCCCCGCTTCCCAACCACCTTTTCACGCGCGACACGTCCTCGTGGATCTACGGCGGCGTCTCGATCAATCCGATGTGCCGCCCGGCGCGCGTGCGCGAGAGCGTGAACGAGGAGGCGATCTACCTCCACCATCCGCGCTTTGCCGACGCCGACTTCACGGTCCTGGGCGACGGCGTGGGATCGGGCTTCGCCTCCGTCGAAGGCGGGGACGTCCTCGTCATAGGGAACCGCTCGGTCCTCGTCGGGTTGAGCGAAAGGACGAGCCCGCAGGGGGTTGAAAGGCTTGCCCTTCAGCTATTTGAGGCGGGCGAGGCCGAGCGGGTCGTCGCCGTCGAAATGCCGAAGGCGCGGGCGCAGATGCACCTGGACACCGTGATGACGATGGCCGACGAGGGCACCTTCGTCAAATACGCGGGCCTGGGGATGCTCCGCTCCTACACGATCCGTCCCGGGGACGGGAAGAGGCCCCTTCACGTGGAGACAAATGCGCCCGAGCGGATGCACGCCGTCGTCGCGGAGGCGTTGGGCCTCGATTCGGTGCGGATTCTGACGACGCCGCAGGATTCCCTCGCGGCCGAGCGAGAGCAGTGGAACGACGGGGCGAATCTGCTGGCCGTCGCCCCCGGCGCCGTGGTGGTTTACGAAAGGAACACCGCCACAAACGAGTATCTTTCCGAGCAGGGCGTCGAAGTTCTGCCGATTCCCGGGAACGAGCTGGGCCGCGGGCGCGGAGGCCCGCGTTGCATGAGCTGCCCGACGGTCCGCGGCGAGAACTGACCGCTCGCTCCCGGAGCCGACGGCGCACGTCGAGGATTGAGGGCGCGCTCCGAAAGCCGGCGGCGCGCTCGGAGGAACGAACTTTTGCGGGGAAAACGACGGCGGCCGCAGGCGGATGCGAGCCGTCTTCGGACCGTCTTCGAGCGAATCGCCGAAAGGAGTTGAAACTGGGAGGAAATAGGCGTTTCCTAGATACGCAAGCATCGCACGAACGCATCACCGTTCTCACATAGGAGTGTCTGAAAATGGCGAAAATCGTCAACTCATGGAACGACTTCGACCCCCTCAAGAGGGTCATTCTGGGGCGCGCCGACAATTCGGTCATTCCGCCCGAAGAGCCGGCAACCTCGGAGAAGGTGCCGATCGACTCCGAGATGCGCGGAATGTGGGGGCCGCGTCCCACCGAAACCGTCGAAAAGGCCAACGCCCAGCTCGACTACCTCGCCAAGGTCCTTCAGGACAACGGCGTCGTCGTCGACAGGCCGACGCCGCTGCAGTGGAATCAGGCGATCGTCACGCCCGACTTCCGCACCGACTCCGGTTTCACGCAGATGCCTCCCCGCGACATTCTGCTCACCGTCGGCAACGAGATCATGGCCTCGGCCAACTCCTTCCGGTGCCGGTACTTCGAATACCTCGCCTACTGGGACCTCATGGGCCAATACTTCGAGGAGGACCCCGAATTCAAGTGGACTCAGGCCCCGCGGCCGCGGCTGACCGACAAGTCGTACAAGCACAACTATTACGACGAGCGGATCACGATCGAGGAGCGCCTGGAGCGCACGGCCGCCAAGGACTTCGTCACGACGGAGGTCGAGCCGATGTGGGACGCGGCCGACGTCATGCGCCTGGGCAGGGACCTGTTCATCCAGCACGGCCTGACCACGAATCGCAAGGCGATGGAATGGTTCAAGCGCTACTACCCGGACCTGCGGGTGCACGCTGTGAACTTCCCCGGCGATCCCTACCCGATCCACATCGACGCGACCTTCGTGCCGCTGCGGCCCGGCCTCATCATCAACAACCCGCAACGCCGCCTGCCCGAGGAGCAGCGCAAGATCTTCGAAGCCAACGACTGGCAGATCGTCGACGCGGCGCAGCCGGCCCATGAGACCCCGCCGCCGCTGTGCTACTCGTCTGTCTGGCTGTCGATGAACTGCCTCGTCCTCGATCACAAGACGGTGATCTGCGAGGCGTCCGAGGTCCATCAGATGGAGCAGATGGACAAGCTGGGAATGAACGTCATTCCGGTTCCGTTCCGCGACGCCTACCCGTTCGGCGGCGGCCTGCACTGCGCCACCGCCGACGTCTACCGCGAAGGCGGCAAGGAAGACTACTTCCCCAACCAGGTGGACGACCCGACGCTTGTGTGACCGTGCGCTCGCGACGAAGGCTGCCTCCGCGTTTCGGCGCGGGGCCGCCTTTGCGCTTCGAGCCCGCGCGGCCGAACGTCTACTCCGGCGTGCGGCGCTCTGCCCAAGGCACACGCCGATTGGCTTTAGGCCAGCCGCGCTGAAGCGTCGACGTGCAATGCCAGATGAATAAAAATTCTAAAGCCGTCTCCGTTCCGTCGCCCCAAAGTTCTTCACTGCCCTCGATAATGGCGGATATTCGACGATCTCTTGCGCTGAGGTGTAGGCTGAGTAGCGTATATGGATTCGCCAATCAGAATGAATCCTCGATTACGAAGGAGCAGTGGGCGCGTGGCGGCTGATACGAGCGGTTCGATGCCGCATTCCCTCGGGGGGAACGAGTCACGACAGCGGAAAGCGCAGCGGCCGGCCCCGCCGCGCGGGGAGGCGAAGCCGCCCGGCGGGCCGAGCGAGTCGGCGCCGGCAAGCAACGTCGGAGTCGCCGACGCGGCTTCAGGGCACACGTCGGATTCGGAAGGCCATAGCGACGAGCAGCGCCGGGTTTTGAGGAAGGCGGCCGGTGCGAGCTTCATCGGCAACTTCATCGAATGGTTCGACTACGCCTCCTACGGGTATCTGGCCGCCGTCATAGGGAGCGCGTTCTTCCCGAAAAGCGACGAAACCGCCCAGCTTCTGTCCGCCTTCGCGATATTCGCCCTCTCGTTCGTCCTGCGCCCGATAGGCGCGGTGGTTTGGGGCGCGTGGGGCGACCGTTACGGGCGCCGGTGGGCCCTTTCCTGGTCGATCCTCATCATGTCCGGATCGACGTTCCTCATCGGCGTGATTCCCGGATACGCGGCCATTGGAATCTTTGCGCCACTGGCGCTGTTTCTTTTGCGGATGATCCAGGGATTCTCGGCGTCGGGCGAATACGCGGGGGCTGGAACGTTCCTCGCCGAATACGCTCCGCCCAAGCAGCGCGGCCTGTACACGTCGCTCGTCCCCGCCTCCACCGCCGCGGGCCTTCTCTTCGGCATCGTCACGGTCATGACGTTGCGGGGTCTCCTGGACGAGGCCGACATGCACTCGTGGGGATGGCGGATACCGTTCCTGCTCGCCGGGCCCTTGGGGCTGATCGGGCGCTACATTCGAATTCACCTCGAGGATTCGCCGATCTTCAACGAAATGTCCCAGAATGCGGAGAAGAAAAGCAAGCATCGCGTCCCCTTGAAGACGCTGCTGCGCTCGCACCGCAAGAGGGTGGCGATCACTTTTGGCGTCGCCTGCCTCAACGCCGTGGCGTTCTACCTTCTTCTGACGTACATGCCCACCTACTTCGAGAAGCAGCTGGGGATTGCAGCGACCAGCGCGGAGGCCATCTCGGCAGGGACGCTTGCGGTTTACATCGTCGCGATCTTCTTCATGGGAAAAATTTCGGATATGTTCGGACGGCGTCGCATGCTCGTCGGAGCGTGCCTGGCCTTCATCGTGCTCTCGATCCCGCTGTTCTGGGTGATGGAGCAGGGCAACGTCGTCATGATCATCGCCGCTGAGACCGTGTTCGCCCTCATCCTCACGGCCAACGACGGAACCCTCGCGACGTTTCTGGCCGAAAGCTTCCCGACTGAAGTCAGGTATTCGGGTTTCGCCCTCTCTTTCAACTCGGCCAACGCCCTGGTGGGAGGCACGGCGCCGCTTGTCGCGACGTGGCTCATCAAGGTCACCGGCACGGCGATCGCTCCCGCTTTTTATCTGACGTTGATTTCCGTGCTCGCGCTTGGGGCAATGTGCGCATCGCGAAGCATCGTCCGCGAGTCGGCCAGCTTGGCCGAGGAAAACGACGCTTAGATCGGAGGCGTGCGGGCCGTGAATTCAGGCGCTGGACATCGCATCCCCGATCCGGGCGAGATTGGCGGCGTTGGGCCATGGCCAGCGTTCTCGTGACGGCTGCGGGCGCTCTTTGGACGCAGACGGAAGGAGGCGGCGAGAAAGCATGAGAGCTTCCGACGAGCCCGGGGCTGCGCCCGGCGGAGGGGCCGCCACGTTGAAGGGGGAGGTCCGAAGAAGGCAGATCGTGGAGGCCGCGGCGGCGCTCGTGCGTGAAGGCGGCCCGTCCTCAGTCAGCCATCGGGCCGTCGCCCGCCGCGCAGGATGCTCGCTGTCGGCCACCACCTATTATTTCGAGGGGCTGGAGGACCTTCTCCACCAGGCAGGCGCCCTGAACATTTCTTTGTGGGCCTCGCGGGCCGAGCGCGTGGCGGAGCGGGTCGAGTCCCGCGCCGCGGAGGACGTCGCCATGGCGGAGAGGGTCGAGGCGATCCTGTCCGCCACTCTCCCGAGCGACCAGGCGCTTATCGGCCACTACGCGCAGCTGATAAGCGCGGGCGATTTCGCGCCTGTCGCGAGAGCCTATCGAACGGGGCGCTCACGGCTCAATGCGGCCGTCGCCCGGGTGCTCGCCCATTTGCGCATCGACCTGACGGCCGACCTGGCGATCGCCGTCGTCGACGGCGCCGCCGTCTCTGCCCTGTCCGAAGGGCGCGATGTCAAAGCCACGGCCCGAGAGCTCTTGGAATCCGTCTGTCGGCGCTCCTGAGGCCGTGCCGCCTCAACGAGTTTCGGGGCTTCGCCGGACTGTCGAATCGCCGAGTTGCCTCGGGACGCTTTCGGCATTTCTCGAAGCGCTTGAACGGATTGCCTTGACTGTTTGCCGAATTGCCGGGCGCTTCGGCAAATCTTTCGCCGAAGTCACCCGGCAAACGGCTTCCAGAGTCGGCTCTCGAAGAAGCTCAGAATCGGCTTTCGAAGAATCCCGGAGTCAGTTCCCGTGGAAGACGGCTTCCAGGTTGTTGCCGTCGGGATCCAGGACGAACGCCCCATAGTAGCCGGGGTGATAATGCGGCCGTTCGCCCGGCTCCCCGTTGTCGGCGCCGCCGGCCGCCGTCGCCGCACGGTGGAAGGCGTCCACCTGTTCAGACGATGAGGCCGAAACGGCGATGTGGCAGGGCGTGGGGCTTTCTGCCGGCACGATCCACAGGTCTGGAGGAATCGGCGCGTCCTTGGGGGCATTCGGCGAAGGGGCGCCCATGCCGACGACGGGCCCGTGCTCCATGACGATGCGGTAGCCGAGCGGTTCCAACGCGGCTGCGTAAAAAGCCTTGGAAGCCTCGGGATTGCTTGCATTGATGGAAATGTGGTCGATCATCTCTCAAGGATAGACTGCGGCCAGCCTCAAGGGGGCCGTTGCCGATTGCATGTCGAGGCGGCTGCGCCAAGCGCGGACGGTCGGAGCGAGGCTCGCCCGCCGGGCTGGGCTTGGATGCCGAGGCAGACGTGGCCACGAGGTCAAAGGACGCGGCTACGACGCAAGGATGTCGCGACGGCGGCAGGCGGCCGTTGCAAACGCGGATGCGGCGAGCCCGACGGCGAGCAATCCGAGGGCCTGGGGAAGGCGCTCGGTGTCCGAGGGGGAGAAGGACCATCCCAGAAGCGTCGTCTTGGACGCCCACTCCGGCAGCTCCAGAAGCTTCCCGAACCATGACAGGGCGAAGGACCATCCGACCAGCGCCCACACTCCGGCGGTCAGCTTCCTCGAAAGTGCGTAAAGCAAACATCCCACGCCTGCGAGGCACGCGCACGCGGGCCATTGGGTGGCGGTTTTCCAGGCGATCTCGCGCCCGTGCTCCCAGTCGAGGGAAAGGCCGACGGCGACGGCGAGGGTCGCTGCTCCCGCGGCCGCCAGGATCGCCGATTCCACGGCGCCCGCGACGGCTTGGGCCGCGACGACTCTTCTTCTGGAAGTCCCGCTGGCCAATTCGACGTCGAGAATCCCCTTCTTCTCCGTTTCGGCGAGTGAAGAGATCGCATTCGCCGTCTCGCAGACGATGAGAATGCCGACGATGACCGAGAAGAGCGAGACGATCTGAGACGTGGCCTCGCCGCCTTCGGACATTTTCGATAGGAGGTCGGAGTAGTTGGCGTTTTTCTTCGTCAAAGTGACGAAAGAACCCGCCATGGAGCCGATGAAGGCGGCCGTCGCGACGACGCCGACGAGCCACCCGAGCAGCCTGCGCCGCCCCAATCGCAGCGTCAGCGAGAAAACGCCGGCCGCCCGCAGGCGAGAGCCCGAGCGGCTCGCCGATCTCAAATAGGCCCCGTGGAGCTCCCTGCGCGAATACAGGCGCCAGGCCAGCGCGGCGAGCGCGAGCGCCGCGAGGGCCATGGGAATCGCGAGAAGGAAACGATCGGCGGTGTAGGGCTCGAGCAGTTCCTTCCATCCCAAAGGGGTGAGCCATTGCACCCGGTCCCAGTCGGCGGCGACCGCTCCGACGCGCAGGGAAAACGCCGCGAACAGCGCCACGAAGGAGATTCGACGCGCCCCCACGGCGTCGTCGGCAAGCTGAGAGGCGACCAGGCCAATCGCCGAAAACACACAGCCCGTGAGGGCGATCGCGATCCCCAGGCACACCGAGCCGGCCACGGAGATCTCAGAAAACAGCGGCGCCTGGACGGCGAGGACAAGGCCGCAGCTGAAACCGGCGGCCAAGGAAAAGGCCGTTCCAATTGCGGCTTGGACAGCGAACACGACCGCCCGGCTGACCCCGGTCCCTTCGACAAGCTCGCGAAGGCCGTCGTCCTCGCCGCGGCGCCCGACGGTCGTGACGATGAGGATGGCTCCGATCGACGTGAAGACCAAAAGGAGCATTCCCGTTTCCCACTGGACGAGCTGGCCGACCGTGCCGGGGTCAGGGACCGTCCCGAACAGAAGGCGCGTTCCGGCATTGGAGTTCATCATCTCGATCACGGATCTGCGAAGCTCCATGCTGCCCAGGTTATTCCGGTAGGCGTTGGGAATAACGGCCAAGACGAGGCAGAAAGCGCCGATCCATGCGGCGAATGCCAGCCGTTGGCGACGCAGCGCGACGCCGAAAAGGGTTTTGAAATCCTTGGCGTTCATCGGATCGTCGCCTCGTAATGCCGAAGGAACAGGTCCTCAAGGCTCGCAGCCGTGCATGTGATGTCGGCCAAACCTGCCGCGACGGCCGCGCCGAGGACGTCCGGCACGTGAGCGGCGTCGGCCTCCGCAACGAGGTCTCCCTCATCCCACGCAACGGCGACGCCCTTCGACTCGACGTCCGCAAACAGGCTCTTCAACCGAGATTCCTCGCCGCGCACGCGTATCTCACGGGCTCCCAGGTGCCTGAGCCGGTCGAGCCTGCCCGTCTCCACCGTGACGCCGTCCTTGATGATCGTCACATGCGAACACAGAGCCTGCACCTCGCCCAGAATATGGCTCGAGAGGAGAACTGTCCGCCCTTCCGCCTTCGCCTGGGCGACGCACTCGCCGAAGATCTGCTCCATCAAAGGGTCGAGCCCGCTCGTCGGCTCGTCGAGGACGAGCAGGTCGACGGGGGCGGACAGGGCCGCCACCAGAATCACCTTCTGTCTGTTCCCCTTCGAATACGTTCTGATGCGTTTCGAAGGGTCGAGTCGGAAACGCTCGATGAGCTCGCGCTCGCGGGCCTCGTCGCGCCTTCCCCGCAGCGCGGCCAGCGCGTCGAGGGCCTGCTGCCCGGTGAGATTCGGCCACAGGGCCACCTCGCCCGGAACGTAGGCCACGCGTCGGTTGATGTCGCGGGCCGACGTGGACGGGTCCATGCCGAACACCCGCACAGTCCCCTCATCGGGGTGATACAGGCCCAGCAGGCATCGGATCGTCGTCGATTTGCCCGAGCCGTTCGGGCCGAGGAATCCGTGGACGGTCCCTTCCTCCACGGCGAGGTCGAGCGAATCGAGCGCGCGCAACTGTCCGAAGGCCTTCACAAGGCCTTTGACTTCAATGGTCTCCGTCATCGATTTCTTCCTTTGTTTCGTGAGTGTGTGCAGCGCCCGCCTTTTCGCCGCCACGGGCGGAGTCTGCCTTTTCCTGAGCATGTGCGGCGCCCGCAGGCTCTGCAGCGCCGTCTTGCGTCGCTTTTGCGTTTCCTTCTTTTGTCGCTTTGTGAGCCGAAGCGTTTGCATTTGGCGCGGTCTCGAAGGCCTCGGGCTCGACCCATCCGAGCCTGACCAGGCACAGTTCCATGAACCGGCGATGCTTTCGATCGGGGTAAGCCACCCTCATCGCCAGGAGAAGGCGCTCGAAGTCGGCGCTTATGCGGACGATGTTGTCGGCCAGGCCGGCAAGGCCGAATTTGCTCGCAAGTTTGGTGTAGACAACGACGAATCGGTCCACGAGAGGGCTGACGTCGTCGGCGTCCATCGCCTGGGCGAAGATCTCGAGCCCCTCGACCATGGCGTCGATGTCGGCTTCGGTCGCCGAGTACAGCGCGACGTCGGGAAGCTTGTCCCACGCCCCGATGATCGAGGCGATGACGCGGTCGCGCTCGAGGAGCTCGATGTGACGGGGATTTGTCAGGCGGGAACGGACAGTCGTGTAAAGAGAGTCGAGGGAAGCCGGCAGCGGAGAGATCGTCGCGTCGCTTTTGGCCAGCTCGCGCAAGCCCTCGATCCTGTTGCGCTGAGAGGCGAGCTTTTGGATCTCCGCATCGATCCGCTCCAGAGCGGAGTCGAAGTCTTCTGCCGCCCCTTTTGACGAGCCGTCGAGCAGGTGGCCGATGGAAGCGAGGCTCATCCCGGATTCGGCCAGCCACCTGATTCGCACGAGGCGGGCAAGATCGTCGAAGCCGTAGTCTCGGGGCCTTCCCTCGGGAATCGGAAGCAGGCCCACGGCGTGGTACCAGCGAACGGCGCGCACCGTCGTGCCGGCAAGGTAGGCGACCTCGGAAACTTTCATGCCCCTATCTCATCATGTGACGTCACGTCATATGCAAGCGACTTCGGCCGCCCGACGTTCAGGCTGCGCAACAACGCAAGCAAAGCGCCGCGCGGCCTGGCCGAGCGGGCATTCGCTCCGCCCCGACGTGCCTTGCGCCGCCTGGCTGCGCGATGCGCCGCCGACGTCGGAGGCAGCGTCGTCCGGCTGCGCGCCGGTCCGTCGGTGCCCTAGCTCACTCGGCGCACTGCGCTTCCGCCGAGCCTCGGCGAGCTTGCGGGCGTTACCCTTGTTCCATCATGGCTATCACAACTGCTGCGGGCTCAGACATCCGCGTTCGCTTCTGCCCTTCGCCGACCGGCGCGCCCCATGTGGGAATGGTGCGCACGTGCCTTTTCAACTACGCCTATGCGCGCCACGTGGGCGGCACTTTCGTTTTCCGAATTGAAGACACCGACGCCGCCCGCGACTCCGAGGATTCCTTCGACGCGATCGTCGATTCGCTGACGTGGATGGGGCTCGAATGGGACGAGGGCGTCGGCGTCGGCGGACCCCACGGACCGTACCGCCAATCGGAACGCGGAGAGATCTATCGCGACGTCGCCGCGAAGCTTCTGGCCGGCGGGTACGCGTACGAGTCCTTTTCGACGCCAGAGGAGATCGAAGAGCGCCACCGAGCCGCCGGGCGCGATCCGAAACTCGGCTACGACGGCTTCGACCGCGGCCTGACCGAGGAGCAGAAGGCCGCGTACAGGGCGGAGGGCCGCAAACCGGTCATTCGCATGCGCATGCCCGACGCCGACGTCTCGTTCACCGACCTCGTGCGCGGAGAGATTGTTTTCAAGGCCGGATCGGTTCCCGACTACGTCATCGTCCGCGCGAACGGCGACCCCCTCTACACGCTGACGAATCCGGTCGATGACGCCATGATGGAGATCACCGACGTGCTGCGCGGAGAGGACCTCCTTTCCTCCACGCCGCGTCAGATCGTCCTCTATCGCGCGCTCGAGGAGCTCGGCGTCGCGAAGTTCACTCCGCGGTTCGGCCACCTGCCCTACGTCATGGGGGAGGGGAACAAGAAGCTGTCCAAGCGCGATCCGCAATCCAACCTCCTGCTTCACCGCGAGCGCGGCGTGATCCCCGAGGGGCTGCTCAACTACCTCGCCCTGCTGGGGTGGGCCATCGGCCCGGACAACGACGTGTTCACGAAGGACGAGATGGTCGCCGCCTTCGAGATAGACGCCGTCAACCCCAATCCCGCCAGGTTCGACGAGAAGAAGTGCACGGCCATCAACGCCGAACACATTCGCCGGCTCGACGTCGCCGATTACGCCTCGCGCCTGGTCCCCTTCCTTGCACGGGAGGGAATTGTGGGCTCCGACAAGTACGAGGGGCTGACCGACGCCGAACGCAGGATTCTCGACGCCGCCGCGCCCCTGGCGCAGACTCGAATGCAGCTTCTCGGCGAGGCGCCGGACCTGCTGCGGTTCCTCTTCGTCGGCGCCGAGGACGTCGTATACAACGAGAAGGCCGTCGCCAAACTCAAGGACTCGGCGCCTGCTGCCCTCGCGGGGGCGGCCGAGGCGGTGCGCTCGATGGAGTCGTTTACCCCTGAAGAGCTCAAAGAAGCCCTCGACGCCAAACTCGTCGAGGGCATGGGCATCAAGCCGCGGCTGGCCTTCGGCCCGCTCTTCGTCGCCATGACCGGCACGAACGTCTCGATTCCGGTGGTCGACTCTATGGCGATCCTCGGGAAGGACGAGGCGCTCGCGAGAATCGAGCGGCTTCTGGCACGCCTGTAGGCTGCGTTTGCGGAAAGCTCGCTCTGACCGGACGGCCGGCGGAGCGTCGCCGGGTCCAGCGGGCGAGCGGCTTCGGCAGGAGTTCCTCTGGCTGCGCCGGGCGTGCGCCTGTAGGCTGGCTTTATGAGACTGGGACGGCGCATTTTCTGGATTCGCGGGCCGCGGGAGTGGTTTCGCAAACCGCCCGAAGATCCTCAGTCTTCCCGCGCCCGCAAGCACGCGGTTCGCCGCGGCATCATGCAGCGCGTCTTGGTCCGTGAGCTTGCGTCCGCGCTGCAGAACGAAGCCAGTTTTTCGGAAGGGGGCCTTGCGGATTGGGCGCAGGGCCTTCCCGCGGTTTCGCCCGTGCATTTCGAGGAATTCCCCTCGCAAATGCGCCTCGTTTTTCAAGAGCCGAAAAGCCGCCTGTTTCGACGCAAACTGCCGCGGTTTTTGAAGTTGCGCGCCGGAACACGGGGCCCTGCCTCCGACGATTTGAAGCTGCTCGGCGACGTCGTTCCCCGCGGCGCGGCTGTGCCGAGCTCATGGATTATTGCTTGCATGAAAGGAAACGTCGTTCCCCGCGGCATGGCTATGGCCAGCGGCGACAAATGCGACGGCGACAAACATGACGGCGGGGAGCTTCACGAAGGCAGCGGCCCTCCGGAAGGCATCGGCCCTCCGGAAGGCCGTCCCAGCCTCGGCAGCTCTCCCGAAGGCCGCGGCCGTCCAACAGCCGACCGGCGAGAGCTCGTTGAACGCTACGTCGCGGGCGTCGTCGCCTGGTGTGAGCGCGCGCTCGAGGCGGGCGACGAAATAGAACTCCCGCGAATCGTCGAAATGGCTTTGTCTGATGCGACGGTCGGCTACGCCTTCGGCTTGTGCGAAGAAGAGATCCCGATCGACGACCTGTGCGGCGAAGGCCTGCGCACCCGGCTCGACCGGATCGCCGAGCGTTTGTTCCGCCTGCCGGGCCTCGAATGGTGGAGCGAAGGCTTCGACCCTGCCGCCTACACCTGGCATGAAGAGGTTCCAGCCTCGCCGACCGTCCGCGTCGAACGCCCCGGAGGAGTCCCCGCAGGCTCGGCGGGTCATGCGACGACGAGCGGCGCCGCAGAATGGGCTTCGCGGGCGCCGACGATCTGCGGGGCCGCGTGGTATCCCTCCTCCGAGATGGAGTGGCCGGTCCTTCACAGCTACCGAGACCTTTCCGCAAGTCGATTCGACCAGGAGAGGTGGGAGGACAGCGTCGTCGACGGGCGCACGTGCACGGAGCAGTGGTTCGGGGACGACGCCGGAGACTGGGACGTCGCCCGATTGGACCGCGGGGATCTCGCAGCGGGCGACGGTTCGCGGATTGCGTCGATTCACGCCCCCGAAGACTGGATGCGGCTTGTAGCGCGGTTTCCCGCGCGGTTGACCCCGGATGTGAAGGCAGGGTGGCAGGGCAACGCGGAGGGGCAGATGTACACGGTCGATTGGCAGGCCGCGAGGCGGGAGATCGACGGCGTCTACGTCTCCGTGGCGGGCGCGCTCAGATCCTCCTTCGCGCCCCTTGCCCTCGAGGACGTTTTGAACCTCGAAGGCTCCGCGGCCGTTGCGGATTCCGCGGCCTTGGAGGGACGCCCCGCTTTGGACGGTTTGGCGGCTCCCGGGGGTTTTGCGGCCTTGAAGGGCTCCGAGACGGTGCGCGAGAAGGAGAATGCGGCGGGGGAGTCTCGGGGAGGCAATCCGCGAAGCGCGCCCCTGACTATGATGACCGGTTGGACGCCAGGATCGATTCTTTGGCTCAATCGGCCTCGTGTTTCCTGAAGGGCCAGTCGGAGCCCAGCGCCTTCCGCGAGCCGCCGAAATCTCCGGCGTCGGGCGGGCGCGCCGACTTTGCGCCGACGTCGTTCTCTGTGCCGTCCCGACGCTCCGCGTTCAGTGACGGGATGCACGCGTCGTCGTTTTGCCCAACGGCGCTCAATCCGGTAGCCTTTTTATCTGTCGCCAGCGAAAGCTGGTGATTGCACTGGGGTATGGTGTAATTGGCAACACAGGTGATTCTGGTTCATCCGTTCTAGGTTCGAGTCCTGGTACCCCAGCGGAGTGATGGTCTTCGACGACCTTTTTCTCTGCGCCCCTATCGTCTAGTGGCCTAGGACGCCGCCCTCTCACGGCGGTAACGCGGGTTCAAATCCCGCTGGGGGTACAATTCACTTCCCTCTGAACGAGTTCGCTATGTCGCGGTCCGTTGCCCGAGAGGCCGGTTCGCGAAAGAAACGTCGCGTCTTTCTTGGCAAACCGCAGCCTTCCCTTAAGAGAACGTCGCCGGCTCGCTGTCTGGCGAGTGCCCGAGCCCGGGCGCCTCGGCGATGGGCAGGCTGCCCGCATATTCTCTGACCAGTTCGAGTGCGGCGGCGCGCTCGCCCGCCTCGTCGATCTCCGTCAGCTGGCCCACCACGATTCCCGCAATGGCGTCAAAGGATCCGATCTGCCTGTGTTGAGCGAGGCTTGTCGCAAGCGAAAGCAGGCTTCCGCCGAGCGACTCGACGACCAAGGCCTTTCCTTTCAAATCCGGCCAGTACGGCGTTCCCGCGAGCTTGAGGAAGCAGCGAAGGTTGCCCCCGGCCCATCGCGTCTGCGCCAGACCTTCCACGCCGGTGAGCGCCGGGCGGAGGATGCGGCCTGCCAATGCGGCATCGACCGCGTCGAACCCCCGCTCCACGCCAGCCGCGGGATTCCACAGGACGGCCGGCTGCCCCGTCATGGCGACGATCGAGTTGACAATGCAGCTGTTGTCGGAGAAGCCGAAATACGGTTTGGGGTGTGCGGCCACGGCGTCCCAGTCGACGTGGGGGAGCGCCTCGTTCGCGAGATCGCCCCCCGAGACGTCGAAGACGGCGTCGACGGCGTCGTCGGCGAAGGCCTCGGTCAACATGCGTGCACGCAGCCGAGGGCTCCAGCGCCGGTCGGCGTCAAGCTCGAGGACTTCCGTGCAATCCAGCTCGTGGCCCCGGTCTGCAAGGGCGCGGACGGCGGCGGGCAGCTTCGGCCGAGCCCAATCCGGCAGCGGATTCGAACAGTTCACGAGACGGAGAAGAGCCATGGGGCCAGGCTAGATTTCCGCCTGCGGGCTGTCAACAGGGCTCCGGGCCGTCGTTGCCTTGTCAGCTCCGCCAGACAAGCTCCGCGCGGCCGCCCTTGGGGCATGCGCAGCATTGACCAATCTTGGCCTGCGGCCGCCCCAGGCCCATGGGCGTCAGAAGGTGTAGTACACGTACATTCCGCCGGCCAGAACTGCCACACCTATCAGCCTGAAGAGCGTGACATGCGCCTTTCGCGCGCCGAAAAGGGCGAAGTGGTCGATGGCCATCGATCCGAGCAGCTGGCCGATGAGGACGACGAGCAGGGTGACTCCTGTTCCCAAGTGGGGAACGAGCTGGGCCATGCCCACCACGAAAAGGGCGCCCACCGGCCCGCCCAGCCACATCCACCATCGACCGCGGGTCGTTTTATGCGGAAGCTGATTGCTGAAGACGACGAGAAGCAGAAGCAGGATCGTGCCCGTGGCGTAGGAGACGAAGCCCGACGCGATCGACGAGCCCAGCATCTTCGTGAGGTTCCCGTTGAATGCCGCCTGCAGCGCAGCGTAGACGCCCACAAGGATCCCCATGACCCGCCATACGAGCTTCGGACGCGGGCCGACCCGCGAGGATTTCCCGCGCCCGTAGACCGCGAGAAGCATTCCCGCGGCGGCCAGTCCGGCCCCCGCCAGCCGATATGCAGAGATAGGCTGGACTTGGGAGTTGAACAGGCCGAAATGGTCGATGGCCAGCCCCGAGAGGATCTTTCCGCCGACGGGCAGCACCACCGTTTCGACCGCGCCGACGTGCGGAAAAATCGTGATGATCGTCAAAAGGGCAAGGATTCCCATCGCCCCGCCCAGATAAGACCACCACGGGGTGCTGACGGGAGGAACGATGTTCAGGCTTTCGCTGACGACTATCACGCCGAGGAACGCCGTTCCAATCACGAAAGAGACGAAAGAGGCCCCTATCGTCGTTCCGTAGGAGACTTTCAAGCGCGTGTTCATGGCGCTTTGAACGGGAACCAGGCAGCCGACGGCGACGGCCAGCGCGAAGTATTCGATCACAGCAGCTCTTTCAGTAGTTCGGTCACGGCGTCTTCTTCTGCGGTTCGGTCACAGCAGTTCTTCCCGCAGGGGGACGGCGAGCGTCGACCAGCGCCACGCCTCGTCGACCCATGCAAGTCCGGCGCGGCCCATCTCTTTGGCGCGCGAAGGGTTGCCCAGCATGTACGCAAGCGCGGAGGCGACGGCTTCCGGGCGATGTCCCGAGCAGACGACGCCGGTCTTTCCATTGAGGACCGCCTCGGGCGCGCCGCCGGAGTCCCCGGCGACGACGGGAAGACCGGCGGCGTAGGCCTCGAGATAGACGATTCCGAGCCCTTCGAGATCCATGCCCGCCGCGCGGGTCCTGCACGGCATGGCGAAAACGTCGCCCAGGCTGTAGTGGGCGGCAAGCTCCTCGAACGGCGCCTCGCCCGTGAAGACGATGCCCGCCGCGGCTGGGCTTTCCTGTGCCATCTTCCGCAGATCGCCCTGGTAGGGGCCCTTGCCGACTATGACGAGCTTGGCCTGCGGGCAGGCGGCGAGGACCCGGGGCCAGACGCGAATGAGCGTGTCCTGCCCCTTGCGCTCGACCAGTCGCGAAATGCACACGACCGTCGGATCGTCGCCAATCCCGTAACGTTCGCGCAGCCTTTTCCGCCACGACGCCGAAAACGCGAAGTCCTCCGGCGAAATCCCGCCCGGCAGGCGCACGATTCGGGTGTCCCCGATGAGCGGGCGGAGCCGACGGAGGGTCGCCTTCGTCAGGTAGGTGACCACGTCGGCGTCGTGAAAGATCTTTCGCAGAGCCAGGCGCCCGGCAGGGACTCTCGCCCAGCCGACCTCGTGTCCGTGGGTGGTCGAGATGACTTTGCCGGCCCCGGCGGCCTTCGCGGCGTTCGCCATAAGGCCGAGCGGCGTCGATGCGCCGAACCAAACCGCCTCGATGGATTGCTCGCGAATGATTCTCTGCATCTCGCGGCGCACGCTTGGGATCGGAAGCATGACCGTTCCCGGGTAGCGGATCGTCGTCCACGGCTGTGCGGCGTCATACTCGTCCGCCCCGCCGTCCGGGGGAGAAGAGCAGTAGACGACGAGGGAATCCGGGTCGAGCTCGCGGGCGAAGCCTTCGAGATACGTCTGTATTCCTCCCTTGCGGGGCGGAAAGTCGTTCGTCACGAGGAGCGTCCGTCTCATGCGGGTAATCGTATCTGGTTTCGTCCGCCTAGTTCGGCATCGGGTTGCGTGAGATCGGCATCGGATTGCGCAAGGGAAGTCTACAGACCCCTGGGTGCCGGTTGCAGACCGCCCGGCGCCAGGAGGTTGCTTGACGACATTGCCTGACGGACGGCGCTTTCTTGGGGCTTGGACGTCGGCGAAATTGTTCGACGTCATTAGATTCAGGGGCGACGAGAAGACCGCCTTCATAAATTGTGAAAATTTCATATCAATTAAATTCTAAGGTAGGTCTGAAGCGTTTTCTTCTAAAGATGTGTTTTCCCTGACACTCTAAGCCAGGGTGAGTGTTTTTTTGCTCGCGATATGCTGAAAACTCTTTTGTTTCCAAGGAAAATTTTATCAGAGAGTGTCCGACAAGTCAATATTCTCGGACCTTCCAAAGTGTGGCGGAGACGGAGTTTTGTGCGTGAGCTCCTGAGATTCGTCTTCGCTGGGGAGCATTGCAATTTATATGGCATTGCTTGCTGTGGTGGCTAAGACTACAGTGAAAAACACTAAAGCAACGAATGAAGATAGGAGGTTATGATGAAACTCATTCGTTTTGCAGCCTCGCTGTCGGCGTTGTCGATGGCGATTGCGGGGGCGTCGGTCGCCCACGCAGATTCTCCAGATCAAGGTTCGGATGCGGCGTCGAGTGCTACGGCGCAGCAGGCATATCAGGCCGTTGAAAGAGCCGACCGCAAGTGGACGGATGCGGCCGCCGACGTTCCGGCGAGTGCGTCAGGCAAGGACGCGATTAAAACGACGCAGCAAGGCGTGGGCATTTCGGTGCCCAACGATCCGAGCTCGAAGATGACGATCGCCGGGCGCAACGGCAAGGTCTCGGTGGACCTGCCGTTCTCCGGCTCGGCGTCAAGGGCGGCGTCGTCGCATGCCGGCATGGTCGCTTTTGACAATAAAAACGGCTCGTCTACAACGCCCATCGTCCGCAAGGACGGAAGCGTCCAGATCAACACCGTCATCAACGACGCCAAGGCGCCCAAACGCTATGCGTACAAAATGCAGGCGCCTGAAGGGGCGAAGATCCAGCGTGCCGGTTCGTCCGTCCTGGTGACGAAGGGCGAGAAGATGGTTGCCGGCATCGCCCCCGCGTGGGCCAAGGACGCCAAGGGCAAGAGCGTTCCGACCCATTACGAGGTCAAGGGCAACGTCGTCACGCAAGTTGTCGATCACGGCAGCCAGTACGCCTATCCCATCGTCGCCGATCCTTGGTTGGGCGCCAATCTGTTCGGCACGCTGGAGAAGGATAGACCAGGTACTGACAGGAGCCATGGAACGGTTTTTTCGGGAAAGCTATCGCCATGGGGGCACACTGTCTATAGATCTACTATCCCTTATAGGTGGGGGCAAGTGCCGCCGACTGGGACGTGGATTATTGCGAATCTAGGATGGCTAGAATGGAAGGATCGCCTTGTTGGCCAGAATCCTCCCGCAACGCTCCAACAGCAATACACTTGCCATGCCTATTATGGTTATTTTGTTGTAGGAGCCGGATGGCATTGGGACATTGAACTTTTACGTCGCTCTAATCCGGATTGGAACAAATATCCTTGGAGTCTTGCCGAGCATAAGTGTAACTGGTAGTGGGGAACTATCTACTCCTCACAGGTTGGGAGTGGACGGATTAGGTACCCTTCATATCCATTGAAGGCTTGGGGAGCGAAACACAAAGTTTCGCTCCCCAAGCCTTGGTTTTATCAAGTCCTAACCGCTTTCGGATCCAAATCCCACCCGCTTCTGGATTGTAGCCCGCAAAACATCGCGAGGCGATTCGCGTTCTGCGGCAAATGGTTTTCCTCTGATGATTGGCAGATTGTCGCCGATCTCGAATCTTAAGTTTGGGTGTGTGGCCAAACGAGAGTCGTCTTGCCTGATGCGGCCCGCTGCAAGCTCCGCACCCCGCACGTGGCACGCAAATTGCCTACCGTGTTGACGCGTATTCGCCAGCTAGACCAAAGGGTGATGGGGGTCTGTTTTCTTATTGTTGAAGTGTGGTGTGTAAAGGATGTATAGGAGCTAGATTTGCGTTGTTGTAAGTGTTTGTTTTGTTGATGGTTGTTTAATGGGGCCGGTGTGGTTGTTTGTGTGAAGAGGGAGCGAGCGCGTTTGGCGGCTGTCGTCGCGGTCGTTGTTGCCTTTATTTTGGCGGGCTGCAAAGTCAATGGGAGGGTCGATCTTCGAGCCGACGGCGGCACGAAGATCGACTTTACGTTTGAGGACTCGAGGGATTCTATGGTTAAAATTCACCAAACGTGTAAGAATGCGCAATTTCTTTTTGATAAAGTTGCTGCTTTTGTTAATGAAAATAAAGTTGAAGACATTATTCCTGTTGGCGGTCACATTACGTGTAAGTTAACGTCGAATAAGCCTCTCAAAGGAAAGGAGATGGGGCTGTATAAAAAGTCTAATAAATACTATTATACGTATCTTGGTGCTCATGATGGCGATTATACGAGTTTCAAGGGTTTTAAAACGCGGATAGTGGTTAATATGCCGGCAAGGGTTGTCAAGTCGAGTTTCGGTAGTGTCGAGGGGCGTCAAGTTTTTATTGAGAATCTTGATTTCTTGACTTATGGACTGTCGATTGAGGCTGAAGCGGGCGGGTCGAGTGCGCCCTCGTCGGCCAAGGGTGGGGGATGGCGTCGTCTTCTGGAAGGGTATCCGTGTGGGTGTAGCTGGTGGTGTGCTGGGTGCAGTCGGTTTAACGATCGGATCTAACCAGGTCGAGTCTTGCTGGACAGAGTCGAGTCTTGCGTTTGAACAGATTGTTACGTGAGCTGCTGCCCTCACAAATCCGCGCCGAGGCCTTCGGTCGCCTGGAGGACGTCGGTCAGGCGCCGGGCCGCCGTCACGACCGCCGTCGCGTGCTGGCGACCGGGCTGATGCCCCATCCGCTCGACGGGGCCGGAGATCGAGACTGCGGCGATGACGCGGCCGGACGGTCCGCGCACGGGGGCCGATATGGAGGCCACCCCGATCTCGCGTTCGGAGACCGACTGCGCCCACCCGCGCCTGCGCACGGCGGACAGGTTCGTCGCTGTGAAATTCGCCCCGTGCAGCCCCCGGTGAAGCCGATCGGGCTCCTCCCACGCCAAAAGCACCTGGGCGGCCGACCCGGCCTTCATCGACAGGGTCGCGCCGATGGGAATCGAGTCGCGCAGCCCGACCGTTCGCTCGGCGGCGGCCACGCACACCCGCTGATCTCCCTGGCGGCGGAAAAGCTGGGCGGATTCCCCCGTGTGGTCGCGCAGGGCGATGAGCACCGGGCTGGCGGAGGCGAGGAGGCGGTCTTCGCCGGCTGCCGAAGCCAACTCGCCGAGCCGCGGGCCGAGGATGAAACGCCCCTGCATGTCGCGGGCAACCAAGCGGTGGTGTTCGAGCGCGACGGCGAGGCGGTGGACGGTCGGCCGCGCCAAATGCGTTGCGGACACCAGTTGCGCTAGCGTTTGCGGCCCGGATTCGAGGGCGCTGAAAACGGAAGCCGCCTTGTCGAGAACTCCGACGCCGGAGCTGTCGTCTCGTAGCGTGTCGCCGTTGCGTCCATCGGCGTCGCCCTCGGGTACAGTGTCCATGTATTGATACTTGCATCTCACGCTTTGAGATGCAAGGACAAAAATCCCTGCACTGCGGGATCCTTTTCTTGACTCTTTCAACCGAATATGACAAAGGAGGACACAATGGGTGCGACGCTCGCCGAGAAGGTTTGGGCCGACCACGTTGTCAAGCGCGGAGAGAACGGCGCCCCCGACCTTCTTTTCATCGATCTGCAGCTCGTTCACGAAGTGACTAGCCCGCAGGCTTTCGAGGGGCTTCGCCTGGCCGGGCGCCCCGTGCGCCGCCCGGATCTGACGGTGGCGACGGAGGACCACAATACGCCGACGCTGGACATCGACCTGCCCATCGCAGACCTCACTTCCCGCGCCCAGATCGACGCTCTGCGGCGGAACTGTGAGGAATTCGGCGTTCCCATCTATTCGCTCGGCAACGCCGACCAGGGGATCGTCCACGTCGTCGGCCCCCAACTCGGGCTGACGCAGCCGGGCATGACCATCGTGTGCGGCGACTCCCACACGTCCACTCACGGCGCCTTCGGCTCGCTCGCCCTGGGAATCGGCACGTCGGAGGTCGAACACGTGCTGGCGACGCAGACCCTCCCGCTCGCACCGTTCAAGACGATGGCCATCAACGTCGACGGCAGGCTCAAGCCCGGAACCACCGCCAAGGACATCATCCTGGCGATCATCGCGAAGATCGGCACGAACGGCGCCCAGGGCCACGTCATCGAATATCGCGGAGAGGCCATCCGCTCCCTGTCAATGGAGGCCCGGATGACGATCTGCAACATGTCGATCGAAGCCGGCGCGCGGGCCGGAATGGTCGCCCCCGACGAGACGACGTTCGCCTACGTCAAGGGCAGGCCGAACGCGCCGGAGAACTGGGACGAAGCCGTTGCCTACTGGCGCACCTTGGCCACCGACGACGACGCCGAATTCGACACCGTCGTGGAGCTCGACGCCGACGAGCTGGAGCCCTTCGTCACCTGGGGGACCAACCCGGGCCAGGGAATAGGGATCTCCGGAAAAGTGCCTGAGCCTGCCGACATCGCCGACGAGACGCAGCGCAAAGCCGCCGAAGGCGCAATCGAATACATGGGTCTGACCCCGGGAACGCCGATGCGGGAGATCGACATCGACGCCGTGTTCATCGGCTCGTGCACGAACGGGCGCATCGAGGACCTGCGGGCGGCCGCAAAGGTGGTCGAGGGCCGCAAGAAGGCGCCCAAAACCCGCGTGATGGTGGTTCCGGGGTCGGCGCGGGTCCGCCTCCAAGCCGAGGCCGAGGGACTCGACAAAGTCTTCCTCGACTTCGGAGCCGAGTGGCGCAACGCCGGATGCTCGATGTGCCTGGGCATGAACCCCGACCAGCTGAGCCCGGGGGAGCGGTGCGCCTCGACGTCGAACAGAAACTTCCAGGGGCGGCAGGGGCCGGGAGGGCGGACCCACCTCGTATCGCCCCTCGTCGCGGCGGCGACGGCGGTCAAGGGAAAGCTCGCCACGCCGTCGGACCTCGGCTGAAACGGGAAGTTTAGGGCCTTCAGCCGGGCTGAACGGCTCCGCCGAGCCAGACGCCTCGGCGGCTAAGAAAGGAACACGATGGAAAAGTTCACGCAGCACACCGGGATCGGCGTCCCGCTCCGGCGCAGCGCCGTCGACACGGACCAGATCATTCCCGCCGTCTACCTCAAGCGGATCACCCGCACGGGATTCGAGGACGCCCTTTTCGCCTCGTGGCGCAAAGACCCCTCCTTCGTCCTCAACAAGGAGGAGTACCGCCGGGGCTCGGTGCTGGTGGCCGGGCCCGACTTCGGCACCGGTTCCTCGCGCGAGCACGCGGTGTGGGCGCTCAAGGACTACGGTTTCCGCGCCGTCTTCGCTCCGAAGTTCGCCGACATCTTCCGCGGCAACGCAGGCAAGCAGGGGCTCGTTGCCGGGGTGGTGGCGCAAGAGGACGTCGAGCAGCTGTGGAAGATCCTCGAGGTCAACCCGGGCGCGGAGATCACGGTGGACCTCGAGAGCCGAACGATCCACGCCGAGGGCTTCGCCTGCCGCTTCGACCTCGACGACTACACGCGGTGGCGGCTCATGGAGGGGCTCGACGACGTCGGAATCACCCTCCAGAACGAAGGGGCCATCGAGGCCTACGAGGCTTCTCGGCCTTCCTTCAAGCCGAAGACGCTGCCCAAAAAGCACCTGCCGGAGGCCGCCGTGGTCTCGGCGCGGCCGGTGGGCCGGGACGTCCCGATCGCCTGACGCCGTCGCGGCATGCTGAGCCGTCGGAGAGAGCTTCGCGAACGGCGCAGGCCCTTGCGGCGCACAAGCATGCGGGCGGATTCACACTCGGCGAATCCACCTCGCGCCCATAAGCGGCTATTCTTGAATGCGCGGATTGCGAGCCGATCCAGTACACGCACACTTTATCGGCGGCCGTCGACATTGGAGGACGCATATGGTCAGCAAGATTCGCGTGCTGGGAGGCACGCCACTTCGCGGTGAGGTCACCGTGCGCGGAGCGAAGAACCTGGTCCCGAAGGCGATGGTGGCCGCCTTGCTCTCTGCGGAGCAGTCCAAGCTCCGCAACGTGCCTTTGATTCGCGACGTCGACGTCGTCTCGGATCTGCTGCGCATGCACGGGGCGACCGTCGACTACGATCAAGAGGCCGGCGTCCTGGGAATAACCCCCGGCTCGATCAACCTGCCCGAGGACCCGGTGGAGATGGACACGCTCGCGGGATCTTCGCGCATTCCCATCCTTTTCGCCGGACCTTTGCTGCACAACCTCGGAGAGGCGTTCATTCCCGACCTCGGCGGCTGCCACATCGGATCCCGGCCCGTGAACTTCCACCTCAGAGTGCTCGAGGATTTCGGAGCCCGCAGGATCCAAGAGGCTGCGGGCATGCACCTCATAGCGGAAAAGCCGCTCAAGGCCAAGCCCGTGCACCTGCCGTACCCCTCCGTCGGGGCCACGGAGCAGACCCTTCTGACGGCGGTCATGGCCCAAGGCATCACCGAGCTGACGAATGCCGCCGTCGAGCCGGAGATCATGGACCTCATCGCCATCTTGCAGAAGATGGGCGCGATCATCTCCGTGGACACGGACCGCACGATTCGCATCGAGGGGGTCGACAAACTGCGCGGATACTCGCACACCGCGCTTCCCGACCGGATCGAGGCGGGCTCGTGGGCGTGCGCCGCGCTGGCCACCGGGGGCGACGTTTTCGTCAGAGGGGCCGAGCAGCAGTCGATGACGAGCTTCCTCAACGTCTTCCGCAAGGTCGGCGGAGAGTTCGACGTGCAAGACGAGGGCATCCGATTCTGGCATCCCGGCGGCGAATTGCGCTCTATGGCGCTTCAGACCGACGTGCATCCGGGATTCATGACCGATTGGCAGCAGCCCCTGGTCGTCGCCCTGACGCAGGCCACGGGCATTTCCATCGTCCACGAAACCGTGTACGAGGAGCGCTTCGGCTTCACGGAGGCGCTCAACGAAATGGGCGCCTCCATCCAGACGTACAGGGAGTGCCTCGGAGGGCTGCCGTGCCGATTCGGGCAGCGCAACTTCTACCATTCGGCGGTCATTCAGGGGCCGACGAAGCTGCGGGCCGCCGACATCGACGTTCCCGATCTGCGCGGCGGCTTTTCCCACCTCATCGCCGCCCTCGCCGCCGAAGGCGAGTCGGTCGTCTCGGGAATCGACATCATCGATCGCGGCTACGAGCATTTCATGCAAAAGCTGAGAGCGCTCGGCGCCAACGTCGTGAAGGAGGGCTGATGGCGGAGGCGATGCCTCTGCTGACACGGCTGCTCGCGCGGCCGGCGCTCGCCCTGGCCGGCGCGCTCCAGAGAACGAGGATCGCGGGCGCCGAGCGGATTCCGCCCTCGGGCCCGCTCTTGGTGGCCGCCAACCACACGTGTCACCTTGACTGGCTCACGATGGCGATCGTCGTCTACCGTTCGGGGCGGGCCCCGCGAATCGCCGCCAGAGCAGATCTGTTCACGGTTCCGGTTCTGGGATGGATCATGCGCAAAACCGGGCAGATTCCCATCTATCGCTCCGACGCCGCCTCCGCGCCGAAAGACGGCGGCAGCCCGGCCTCCTCCATGGGAGCAATGGCTCGGGCCCTGGCCGAGGGCAAGAGCGTCGTCATCTTCCCAGAGTCGACGTTCACCCGCGACCCTTCGGGCTGGCCGATGAAGGCGCGAACCGGTGTGGCGCGACTGGCCTTGGCGAACCCCGACGTCGCCGTGGTCCCCGTCGCCCATTGGGGAAACGAGGGCCTCATCGACCCGTGGACGGGCAAAGTCTCCTGGCGAAAACTCGGGCGTCGGCGCACGACGTGCGACGTGCGCGTCGGCGAGCCCGTCGATCTTTCGGCATACCGCGGATGCGACGTCACGCACGAGCTTCTGACGGAGGCGACGGAGAAGGTCATGGCGGCCGTCACGGACGAGCTGAAGGCGATTCGCGCCGCCGACGTCGCCGCCGGCGACGGGCCCCGCGAACGCCGATGGGACCGGGCGATCGACGGCGACCCCTACGAAAAGGGCGTGCTCGCGCGTCACGCGGAGATCGCGGAACGCCAGCGGCGCCGAGCTCGGAGGCAAGCGCGGCGGAAAGGCGAACGGAGAGGAAGGCTCGGCTTGAAGGGCTTGAAAGAGAGGCTCAGCCTTTCTTCACGTCGATGACGAGCCGCGACGGGTCCTTGAGCACCTGGATCCGATAGGAGCCCTTGGCGGACAGGCCGATGAGGACCATGTGCTGCCCCTCGAAGGGATACTGGACGGAGACGCCCTTGACGGTCGAAAGGCCGGCGAGCGACCCGGGGTGGAGGGTCGGCGGAAGGGTGGCGACGTCGCTCGGCTCGCGAACGCCCGCGACGTCGATCTGCAAGAAAACGTCGCCCTTGACGTTGATTCGCTCGCCTTTTTCGTCGATGGGGTCGCTCGTCCACGTCGTCTTCCACGTCAAATCTGCAGCGCCGCCCGTGTACTGAACGACTACCCTCTCATACCCCGGGTGCGATCCGACCCTCGACGAGCTTGGGAAGGCGTGGCCGGCGTCCGTGGGGAAGCCGTCGGATTGCGACCCCTCGGCGAGCCAGTCCGTCGGGGCGACGGGCGAGGCCGACTTTCGCGGGGCGGAGGAGGACGACCCGGCAGACGGGCCAGGCGTGGGAGCCGCGGACGTTGGACTTGACGATCGCGAGGCGCCCGAGGCCTGCGCGGAGGCGACCGCGCCCGGATTCGCCTTCGGCTTGCCGCCGTCGGCTTCCTCCGAGGCCGACGAGCACGCCGAACCCGCGAGGAGGAGGGCGGCGCACGCGGCGCTGAGACGAGTTTTCATAGATGTACCTCCTTGAGTGCGGCGTCGAGGTCCCTCCATAGATCCTCGACGTCCTCGATGCCGACGCTCACGCGCAGCAGGTCCTCCGGAACGGTTGCGGCTTCCGTGGGAAAGCGGCGGCGTCGCTCGAAGCTAGACTCTACCCCGCCGAGCGAGGTCGCGGGCAACCATATCCGGACGAAGCGCCCGAGCTCCTCGGCGGCCCGCACCCCGCCGACGGGCCTCATCGTGAGGACGCCGCCGAAACAGGACATGAGCCGCTTGGCCCGCTCGTGCTGCGGATGGGAAAGAAGCGACGGGTGGCGGACCTCGGCGACGAGGGGGTGTTCCTCCAGCCGGCGGGCGAGCTCGGCGGCGTTCGCCCAGATGCGCTCCATCCTCAGGGGGAACGTGCGCATTGAGCGCAGCAGAAGCCAAGCTTCGACCGGGCCCGCGACTCCGCCGGCGTCGGTGCGCTCCTCGTGCAGGGCCTCGTGAAGGTCGCCGCGCGAGGTCAGCGCGGCGCCGAGGACGACGTCGGAATGCCCGGACAGGTACTTCGTCGCGGAATGGACGACGACGTCGGCGCCCGCCTCGAGGGGGCGCTGCCCGAGAGGCGTGGCGAAGGTGTTGTCGACCGCCACGAGCGCGCCGGCGGCGTGGGCGGCTTCACAGATCGCAGGGATGTCGGCGACCTCGAGCATAGGGTTCGTGGGCGATTCGATCCACACGAGCCCCGCGGCCTCGCCGTCCGCGCGGATCGCGGCGACGACGGCGTCGGTGTCCGCGACGTCGACCTCGCGGACCTGGCCGCCTTCGCGGGTTGAACGGTCGTGGGCCACGATGAGCGAGGCGTGGTAGGCGTGCCGGGGCATGACGATGGGAGCCCCCGGTCGATTCAGATGCATGGCGTTCGCCACTGCCGCCATGCCCGAGGAATGGAGGAGCGCCGGCAGGGGAGAGCCCTCTAGCTCGGCGATCAGCTCCTCGGCCGGATGCCACGTCTCGTTGGACCATCGCGAGTAAAGCATGGATCCGTCGGGGGAACCGATCGAGTGGTAAGTTGACGAAAGCGTGATCGGCGGGTTGACAGGAGAGCCTTGGGAGCGTGTCGGCCGTGCCGATGCCACGGCGATGGTCGCAGGTGCGAGGCCATGATTTTCACTCATACGATGTAGGCTATCGCTTTAGTGGTACCGAAAGTGGAAGGTGACCGGATAATGGCAAAGACGCGTGTGGCCCTCATCTACGGCGGGGCTTCGGGCGAGCATTCGGTTTCGTGTATGACCGCCGCATCGGTTTTACGCGCTATGGACCCGGACAAGTACGACGTCGTCCCCATCGGGATACGGCGCGACGGCACGTGGGTTCCCGGATCCGCGGACCCCGATGCGCTGGAGGCGGCCGGCCCCCAAGGAGAGGTCGGCGGATCCCCCAGCCGCGTGCTCATGGAGATCGGGGGAACGCCGCGCGCCCTGACCGTCGTCGAATCGGAGGGCGGCGCGCCTGTCGTTGAGGCGCTCGGAAGCTTCGACGTGGCGTTCCCGCTGCTTCACGGCCCCTTCGGCGAGGATGGGACGATCCAGGGATTCCTCGAAATGGCGGGCGTTCCCTACGTCGGCTGCGGAGTGTTCGCCTCGGCCGCCGGAATGGACAAGCACTTCATGAAGGTCGTCCTGGAGTCGGCGGGCATCGCCGTCGCCCCGTACGTGCTCGTCGCCCCCAGAAGGTGGCGGACGGAGAAAGGGCAGATCCTCGCGGAGATCGCGGAGAAGCTGACCTTCCCCGTGTTCGTCAAGCCCGCGCGCGCAGGGTCGTCCTTGGGAATCGGCAAGGTTATAGAGCCCGGCGGGCTTGAAGAGGCGATCGCCGCGGCGCAGAAGGTCGACCCGAAGGTGATCGTCGAGCAGGGAGTCAAAGGCCGGGAGGTCGAGTGCGCCGTGCTCGGCGGCAGGGGCGACGCCGCCCCCCGAACGTCGATCCTGGGCGAGATCGTCATGGACGGGACCGATTGGTACGACTTCGAGACGAAGTACATCCAGACGGAAGGCTTCCATATGGCCGTTCCCGCGCCGGTTGAGGCCGACGTCGAAGCCGAGGCTCGGCGGATCGCCGCGAGGGTCTTCGAGGCCTTCGACTGCGAGGGAATGACCCGGGTCGACTTCTTCCTGACCGACGACGGCGAAATACTCGTCAACGAGCACAACACGATTCCCGGCTTCACGGAATTCTCTATGTATCCGATCCTTTGGGAACACACGGGAATCCCGTATTCCGAGCTCATCGACGAGCTTGTCGCCCTCGCACTCGAACGCCCCGTGGGCCTGCGGTAAAGGCCTCTGCGAACGTTCGATTTGTCCCGTGGACGCGATCGGCGAAGCCCCGGCGGGCCGCCTCACGCACAAGGTCGCATCCACAGATTGAAGGTTAATGTTGTCTAACGGCGGATTCTCACCCTCCCCGGAACTAAGAAGAACTCGACGCTCACCTGGAAGGCATCGAGCCGAGGCTGCGGCGCCCCCGAGCCCAAAGGCGCCCGCTGACCGAGCGACGGCCCCGGAAGAAAAGGCGGTCGCCGAACGATCGACTGCCCCGGGCCCAAAGGCGCCTGCTGAACGATCGGCGCCCCCGGATCGAAAGACCGGTTTGAAGATCGGTTACATCGTCGGTTCGCTGTCAAAGGAATCGCTCAATCGAGGATTGGCCAAAGCCTTCATCGCCGTCGCGCCCCTCGGCGTGGATTTCGTGGAGCTGCCTATAGCCGACCTTCCGATGTACAACCGCGACCTCGACGGGAACTGGCCGCAAATCGCCCTGGACTTCAAGCAGTCCATCCTCGGCGTCGACGGCATTGTGTTCATCACGCCAGAGCACAACCGCATGTACTCGGCGCCGTTGGCCAACGCCATCGAATGGGGGTCGCGCCCGTTCGGAAGCTCGGCGTGGTCCGGCAAGCCCGTCGCCGTCACGGGCACCGCTCCGAGCAACGAGGCCACCGGGCTCGCGCAGGTCCACCTTCGGGCGCCTCTTGTGTTCTGCGGCTCGACGGTCTATCCGGCCGAGGTCTACATCAACGCGGTCGATGCGGGAATCACGCCGGAAGGCCTTTTCGCCGAGAGTGCGAGGCCTTATCTTCAGGAGTTCATCTCCGGCTTCATCGACTTCGTCGAAGAGTTCTACCGCGATTGACCGGCGAGTCGATTTCGTCGTCAGCATACGGCGTTTCTCGGTTGGCGTTCAGCGCGTATAATTGTTGAATGTTCATTCAATTCGGGAGGCCTACATGCCTTCCGCGCGATGAAAGGCATATATGAAGATCGCTTACATGGTCGGATCGCTTTCTTCGACGTCCCTCAACGGGGGCCTGGCCAAGGCCCTCGTCTCCCTCGCCCCCGAGGGCGTCGAATTCATCGACCTCGACATCGGCAGCCTTCCGCTGTACAACCGCGACTACGACGGCAACTGGCCCGAAGTCGCCACTGCTTTCAAGAAGGCCGTCGACCAGGCCGACGGCGTCGTCATCATCACGCCCGAGCACAATCGCATGTACTCCGCGGCCGTTGCCAACGCCGTCGAATGGTCCTCCCGCCCCTGGGGAACCGCCTCGCTCGCGGGCAAGCCCGTCGCGCTGGCCGGAGTCTCGCCGAGCCCCGTTGCGACGGGGATCGCCCAGACGCATCTGCGAGGCCCGCTCACGTTCTTCGGATCGAAGCTCTACCCGCATGAGGCGTACGTCAACGCACAGCAGGCGGGGATCACACCCGAGGGAGGCGTAGCCGAGGGCTCGCGCGATTTCCTCGCCCAGTTCATCGGCGGCTTCGTCGATTTCGTCAAGGCGTCGGAATGACTCTCCCTCGGGCGATCGCTGTGCGCTAGCGTCGCGCGGCGCGATCGGAGCGTTCGACGCAAACCGTCGCCGCCGCCAGAAGCGCTGCGCACAGCCACAGAGAGGGTTTGACTCCGTCGACGAAAGGCTGGCCGGGAAGGTACTTTCCGTGCGCCGTGAAGATCGCCGTGCATGCCGCTATGCCGATCGCCACTCCTAGATGGCGCAGAGTCGAATTGACGCCCGAGGCGACCGCGCGTCGGTCTGCGGAAACGCCCTGGAGGGCGCCGGTCGCCAACGGGGCGAAGCTCAGTCCCATTCCAAGTCCGGCGACCGCCATCGGCGCTATGCAATCGCCGTAAGGGACATCGGCCCCGACCTTCACGGCGAACCACGCGAGCGCGACCGTCTGAAAGAACATTCCGGTGACGAGCACGCGCTGAACTCCCAGTCGTTTGACGAGTCCGCCGGAGGCGGGGGAGACGAACAGCGGCACGAGGGTCCATGGGCCGGCTCGCAGCCCCGCTTCGAATGCGCTGTATCCGAGTGTGATCTGGAGGAACTGGCTCAAGAAGAAGATCGCCCCGAAAACGCCTGCCGCAAAGAGAACCGTTGCCGCATTGACCAGCGAGAAACGCCGGTTGGCAAACAGACTCAAAGGCATGACGGGGGCTTTTGCCGAGCGTTCCCTGAAAAGGAAGAGAGCAAGGCAGGTTCCGGCGACCGCGAAGCCCCCGACGGTCAGGCCGTCGGTCCAGCCCCTGGCCGGGCCTTCGACGACAGCCCATGTCAGCGGGAAGACGAATCCGACGCCGAGAGCGATTCCCGGCAGGTCCGCTCCTTTTGAGCCGGCTGCGGCCCGGGGGAGGAATCGCGGAACGAACGGCAAGCACAGGGCGCCGATCGGAACATTGATCCAGAAGACGACCGACCAGTGCAGCCCCGAGACAACCGCGCCCCCGAGAAGCGGGCCCGTCGCTATTCCGAGGCCGTTGACTCCGCCCCACACGCCTATCGCGAGTTCGCGCAGGCGCCGAGGGACGGCGTCGACGAGGAGGGCGAGGGAAAGCGTCACGATCGCCGCGCCTCCCGCCCCTTGGATTGCTCGGGCGACGATGAGCGCCTGCGGCGTCGGAGCGAGGGCGCAAGCTGCCGAAGCCGCTGCAAAAACGGCGATTCCGCAGGAGAAGATGCGGCGGCGTCCGAATCTGTCGCCCAGTGCGGCCATCGGGAGGAGGGCCGAGGCGAGAACTAGGGTGTAGGCGTTGACGAACCACTGCAATTGGGTGACGGTTGCGCCGAGCTCGCGTTCTATGTCCGGCAGCGCGAAGGTCATGACGAGGTTGTCCAGAGCCGTCATGAGAGTGGGGACCGCGGCTGCGGCTATGGCCGCGGCCGTCGGCGCCTTGCCCCTCGCCCGGCGGCGCTCGGGCGATTCGCTTGACGCGGGCTGTGCCGACGGCGGCGGGTCCGACGTGGCCGGCGCCGACGAGGGCCGGTCCGATGCGGATTGCGACGGCCGCGTCGCCTGCTGCTTGCTGCTGACGTGCATATTGTATTTCCTTGATTTCCGAAGGTTCTCGTTTTCGAGCGGTCAAATTGGATAGTAGAACTATCTAGTTCAACAGGATAGCATTGCTATCCAATTGTGCAAATCGAGGAAGGAGACGGCTGTGCGGATCTCGGAGCTTGCCCGCGAATCGGGAACGTCGGTGGCCACGATCAAGTACTACCTGCGAGAGGGCCTTTTGGCGCCGGGCGAGAGGGTCAATGCCCGCGAGGCTTCCTACGGGCAAGGGCACGTGAAGCGGCTGCGGCTCGTTCGCGCGATGGTCGAGGTGCTCGGGGCGTCGATCGAGCAGGTGCGAAAGATTCTTCGGGCGGCGGACGACGCCGATCGCGACCCCCTCTTTGCGATGTCGGAGGCGACGGCGGCTTTGCCGACGGTGAACGTCCCGGCGGCGAGCGATTCGAAAGTGCGTGAACTGCTTGCTCGAATAGGGTTTGAGAGGATTGTGCGCTCGCAGGACGCGAACGCCGAGGCGGTGGTCGAGCGGCTCTCCGCCGCGATCGACTTTTGCGAAAAGCTCGGCGTGCCCATGGACGAGGGCCAACTGAGAGTCTACGCCGGAGCTGCCTTCGAGATGGCCGAAAGCGATTTCGCCCGCATACCCGAGGGGGAAGGCGCGGTCGAATTCGCCGTGCTCGGCACCGTGTCCCGCGAGCCCGTGCTGTTGGCCATGCGGCGGGCGGCGCATCAGGAAATCGGACACCGGGCAGCCTCCGGTCTGAAAGAGAGCGGCGGCCTCTCCCTCGGCGAGTGAGCCGGGCCGTTCGGCCGGCGATCGCATCCGGCCGGCGAGAACGTTCGGGCTGGCGGACGCATCCGGCCGGCGATCGCATTCGGTTGGCGACGGCGTCCGGCTGGCACAATGTTTCTATGCACGTGCGCGACTTTTCAGAGGACGAGCTGCTTGGATTGATCCGTCCGCATTTGCCGAGAGCCGAGGGAATCGAGGTGCCCAGCGGGGACGATTGCGCAGTGATTGGCCTGGCGGCGGGCAATGTCGCGGTCTCCACGGACATGCTCGTCGAAGGGTCGCATTATCTTCCGGAGTGGTCCACGGGGTACGACGTCGGATGGCGGGCGGCCATGCAGAACGCCGCCGACGCCGCGGCCATGGGCGCCCGCCCCGTCTCCTTCGTTGCGGCCCTCAGCGTGCCCGGCGATCGCGACGTGGAATGGCTCGTCGAGTTCGCGCGCGGCATGGGC